>OIXG01003483.1_pt1 | contig 10333 bp, 18 predicted proteins | sample 1587731 | NCBI WGS metagenome assembly OIXG01 (sample SAMEA3888908, study PRJEB22519) | human gut metagenome | biome: human gut; feature: human-associated habitat; material: faeces | place: Denmark | collected 2010
TACTGCATTCTAATATACTTGCGTATACATTGATAATTTGTTCTTCTTTTAATTGTGCAACTGGATAACCATTATCACTTACACCAAATCCTCCGCTAGATACGTTATATCCGCATTCCGGATTTGTAGAATTATACACATCAATATAATATTTTTCTTTTTCAATCGCTTCCCTATAAGTTAAATTATCTTCTAATATCTTATGTTCAAAATTATTCCATCCATATTTTTTTATTGCGCTATAAAAGTATTTTTGTCTATTATATCCTTTTCCATTTTGGAATCTTTTACAAAAATCTTGATGTGTTATTCCTATATAAACTTTTTTGCTTGGAGAAATATGAATATATACTTTATAATCTTTTATCGACGAATTTAATCTTATTGAATTATCTTGTTTATATTTTGTTTTATTCCAACAGCCACATGATTTTACATGACCACTTTTTAAATAACTAATTTTAGTTCTTTTAATTTTTTTACAGTCACATTCACACACCCATTCTTTTGTTTCAAAATCATAATATAAAGCAGTTAGCTTTCCAAATTTTTGACCAGATATATCTTCCCAATTCGGATGCAATTGTTTTATATTTCTGTACATTGCTGCCTCTCTAATTTGTTTATGTGAAGAATTTGGAAATATTTTCTCTAATTCACTCCAATTTCTAATTGGATAATATTTATATAATGCATCGATTTGTTCTTTACTAAATTTATTTGATTCTCTCAACTTTAAAAAAGGAAGTAATTGCAATTTTACCAGGCCCGACTCCTTTACCTCCATTTTTAATTTTTAAGCACACTCTCTACATTTAGCTATTCTATTCCAAATATTTATAAGGAAATCTCCTTTTTTTAAAACAAACTCTTTTGCAATTTTGGTTTTCTTTGGATTAATATATCCACATAAAACCTCACCTGTTATAAGACTTATTACAACTTCTTTGCCTTGATATTTTGCATGAACATGAGGCTCATTGTGTCCATGTTCTTTTGTGTGTATAATAATTTTTACATTTTCAACAACAGCAACCGTTTGTTGCAACAATCCCTCTTCAGTAAAATAATCTAATAAAATTTGGTTTAATTCTTCAAATATATTCATAAGTACCTCCACATACTTAATACTTATAAAATTATTTTTCCAATAAAACTCCAATTTTAAATTGTTGCCTTTTCAAAAAGTTCTTCACAGAATTTAATTTCTTCAGCATCATCGACAGATACAATTAATCCGTAATTAGATTTGATAATATATAAAATTGCATCACAGACTTCTGCTCTATTTCCAATAACAACTTTTACATTTTGTTTTCGCTTATCAGATATATTGTCAATTATCTTTTTTGCATCTTTTGTAGTCACTCCACAATAATCTGTTCTCGCTTTCTTTTTTAATATTCCAGTTAGTTTTATTCCAGGAGTATAAATGACACCCTCTGGCCATTGGTCGTATTTATTTCCATCAAGATCTTCGAAATCAAGTGGCAAACAAAACATCATTTCGTCCCATGTCCTTTTTTCATTTCCTGTATCATCCACACCAAGAAATTCTTTAAATAATCTAAGTATTTCTTTTTCTTCAGGAAAGAACATATCAATTCCCTTACCTTTGAGCCAGTATTCAAAATTACTTATCAGCTGTCCAAATCTCCAATCAGGAACATTGTCTTTCCATATACTTCCAAATTCATCACAAAATTTATCAATTCTTTTAGGATCTCTCATTTTTTCTATCTCCGATCTACATTCTATGATATTTTCTATAAAATTGACAAAATCCTTTATTTGTCTTTTTTTGAAGTAGTTTCATCTTTCCATTTTCAAAATCAGGTATCTTCATTTGCATCCAACGATCCTGTTTTCTTTTATTAAGATCTTCTTTATACTCTTCTTCGTTATCGTATTCAACACATTCTTCTTCGTACCAAATTTCCTTAGAATTAATTAATCTCATCTTTTCTACCTCCCTAACATCATTAAGATAATTGCAGCAATCAAAAATATATGAGATGTAATTAAATAAATCGCCCTAAGTTTTATTTCTGTACTTTTTACATTATTTTCCATATAGAAAATAACAAAACTAATAATTGCACATGCTATAGATCTCATCTTCTACCTCCAAAAAACATTTCATCCATTAGCATAAATGCCAACGGTACCACCATCGTAGTTAAACAATAATATTGCTTTGTGGCTGCTACAGATATTGCGGTAACAATACTGCAACAGATCCACATCATTATGTATACAATTGCTCTATTCTTCCTCATATCAAACCTTCTTTAAATATTTTAGAAAAATAACCATATATCTTTTTATCAAATTCTCTTGCTTCTAATAATGTTTCCAGTTGATCATCGGATAACTTTGCATACATTTTTAATTCATCAATTATCTTCTGCATATTTTTTATCTCATTATTTTTAGAATCAAGTTCCCTTTGCATACTATGTAATTTATCGTATAATTCAAACTTTACCGAATTCAGTTCATGGTTTAATTCTCTGATTTGCTTTCTATACTCAGCTTTTTCTTTTTCAAATGCTTTATCTTTTGCAGATAATTGTTTTTTCATGCCAAATCATCCTCATTTGGGATCTGGAACACCTGATCCTGATAATAGATAATCTTTGATGGTTCGCCATCAATAATTTCAGCACTCCGTTTCTCTTGTACTCTATTTTCAAGCAGTATAAGAACCCTATCGATACTTTCCTGTTTATTGAAACTTCCAGCAGGAATCTTGTCAAAGTACAACACATATTTTTGTTTACCACCTTCAGTTTTTCTTTCTGAATAAACATCTGTTACATTTGCAAGATTAATAAATCTTTTTCCGTTCTGTGCTTTTACAAACATAATTATTCCCCTTTCTTAACTCCATATCTTTTATCTTTAATTTCTCTTGATGCACAAATGAATTTTGAGTATTCATCGTAGTCTGTGAACTGCTACGAAGCTAAAGACTTAGTGGATTTCTGTTCATTTTATTTTAAATTCCCTGCTCAATGCATCACATCCTTTCAAATTGATTTATTAAGTCATCTGTTAACTCATTCGTGTATTTAATATTAATATTCTGAGGATTCTGTATATTCTCTGACACTGCAATCATTCGTTCATATAATTTAGAGGACGTATTATTAGATATGATCATTTGTACAACGGCTAACTCATTTTTAATTTGCCTTCTTTTTTTCCTTATCTTAGATAATTTCATTCTCTCCTTATATGCCATAGATGCATTTGGATGTTCATTACTCTCAATAACATGTAAGAAAACATCCTGTGCTTGATCTATTAGACTTAATTTCTTATAGAGATATTCCATTCGCTCTCTAGCTTCCTCTTTGATTCCATTACAGCTATGTAATTTCTTGAGCCAATTATCTATGTTATTGTTATGATCTTCTTCTTTGATAATTGGTTTATTCTCAATTTTTTCCTCTTGCTTTACTTCTGGTTTCGCTTCTACGATCAGATTTTCTTTTACTTCTGTATAACATCCGGTTTTCTTTGCATGTTCTGCAGCTTTTTGAAGTATCTGCTCTTGCTTAATTTCGCATTCCGTTTTTCCTTCAATCAGAGGCTCAATTTCAAACTTATACTTCTTCAGACTATTTGGAGGATTTTTAATAAGATTTTTGGCTTTTTGCTCTTCAAAAGTTTTTGCACATATTTTGGGACCAAGTTTTATTTTGCTTTTTCTATCAAAATGAACATATTGATCACCACATCTAATTAAACAACTCACATATTCTCACCTGCCTTATATAAAAATAGAGTGCCAAGTTTATTACCTGACACTCTACTCTTCTTATTTTTGTTATTATTTATTCTTATTTTTTTTCTGTCTTTTTCTGTTTCTGTCTTTCTTTTCGAATTCTGTTTTTAGCTTTCTGATTTTTACGAATCTGTTCTGCCTTTTCTAATTCTGTATCATCCTGTAAAAATGTCTGCACCATATTCTTAAGATACTTAATGTATTTATCAAGTGCAATACCTGTATTCTTATGTAATAAATATTTTGCAGTTATTTTTGCTTCAAAAGAACTCATATCAGACTCGAACGGAAAGTTGAACCTTTTATAAATTGCCTTTGCAGCAATAATATTGAATGCTACACTTGGATCATACTTATCGTCTGCAATTGGTTTTGCTTTAATTTTTCCAACGTTATCTCCAAAATCAATTACAATTGTGCTAGTCATTGAATCATGATAAACTTTTTTAGGAACTAAAGTTTGTTCGTGTCCACCTGTAAATCCAATTCTTGCATTTAATACATTTCTCTTACTTTCGTATTTCTCTTTGATCTGCTGCTCCAATGGTTTCTTTTCACATTTATCTTTCTGCATAGTTTTATCCTCACTTTTCTTTTTATCATATAATTTTAAATATTTTTCATTTATATTTTGTCCATAACCATATTCACAAAATCCATTACAATCATGTCCACCAATATTTTCTTCAAATTTAACTCCATAAGATGTGCTTCCGTCCCCATAAGTAAAATGTATACTACATATTATTCCAGTCAAATTAAAAGGATCTTTTATTGTCAAAACGTATGGACATTCCATCTCGTCTTTATGTGCAGCTACAATAACTTTGTCTCCAATTTTAAATTTACCCATAAAATTCTCCTTTTCTTTTATAATCCGTAATCTTCCAGATCAATATACTTCAGCGAATCCACTACTCTCTGGTTCAAAAACCAGTTGGTCCAAGGATTGTCTGCCCAATATTTTGCATCATAAACTTCTTTATTCCATTTATATACATTTTGAATTACATTTGCCTTGGAAACATCTTCATATTCACTTGAAATAATCTGACATTGCTTTATAAGTGATTCATACTCAATTTGCTTTGAATGTACTTTCTTTTCGGTATTACACTGCTCTATAGCTATAGTTGGAATACAAAGAACTAAGCCGGTTATTGATAGGATTATTAGTACTGCACATATAATATCAATATAGATTTCAGAACTTTTTTTATATGCAATAAGAACAAAAGCAATAAGTAACATAATGACCAATATTAATATAATAATCATAATTTAATATCCTTTCCGTTTTATTCTTCACAATATCCTTGATATCCTGTGTAATAGTCCTTTTTACAATCTTCACAGGTATAACCTAAGTGATCTTTCATAAATTCACAACCATTACAGGCACAAGCTTCACATATCATATTTTTTGCACATTTAGGAATATCAAGATGAAAATCCTTACAATATTTGAATAAATCAATTATGCCAGAAATTTGAAATGTATTATGGTAAACAAATTCTTTAAGCTCTGTTCCTATAGATGGTATAGAAGGTATATTAGACCAATTTTCACTCTCAATTTTTCTTATTATCTTATTTAATGGAAGATAATATTTTTGGCACCTTTTTTTATATATTCTCTCCCATTTTCTATCTAAAAGGTCTTCTTGTAATTTTCTGCAATAATCTATATCGTCTTGTAGTTTATAAAAATCATTTTCTTCACCAGGCTCTAAAATCATTCCACATTCTCCCACTTGCAGAGCACAGATTTTCCTGTGCTCAGTTCATCAAGTTCACTTTTCTTAATATAATTCCAAGCATAATACTTCTTACCGCAAATCAAACACTCCATAGTCTCAAGTCTCATAGGAAAACCACTTTGATCAAACTGGATTACGTTCGATTTTGCGACAATTACACTTTTGGGATGTCTACAAAATATAGCCATATTTATCACCACCTACCTTACGCTGTCTTATTTTCTTTGTATGTCAAATATGAATTGAAATCTTCTTTCATATCATTGAGAAGTTTCTGAACATCATTATCTGGTTTTGTACACTGGAAAGCGTAATCTTTAAACCAATTAAGAGCATCTGTATTTGTATCGTTATCATATGTATATTTTACAAATCCTACCATTGCAGGAACGTATTTTGCCTTGAGAAGTGTAGTACCGGCTGGAAGCTCCAAACTCCATTCATTAACTTCATCCAGATACAGGTCTACATCCTCAATGTTATATTCTGTATATTCGTCAGCAGTGATAAATTCCTGAATTGCCTTGTCAGAGAAATCCGTCTTTCCACATACTGTCATAAGTGTCTGTGCAGCAATACGATCAATATCACTTCCCATTGGAACGCCAAGTGCTTCCATTAACTCTGTGTTCTCAAATTTTGTTGCAAATGCATCAAATCTGTCTGTTGTCTCAAAAGATTCAACAATATCTTCCTTATTAATAGAGAAGAAATCCATCATAAGAGACTCAAGAATATTAAGTTTTCCAAATACAACTCTCTTATCCTTAGATGATCTGTTGTCGCCATCAATACTCTCAAATGACTCTCCATCAATTTCTTTTCTATAGAGTTCTTTGTACTTGAATTCTCTAATAAAATCTGCAAATCTTGAATCTTCCAGTCCAAGCTTTTCAAATTTTGCAAACAGAGCAAGCCAAATAAATGTATGCTTTGCGTTAAAGACTGAAACGATGTCGGAATCTTCGTTTTCAAGAACATAAATTCTATCAAGATATGTACGATGTTCTTTAAACTCTTCCTCAGATGCACTTTCGCTTAAGTAATCGCCTACTTTAATCTGAGTTTTCTTCCAATTATCTGGGTGATAAATAAGCATGATTGACTCTGCAACAATTCGGTCAAGAGTACCGTTTCTCTTCTCATTTGGAGTATAATTATCAAACTCACAAAAGAATCTGCAATCTGTGTCTTTGGTAATATTCTTCATCCAAGCTGCAGCACTTCCCATATGAGTAGTTGCCTTCTGGATTGTATTCATAGGTGTTTCAATATTAAATCTCTGCATATGAATCTGAACTTCTTCGCTTGTACACTCATAATATTCGTCAACATATACTTCATAATTATCAAAACGATCCTTTAACTCTTCTGGCAAATCCTTGTATTTCTTTCCAACCATATTGAATTCAATAATGTCGTAAATGTAATTATTATTTTCGTCTTTTACAGGTTTACCTTCAGAATTTCTTCTTAAAGATCTGTACTTGATTATTGGGACTGGCACATTACGTCCAATTCGAAACATATTTTCTCTAAACTCATGATATGTGGTATAACGATTTCCACCATCTGTAAGCCACAGTACAGAATTACCATCATCAAAAACCTCTTCACAGATTTTTAAAGGATCAACCTTCCAACCATGCATTGCAGTAACAATAAGAAAATCTTTCTGATACTGTTTCCAAATTGGAGATCTCTGGAATGGATTATCTCTTCTCACTTCACCTCTTTCAAATCTGCGAATCAGCATATTAATGCTATATGTTTTTGATACGGTCAGTTTTTCATCTAATCCCTTCATTATCGAATCCATCCTTTCAAAATATTTGTGTTATCAGGGTTTCTCATTTCAGTTAAATTATCAAAATACTGCTTTGAAGTTAAGCCAAGAGCATTTTGTATCTCGTTTGGCTTATATCCATTTGCCAATAATTCAGCAATTTCTCTTTGCGTTCTGCTCAATCTGTTGATATAAACTTCTAATCTTGAATCTTTTTTATTCTCAAAAATAATTTCTTCAACAGATTTACCACCTTTGATAATATCTGCATATGTAGAGTCTGAATCTTCCTTTACCTTGTCGTCTAAATTGACAAATTTCACCTTCACGGATTTCTTGAGTTTTTTACCATTTTCATCACGTTTTTCAGAATCCCAGTTTCCATCACCACCACGTTTAAGAGAATTAATTCCATAAATATAGCTGATAAATTTCTTTTGCATATACGGATATACATATGCTCTAAATGGACCAGTAGTTGGATCATATGATTCCAGGCAAAATGTGATAATATATCCTGCTAGAGACTCAAAATCATCTCTGTAATAATCTGGAATATCGTTCCAAATTATATGAAGTATCTGGTTGCATATTTTTTTAAGTTCCTTTCCCTTATCCTTGTAGAAAAAGTCAACTATGTTATTTACTTCATCTTCTGTAAGTTTCTCATTTTTACTCCATTTCTCTGATCCCATAATTCATTCTCCTTTTTAACATTCAAAATTTGCGTATACTAAATACACTATTCGCTTCTAAAAAGAGAATGAAATTATTCTTAAAAAGATAACAATTCCATTTTTAGCAAATAGCATATTTAATATACAGTTATACTCACGGAATTTCTCTTACAGAATGGCAAGAGATTAGAATTGGAAAATATTGACATTTCCATTGAATTGCTACATAATATGTATGTATCCATCCGTGGGTACAGAAAACCCTGTCCTATCAGCCGACGGTCGCCAAACTTTCTGCTGGTAGGGCATTTTTCTTTATAAGATCAATGTCGATTAAAAATCAGAACATTTGTTCTTTTATGTATTTGATTATACCACTTTATCGTACCAATAAAAAGGTATAATTTAACATTTTCGAACTTTTGTTCGATTTTTTTCGATCAGAACAGAATAACAATAGAGCTGCATGGAGAAAATTTGAATTTCCCTTTGATTCCATGAAGCTCTATCTTCCTGATATATTCAGAACCGCTATAAGTAATAGTCTTTGCATTCTGAATATTTTTCTCCACCCTCCTCTTGCCAATTTTCTTAGATTTTGAAGATATACCTTTCTTCTTGTTATAGTACATTGCACAAACTTTACTTCCTACAATCCCTTTTATAAGTTCCATTGCCTCCACCTTATTCAATTCGCACATATTTGCCCCTCCTTAACCAATTTACAGAAAAGCTGTGTAATCTTGGTCCATAATGGATTTCCATATCTACTTTTTCCAGTAAGATTAGCCATATATGTTCCAATAATTCCATCTTTATCTGCGGTATTATCTACTACACCAATTTTCTGTTTAATACGCTGCTTTGAGATCTGTGTAATAGTCTCCCCTAATACCATCGAATCAAATTTCAACCCATTCGCATTATTCTTCCTAATTATGTAATGGGTTGGCTGATTTGCTTTCTTAAGTTCATTTGTAAGCGCCATTACAAGAACAGTTGGACTGTGAATGTTGCCGGTATCATTTTGAATGATTATCACAGGTCGTATACCTTTCTGCTCAGATCCTATGGTTCCTTTACTAGAAAGATCAGCGTAAACAATATCAAACTGTTTGTATTCGTCCACTACTTCTCACTTCCTTTCGTTTTTAGTATAAAAAAGACACCACATAATGTGATGTCTAAGTATAATCATTATATTTTCATTCTGTTTCTGCAATATCATAATCAGATCCTGCAACAAACTCTCCATCTTCATCTGAATCAAAATACTCTAATGCATATTCTTCAATATCATACATTCCATTCGATTCTTGATAACTGCATTTGTATTTTTTCAATGCATCTAAAGCCTTTTCTTTCTCATCTTCATTCCATCGAGAAATCTCTTCTGCATCAGAATCATTTCCCCATATTGTATCACCAGGCTCAAAATTTTTATATTCCCTTGTCGTAAGGAATGCCGTTCCTTTTAACAACCTAATTGTATTATAGTAACTCATAATTTCCTCTCCTTTATCAAGTCTCATCCAATCGGTGGTTTATCCAGCATGTGCCATTCCCAATCAATTGGAATTACTTCATCTGCCGTTTCCATTACTGCACAATCCTTATCACAACCATCTTGTACACAAGAACAAGCCATTTTTGTCTTCTTCATTTCACCAGGATAACCGTCATACTGAACCAACCATAGTCCTCTATAATGCATTCGCTTGCAAAGTCCATATTCATATTCATATTTTGTTTGCCTTATTGGTGGCTCTTCCATAGCGTTATCTCCTTTGCTCTGTTAAAATAGTATTCTGTCTTTTTTATCAGAATACAGGTGATATTCAGGTTCATTATATATAAATGGGTCGCCATATTCATTATAAGACACTAACGTTGCAAACCTAAATTTACTTTCATCTGGTGAGTATTTACGTTCCCAATCTATGGTTTCTACCTGTTCTTTAAATACCATTTTTTTATATAATTCACTTTTAAGGGCAGCCATTATAAATTCATCATTGAAAATCACATTATTATTATGTTTATCCAAATATGTAAAATTCTTTTTTATTACAATAGGATGAAACACATCATATATTATTTCATACACTTGATAAACAAATATATTATTTAGTGTATTTTTATAAAAATTTTCATATTCCTCAAATGTTCTGACAGGTTTTCCACTCATGCACCACTTATGAAATTCATTAAATACTTTGTGAGCTTCACATTTCATTTTAAAAAGATAAATTTCATATTTATCTTCTGCCGGCAAAAGCCCATCAACGACTGCTAATAAAATATTTTCTTTATCTTT
>OIXG01003498.1_pt1 | contig 10306 bp, 11 predicted proteins | sample 1587731 | NCBI WGS metagenome assembly OIXG01 (sample SAMEA3888908, study PRJEB22519) | human gut metagenome | biome: human gut; feature: human-associated habitat; material: faeces | place: Denmark | collected 2010
CGCGCCCTTTCGGACAAACGGTTTTCAAGACCGCCTCGTTATGACCGCTTCGATACCTCTCCGGGTCATTCGGCTCATCTTTTGAACTTGCCGCGCTTCATCAGCGCAAGATGTATTCTATCAGAGCTTTACAGGAATGTCAACACTCTTTTTCATTTTTTTTACTTTTTTTGTAAAAAGCCGATTTTTTGTTGAAAACAGCCGGTTCCCGACCTAGAAAAAACATGTCCAAATCCTTTAACTGTGCAGATATTTTTCTGCAAGCGGAAGATCTTCCGGTGTAGTCACTTTCAGATTGCGGTAGCTTCCCTCCGTCAGTTTCACCTGATGATCTGTAAACGTCTCCACCACCATCGCGTCATCCGTAATTTTGATTCCTTTTCCCGCCAGAGTATCTTTTTGTGCTGCAAGCCGGGCATAGGCATCATAAATCAACCCAAACGAAAATGTTTGAGGTGTCTGCACCTGCCATACGCGATCCCTGCGGGGTGTCGTTTCCGCAAAGCCGTTTTCATCCGCAATTTTAATCGTATCCTTTACCGGCACTGCGGCAACACACGCATTATATTTTTGGACATCCTGAAAACACCGTTCCAGAATATCCTCCGATACCATTGGTCTTGCTCCATCGTGAATAAACACAATTCCCTCTGCCGCTTCTTTTGGCAGATCGTCCTTTACCGCCTGCAGTCCCATCCAGACGGAATCATAGCGTTCTTTTCCACCTGTGATAACCGAAGCAACCTTCTGAAAGCCATAGGGACGCAGAATAGTCTCCTGACAATAGGAAATCTGTTCTTCGCTGCCGACAGTCAGTATGATCTTATCAATCCGCGGAGAACGTTCAAAAGCAAGGAGCGTATAGTACAGAAGCGGTTTCCCGTCTATTTCGAGATACTGCTTTGCAATCTTTGTCCCCATCCTTTTTCCGGAGCCTGCCGCCAGTACGATTGCTGTACAGAATGTTTTTTTCATCAGATTCTCTCTCCCAGTTTCAGATTCGGCACCGCGTTTAAGTCCCAGCCATGCCGGACACCCTTTAAATACTCATAATATCCTGCCGCCCCGATCATTGCAGCATTATCCGTACACAAAATCGGAGATGGTCTGAAAAACTTCACGCCCTGTTTGCTGCACGCGCTCTCCAGTGCCGCCCGCAGATGGCTGTTTGACGCAACACCTCCTGCAATCGCAAATTTGTCCACATGATACCGTTTTACAGCATCCATCGAGTGTTCTACCAAAACGTCCACCACTGCTTTCTGGAAAGAAGCAGCGACATCAGCCTGATTGATATCTATGCCTTTCATCTGGCACCCGTTTAAATAATTCAAAACAGCAGACTTTAAGCCACTGAAGCTGAAATCATATACGTTATCTGCGATTTTGGCACGCGGAAATATAATTGCCTCAGGATTGCCTTCGTTTGATACGCGATCGATTTTGGGCCCGCCAGGATACCCAAGTCCGATTGCGCGCGCAACTTTATCAAAGGCTTCTCCGGCTGCGTCATCCCTTGTTTTTCCGAGGATTTCATATTCCCCGTAATCCTTTACCCGGACGAGATGGGAATGTCCACCCGATACGACGAGACATAAAAATGGCGGTTCCAGTTCTTTATTTTCAATATAATTGGCGCTGATATGCCCCTCGATGTGGTGCACACCGACAAGCGGCTTGTTCGCAGCAAATGCAATTGCCTTGGCTTCCGCCACACCGACTAAAAGCGCACCGACCAGTCCCGGCCCGTAGGTCACTGCGACCGCTGTAATATCGTCCAGCGTACAGCTTGCGTCCGCAAGCGCCTTACGGACAACCTGATTTATCTTTTCAATGTGCTTGCGTGACGCAATTTCCGGCACTACGCCGCCGTAAAGCGTATGCAGGTCAATCTGCGAATAAATGATGTTGGAAAGCACTTCCCTGCCGTTTTTGACGACAGCCGCCGCCGTTTCGTCACAGGAGCTTTCGATTGCCAGTATGAGCACATCTTTTTCTTTTGTATCTGTCATGTCCTTACGCCTCATTCTTCCTCAAATGCAAGATCCTGGGTCCATCCGTCCTTTGCCGCAAAGGAATCCGGAAATATTTTGCGCACACCGCCCATAAATTCCTCCGGATGCACCAGTGACGGACTGTAATGGGTAAGCCACATCTTTTTCACCTGTGCACGCTTCGCCATGTCCGCAGCTTCCAGAAACGTCATGTGCTTATGTTCTTTTGCCTTATCTTTCTTTTCCGGCTCCCCGTACATGCCCTCGCAGATAAAAAGATCCGAACCTGCCGCATGCTTTACAATGCCTTCCGTAGGTCTGGTATCCGTACAGTAAGTGACCTTCAGTCCCTTTCTGGCTTCTCCCATGACCATATCCGGCGTATAGATTTTCCCATCCAGCTCCAGTGTCTCACCTTTCTGCAGCTTGTTCCAGTAGCGCCGCTCAATTTCGAGCGCTTCCGCCTTATCCAGCTGGAACTTGCCTGCACGGTCAATCGAAAGACTGTATCCATAGCAGACAACATTATGATTGACCCGAAAGGCTTCTATTCTCAGCCCATCAAAACACAGGGTCTGTTCATTTTCTTCAAATTCAATACATCTGATGTCAAACGGAAGCTCCGGTGCAATCACACGGAGCGCATTCACCGTCCTGGTAAGCCCTTTGGGACCGATTACCGTCAAGGGTTCTGTCCGTTCTGCATTTCCCATTGTTAAAAGCATTCCAGGCAGCCCGCTGATATGATCTGCATGAAAATGAGTAAAACAGATCACGTCGATAGGCTTTGGGCTCCATCCTTTTTCTTTCATCGCAATCTGCGTACCCTCTCCACAGTCGATCAGGATACTTTTTCCATTATAACGAACCATCAGGGACGTCAGCCACCGATATGGCAGCGGCATCATTCCTCCGGTTCCCAAAAGACAAACTTCAAGCATTCTATTCCTCATTTCTAAATGATAAAATATCTGTTTTTCATTCAGAGAAGCTCTGTCGATTCTTCTTCCTGCGGTGCAATCAGAAAGCTTTTCTTTAACTCCAGATAGCATGCCTCACACAGGTCAAATCTGACTTTTGTTCCATCCATTGCGCTAAAATAGCCAAACGTCTGACATACCTGCAGGCAGCCTTCTTTCAGCACTCCGTTCTCTACCTTCAGCGGTTTTCCGCATCGGTTGCAGACAACAGACTGCAGCACAGCTTCATCCTGTTTCCATTTCCGCATGGCAACCTCCTTTTCCTGCTCATTGTAGCGCTTCTTATGCACAATAAACAGTGGTAAATTATCCCTGCGTTTCCTGCTTTTTCCATAAAATCAAAGCATCTTCCTTCGGCGAATCATAAAAATTGAGACGCACGCCCTCGTCCAGAAATCCAAGCTTATGATATAGTCCAATTGCAGCCTCATTGGATCTGCGCACTTCGAGCGTGAAATTTTTCACGCCCCGTTTTTTGCCGTTTTCCATCAAAAAAAGAAGCAGCTGTTCACCGATTCCCTGCCGTCTGAGCGTCTGATCCACCGCAACGTTGCAAATGTCCGCATCCTCGAAGGACTGCCACAGTCCGCAGCAGCCGACCAGCCTGCCATCCAGCCACGCGCCCGCATACCACGCGTTTTTATCCTTCAGCGCATCTTCGCATGCACTTTTGCTCCACGCTTCCTTTAAACAGGACGCCTCCAACTCTGCTGCTTCCTTCGCAGATGTTTGTGTAAGCTGTCCAAGCACAAGCGCGCCCTTTTTGTTTTCCGTGTCCGTTTTTACACTCATTTGGTGATCCCGGCTTTCATCAGCTCGCGATGCGCCTCGTCTGCTTCCATCCGTTCGCGCTCTGCCTGGGACATGCGCAGATATTCCGGTGCAAAATCGTCAGAGCTTACCGTTTTTCCTGCTGCCGCCAAGCTTTGTCCTAAGACAGCAACACACGCCGCACGCTGTCTGTTGCAGCTTGCAGGTGCAAATTCACACTGCTCCTGCAGGATTTCCTGCACTTTTTCCCGATAGACCGGAACACCATCCCCCAGCAGAACCACTTTTTTGCCGTATTTTTCGCATTCTTCTTTCAGTCTGCCCGCAAGCTCTTCTACAGAAATCGCGCACTGTTCCTGGATCACCTGCATCTCACCGTTCACAAATGTATAAATTCCAGTATATACCTGTCCTCTGCGCGCATCCATCATCGGGCAGATCAGCTGTTCACAGCCGTACAGGTTATAAGCGAGGGCATCCACCGTCGGTACTGCTGCCAGCGGAATATCCAGTGCAAGTCCGAGCCCCTTCGCCGTCGCAGAGCCGATTCTCAGACCTGTAAAGGAGCCGGGACCTGCCGCAACCGCAATCAGGTCAATGCTCTTTAAATCGAGATCCACCATCCTGCGCAGTTCATCCAGCATCGGAAGCAGCGTCTGGGAATGTGTTTTTTTGTAATCCATCGTATATTCCGCAATCAAAACATCATCCTGTATCAATGCAACCCCAGCCACAAGGCCGGAGCTGTCCAGTCCAAGCACCTTCATGCTTCCACCTCCGTCACTGTAATTTTCCGGTAATCAAAGCCTTTTTCCAGGTCTTTTTCGATTCGGATTTCAGTATATTTTTCCGGCAGGATCTCTTCGATCAGGTTCGCCCACTCAATCAGGCAGACACCGTCCCCGTAAAAATAATCCTCATAGCCGATTTCGTCCATTTCCTCCACATCGCCGATGCGGTACACGTCAAAGTGATACAGCGGCAGGCGTCCTTCCTCATAGACCTGCAGAATCGTAAAGGTGGGGCTGTTGACCGCCTCTGTGATGCCAAGTCCCTCTGCCAGTCCCTGTGTCAGCACGGTTTTGCCAACGCCAAGATCGCCTACCAGCGTGTAGACAGTTCCCGGTTCTGCAGCTTCACCGAGCTTTTTTCCAAATGCGAACGTATCGTCCGCACACAAACTTTCGATGATCATCGCTACCTCTTTTCTGCCGCCTTTTAAGAACGGATCTGCACCTTTCCAGGCTCCATATGGGAAGAAATCATCGCGATTACCGCAGACTGTTTCTCGCCCAGATCCTTTCTCGGGAAAATGCTGGCATGAATTTTGTCTGTATACAAAATCAGGCTTTTGCCTGTGGAAACCGCGCGGTACATATCTTCCCATTTCTGAAACTGCTGCGTCTCCTTCTGGGAAACCTCCACGCCCTCTTCGGTCATCTTATAATGAAGAGGCTCCTTAAAAACGGGAAGCAGCGCCTGTTTCTGCGCACGCAGCCATAAAGACACCGGCTGATACAGTAAAACCACCGCGCCGAAAATCACATAAATCGGATACCGCTGCATCATGCCTGCAACAATGCCGAGCGCGCCTGCGGTACTTCCCAGAATCCCCGCAGCCTTTGTAAAGGTATGGCGGAGCATATAATCGTATAACGCATTCGCATCCACATGTACGTCAAATTCCAGTTCCATCGCTTCCTCCTGCGTCTCTTTCTTACCTTTATCAGATTACAACAGAAAAAGAGGGCGGTCAAGCAAAACCGCCCTTCCAAAAGGTATGCATATGCCTGTTGCTGCAGCGTTTACTATCTATCACGCTTTTGATTTCCGGATCACTCGTCTCCGAGATCCGGCGTATCACACAGGATTACTGTAGCTTTGTGTTTCCCTTCTGTTTCGAAAATCAAAAGCTCGTTTTTGCCGGGCTTTAATAATGCGCCAGGCAGATAGAGGCGGCGCTGGGGACCTTCTTCCCAAAAGCGTCCGAGATTAAAGGCGTTTACAACCACGAAGCCCTTGCCCCAGCCTGTCATATCCAGGAACGTATCGGCAGGCTCGTCTACGTTAAATTCTACCTGATAAAAGGCAGGAAGTCCTTCTTCATAACCGGCTTCAAAGTTCAGCTGATCCAGGTTCGTCATGGGCAATGCATACTGCTTCCAGTTATGCTGTGCAAAACGGTCGTTAATCATAACGCAGCCGTCGATCCCTTTTCTCTGCCAGTTTAAGTACGGTCCGTAGTTGACGCGTCCCATGTTCTCCACCAGAATGTCGAGGTGCATATTTTTCCCATGGAACGGTCCTACCTCATGACGCACCTCCAGCTCCCGGTCGTATGCTGTCATCGCGCGCTGTTTATCAATGAACGCGATTGCGCGGTCCGCCGCTTTGAATAATTTCAGGCTGTTTAGCTCCGAGCTGGATTCCAGAACAGCAGAATACAGCATGTAGCCGTAACTCTGTCCCATCCGTTCCATCGCCTGCGGCGTTACGCTCTCCTGTGGCTGCGCCAAATCCGGCAGGGCATGGAACAGATCGGTCTTTGCCACAACGGGCGCTTCTCCGTATGCGCTGCGCTTTACCGATGGCAAGAGCTCTACTTCCTGCTGTGGCTCAAACTCTGCGATCACCTTCTGGCATTTTTTATACTTTTCAGTAATCTGACCGTCCTCTGTCAGCAATGCATCATAATCGTAGGACGTTACATCCGGTGTCAAAAACTCTCCATAGTTAGAACCGTTCATGAAGCCGAAGTTCGTTCCGCCCTCCGCTACATACAGATTGACACTGCCGCCCTCTAAAACCTCACGAAGTTCCTTTGCCGCCTGATCTGCATCCGTTGTATGATGCTTTCCGCTTCTCCAGGCATCAAACCACCCTACCCACAGCTCTGCGCACATGCAGGGACCGCCGTGATTATATTTTTTCAGACAGTCAAATGCGATCTTCCCTCTGCTGCCAAAGTTTGCCGTCGGAAACAGGTCCTCCACCGCTGTATTCTGAAAAATATCATCGGCCGGGCCATCCGACTGGAACAGCGGCACATCGATTCCGCCTTCGCGCATCATATCCCGCAGCGCCTTGATATATTTTTTGTCATTTCCAAAGGTACCGTATTCGTTTTCCACCTGCATCATCAAAACAGGTCCGCCCTGTGTGATCTGCAGCGGCGCAAGATAAGGCATCAGCACCTTGTAATAGTCCCGGACGTGACGCAGATACCGCTCGTCGCTCGTCCGCAGCGCCATATCGCCGTCTGCAAGCAGCCATGCCGGGAATCCGCCAAACTCCCATTCCGCGCAGATATACGGGGACGGACGCAGGATCACCCACAGTCCGAGCTTCTGCGCAAGCTTTACATAGCCTACAAGGTCTGTCAGCCCGTGAAGCTTTTTCCCGGTAAAATCAAACTCGCCCTTTTTCGGCTCGTGCAGGTTCCACGGTACGACCGTCTCTACAGTATTGCAGCCCAGCGCCTTTAATTTTAACAGGCGGTCTTCCCAGTATTCCGGAAGTACCCGGAAATAATGCATTCCGCCGGAAATAATCCGAAACGGGTTCCCGTCCAGATAGAACTGATCCTTAATTTCAAATGTGTGCAGCTGTTCCATTTTTCCTCCCATTTCTGCGCACGTTTTTTTGTGCATGCCAAGTTTGTGTCAAGTGCGAGCAGACACAAATTTTTGCCCTCTCTTTATGCCAGTTTATTCATGCCGGAGTGCTTCAATCGGACTCAATTTTGCAGCCTTTTTTGCAGGATAGATTCCGAAGAAAATTCCAACCGCTGAAGAAAACAGCGTCGCGCCCAACACCGTAGACAGCTTCACCTTTGCAGAAAAGCCGATCAGGCTGCAGACGCCAAATGCGCCCAGTACGCCCAGCAAGATTCCGATCAATCCTCCCAACAATGTAATAATTGCAGATTCGGACAAAAATTGCAACAGTACAGAACCGGTTCTTGCACCGAGCGCTTTACGGATTCCGATTTCCCGCGTCCGCTCCGTAACTGATACGAGCATGATATTCATAACACCAATGCCACCCACCAGCAGAGAAATCGCCGCTACCAAAACAACAAAAATCGTGATGTAATTCAATACGCTGTTGACCTGGGCAAGCGCATCGTTAAAGCTCTGCACTAAAATAATTCCCTTTCCGCGCACATTATGGCGTTTTTCCAGAAGGCTCACGCTGTCCTTTGCGATCTTCGAGGTATATTCATTGCTTTCCCCAATAATGTAAAAGTCTGAAAAATCGCTCACATAATAGCCGAAGGTTTCCAGCGTCGACAGCGGGATCTCCATGGACTGCATTCCTCCGCTCGTCATATTGATCAATGCGGCGCTGCTATCCTGCCGGATACCGACCAATTCAAATTCCTGGGAAATACCGTCGATATCCAGATTCAGCGTCATTCCGACCACATCCGTCGTGCCAAATAACGTCCTCGCCGTGCTCTCCGGGATCACGCAGACCTTTTTTGCCCCATAATAATCATTTTCTGTAAAGAAATGTCCTTTGATGATCGGGTCTTTGCTATAGTCCTTCAAGCCAGCCGTCCCGCAGCTGAGCATGATATCAAAGCTTCCCTTCCGGGTACTCGTGGAACCATATACATTATAGACCGGCGTAACACTCTTTACATGAGCCACCTTTTCCTGAATTGCATCAAAATCTTCTTCACTGAAGAAAACCTGTTCCTCCTGATTTTGCTGCATATCCGTATAAATTGCGACCTGTCCGCCAGCCATATCGTTTAACTCGCCGTTTACCTCTGACTTGATGCCGTTTCCGACCGAAATAATCATGATGACAGAGGAAATACCGATGATAATACCCAGCATCGTCAGAACAGACCGTCCCTTATTGCTCCTGATATTCATCAGTGCAATTTTGATATATTCCCAAACCTGTGACATATATTCTCCTTTTGCTTACTGCATCACAGGATTTACCTGCAGTCCTTCCATCAGATCCATATCCGAGGAAATCACAACAGTATCCCCCTCGCTGATTCCTTCTTTGATTTCAACATCCATATCGCTGGAAATTCCAGTTACAACGTTCTGCCGCACAATCACACCGTCTTTTACCAGATAGCAGAAATCACCGTTCTTATCCGTGTTGACCGCCTCATAGGGGACGAGCACGACGCCCTCTGCGGAACCGGTCAGGATCTCCGCCTTTCCTTCGATGCCGAGGAAAATATTGCCGTCCGGATTTTCGATCATCACATCCGCATAAACGACCGGTGTATTCTGGGCGTTATTCTGGGCAACGCGGTTGATCCTGCTCACCGTTCCCGAATAGGAAACGCCTGCGACCGTCACCGTCGCGCTCTGTCCCTCTTTGACCTTTTCCAGATCATATTTGCTCAGTTCAACCGTTACCTGTACCGCGCTGCTACTCTGGATGGTGAACAGCTCGCTGCCCTTTTCCACGCGGCTTCCGGCTGCAGTCTTAATCCCGCTGATGATTCCGTCAAAGTCCGCAATAATGCCTTCCTGCGCCTTTTCCAGATCGGAGGCTGCCTGATCGGCATTCAACCTTGCGCTTTCTACGCTCGCCTCTTTGCTCTTTTTATCATAGCCGTTTAAAATGCCGTTCTCGGAGGAATCTTTTTTGCTCTCGCGTTTTTGAATTTCCTCCTGCATATCCTCCAGCTTTTTCTGCTCAGCGTCAATCAGGCGCTGCTTCTGCAGAATCTTTTCGTCGCTGTCGATCATGCTCAGCTGGTTCGCCACATCCGCACGCTGACTGTTGATATTGTCAATGACTTCACTGATGGACTCCGTATCGCCGCCGTATGCCTGCTGCTCGGAAAGCTTCCGGTTCTGATAGTTCTGCTCCTGCATCAGCTTCTTGTCCCATTCGTTTAGATCCTTGCGCTTTGCGTTCTTGTCATCCTCCAGCTCGTATTTCAGACCCTGAACGTACTGTTCCTGATCTTCCTTCATCTGTTTTAATTCATCGAGACCAATGGACGCGTCGGAATATTTATTCTGGTTTTCGTTGCTCTGCTGCAGAGCGCTCTGATAGCCGCCCTCGCTTGCTTCCGCATCCAGGTCTGCCTTTTTCTTCGTCAGCTCCAGATCCTCTGTGTCGAACGTTACCAAAACATCTCCCTTATGTACCGCGTCGCCCTCTTTGACATGGAGTGCCTGCACAATCGTGCCGACCGGCGCATAGTAGGTTTGCGTTTCCGCACTGCCCACCTTGCCGCTTGCAGAAAGCGTCTCCTCCACATCCCCGACAGCTGCCGCCTGACACAGAACGCTCGGAAGCACCTTGCTGCTGCTCGCTTTCACATACAGCCCTACGCCAATGACCGCTACTGCAGCAATCGCTGCAATCCATGCCTTGCGGTGCTTTTTCCCGGTTCCGGACGCCTTTTTGGCTGCCCGCTCTTTTTTCTTTGCTGCACGTTTTTCCTTTGCAGTCCGTTCTGTGCCGTTTTCCTGCATACCCTCCATTTTATCCATCTGATCGCTCATTTTCAGTCTTTCCTCTCATTTCTGCGCACGCTTTTTGCGCATGCCGAGTTTGTGTCAAGTGCGC
>OIXG01003507.1_pt1 | contig 10283 bp, 6 predicted proteins | sample 1587731 | NCBI WGS metagenome assembly OIXG01 (sample SAMEA3888908, study PRJEB22519) | human gut metagenome | biome: human gut; feature: human-associated habitat; material: faeces | place: Denmark | collected 2010
GTAATACATAAGCGCGTTTGCAAGCGTATCGGTGTAATGTGACGGTGACGGGTGAGTGGGCATAAAAGGCGGTTTATTTACTATTATAATATCTTCATCTTCGTACAGCACATCAATTTTAAGCGGCACAGGTTCTATTGTGCCGTTTTTTTGCGCGTGTATATTAAGCGTAAGTATATCGCCCTGTTTTACCGTTTGGTTTGTTTTTGCTCTTTCGCCGTTTAGCAATATCCCGTTTGAGTATTTTTTTAAAACGGTTATAATCGCGGTTGAAAAAGCAAGTTTATCTTTTAAAATGCTTTTTACGGTTTTGTTATTTAACTTTTCATCTATTCTAACGGTTATTTGTTTCATATATCAATGGGCAGTGTTTAGGCAATGCGTGTTCGGGTACCGTTTGCCTAATAAATCGGTTACTGCCCGCACCTCCCAACGTATATTTATGTTATCATAATTTCACAAAAAGTTCAACAAAAAAATAAAAAATAAAAAATAAAAAATATACCTGTTTACAAACGTGTCGAAAAATGATATAATTTATCATAGGAGGCGATGACATATGGCATATAATGAATTGAATATAAATATGGTGGGAATAGGAAAGCTCGGAATAGATGTTGCAAATTATGTGCAATTCAGACACAGCTGTATCAAAAACGTTATTGCTCTTGCCTCTGACGAGGATATAATTTTGGCACAAACGGAGGATAAATACAGTTCGTATTATTCGCTTAAAATGAAGTTGTTTGAATTTGAAAACACGGATTGCATAAACATAGTTACGGTTGACGCAAGCGAAAGATACGAGTGTTCGCTTGCCGCAAATGTGTGTGAAACATTTGCAATGATGAACAAGCCTTGTATGTGCATTGCAGTAATGCCCGTAAAAATAGGTGAGCCGTATTACAATGCCACAGTTAATCTTGACCAGATAGACACAGCGCAGTGTGCGATTGTACGCCTTGAAAACAATTTGTACAAAGATGTATGCGATGTGGTATTCAGAATAATATACTCTTTTGCGGAGTGTGCTGATGACACGGCGCTTGTGCGTGTTGACTTAAATGAGCTTGCATCGGATATGACGGGAAAGTATCTTTTTACATCGGGATATATGGACGATATTACCGCAAAAGCCGCGTCGGAGTATATTGTTTCGGCATTGGAAAATTATGCGCCTTTTAAACGGTGCGATACGGTACTTATTTTTGCGGAGGTGGGCAACAACTTAACCGAACACGTATTGGACGTATTGCGTGACAATTTTTTGAGTGCAAACGATTTTGCCGATGTAAAAGTTTTTGCACATACAAGCGACGAACATACGGCGCTTGAGGGTATTGTAAGCATTTTTGCAAGAATGTAGGCTGCAAAAAACAAGAAATGGAAGTTATTAAATGGTTTTTTCGAGTATAACATTTTTATATTATTTTTTACCGCTTTTTTTTATTATATATATATTTGCACCGTCAAAGTATAAAAATGCGGTTTTGCTTGCGGCAAGCCTTGTTTTTTATGCCTGGGGAGAACCTGTATACGTATTGCTTATGGTTTTTTCGACGGTGTTTAATTACTTTTGCGGTATATACATTGAAAAAAGTGAATATTTAAAATCAAAAAGGGCAATTGCAGCGTTTGGAATTGCCGTTAATGTTTGTATGCTTTTTTTCTTTAAATATGCTGATTTTGCAATACAAACGGTAAATACAATGTTTGGAGCTAAAATAAAATTACTTAATTTGGCATTGCCTATAGGTATTTCGTTTTACACATTTCAAACAATGTCATATATTATAGACGTATACAGAGGCGATGTTTGCGTACAACGCAATTTTACGGATTTTGCAGCATATGTTACTATGTTTCCCCAGCTTATAGCCGGGCCTATAGTACGCTACAGCTCAATAGAGGAGCAATTATCAAAAAGAAAAGTAAAATCAAAAGATATAACGGACGGTACTCTGAGATTTTGCATAGGTCTTGCCAAAAAAGTACTTATTGCAAACAATATAGGCGAGCTTTGGAATTTTGCATATCAAAAATCAATGACGGGTGCCTCGGTTATGACTTTTTGGCTTGGTGTATTGGCATACACTTTGCAAATATACTATGACTTTTCGGGTTATTCGGATATGGCTATAGGGTTGGGTAAAATTTTGGGTTTTAAATTTCCCGAAAACTTTAAATATCCGTATATAAGTTCAAGCGTCAGCGAATTTTGGCGCAGATGGCACATTACTCTCGGAACGTGGTTTAAAGAATATGTATATTTTCCGCTCGGCGGCAGCAGAGGCGGTATAAAAAGAACGGTTATCAATTTAATCGTTGTATGGTTTCTTACGGGATTGTGGCACGGTGCAAGCTGCAATTTTGTAATATGGGGATTATACTACGGAGTGCTTTTGATTTTGGAAAAATTTGTATGGAAAACGTTTTTAAAAAATCACAAGAAGGCAGGATATATATATACTTTGCTTGCTGTAAGTATAGGCTGGGTGTTTTTTGCAAGCGGCAATTTAACTTCGGCATTTAATTATTTGCTCAAAATGACAGGCATAGGCGCAAAAGGTTTTGCGGACGGCGAATTTTTGTACAATGTTTCATCAAACGCTTCGTTGCTTATTATTGCAGCGGCAGGGTGTACTCCGCTGTTTAAAAACATATGCAAAAGGTATATAAAATCGGATTATATAAAAATTGTATTTTCAGTATTATTAATTATTTTGTGCACTGCATATCTTATTAATTCCACATACAATCCGTTTTTGTATTTTAGATTTTAGAAAGGGTTTACTATGAAGTTATTTTATTCGGGCAAAAAAATAAAAGTTAAAACTTCGGCTGTGTTTGCAATACTGTTTTTTGTGTTTTGCATTGTAAACATTGTGTATCCGTCACAGGGATTTTCGGCAAACGAAAACCGCAATCTTGCCAAATTTCCCAATATGAGCGTTAAGAGCATTACCGACGGCACATTTATGAAAGATTTTGACGATTATACCGCCGACCAATTTATATTAAGAGATTTTTTTGTGTCGCTAAAGGCTAAAATACAGTTTATGACAGGCAGAAAAGACAATAACGGAGTATATTTGAGCGACGGCGGTTATTTAATTGCAAAACCCGAATACAACAAAGATGTGTTGGACGAAAACATTCGCGCCGTAAAAGATTTTACATCAAAGGGTGCGTATAATGTTACGCTGTGCATTATACCGTCGGCATATCAGGCATTGAGTTATAAACTGCCTAAAAACTCGGCGGACAAAGAATTAATTAAAAAACTTGACGGTATAGAAAATTCTTTTGCCGACAGTTATGCATATACGGTTAAGCTTAAAGACATTATAAACAACTATAACGATAATTATATATACTACAAAACCGACCATCACCAAACGGCGCTCGGCAGTTTTGTTGTGTACAATGCACTTGCAAACGCTTTGGGATATACGCCTTTTGCAAGAGAAGATTTTACCGAAAAAAAGGTATCAACCGATTTTTACGGTACAAATTGGTCTAAATTTATGATTAACGGTATAGACGGCGATACAATTACCAAATTTACACTTAAAGGCGGAAATGCTGATTGCACGGTTGAGTTTCCCAATGAAAATACCGGCGGAAACAGTTTGTATTTTAAAGAAAACTTAAATAAAAAAGACAAATACACATATTATCTCGACGGCAATCATCCGCTTGCAGTTGTAAACACTTCGTGCAAAAACGGAAAATCTATTGCTGTTATAGGCGATTCGTACACGCACAGTATAGTTCCGTTTTTGGCAAATCATTACGAAACAATACACATAATAGATATGCGGTATTACAGCGGTGACGTTATGGAATATATGTTCCGCAGCAACCTTACAAATGTACTTATGCTTTACGGTGCGTCGAGTTTTGCGTCGGATACTTCTGTTTCAAAAATCGGAGTTTTATCAAAATCATCGCCGTATGCCAATATGTGTTACGGTTATGTTGAATATTCGGAGCCTGTTGACAATTCGTATTTTAATGACGCTGTTTTTGTGGGCGACTCATTAACCGAGCAATTGCGTATGTATTCGGGCATTGACAGAGGCATATTTTGCGCGCGTGTGGGAGCGTCGTTTTACAACATAGAAAAAAACACGGCGCAGGACGGTACCGATATATATTCGGTTATAAAAAATTACCCTATGAACAAGATGTATATTATGCTTGGAATTAACCAGGAATTAAACGGCGCGTTTTTACCGAGATATATAAATTCATATTCGGCATTTATAGATACGGTGCGCGAAAGCCACCCTGATATTGTTATATATATTCAGTCTGTTTTGCCTCTCGATTACGAGCGTTCGCAAAAGCTTAAAATATCAAATGCGGATATTGCCGAGGCAAACAAGGCGCTTAACAAGCTTGCAATAGACAAAAACTGTTTTTATGTTGCCGTAGATGAAATTGTGTGCGATGAATACGGAAATTTAAAAGACGGCATAAGCGCCGACGGAATGCATCTTAATGCGGATTACTGCGTTAAATGGCTCGATTACCTTAAAACACATACTGTAAATATTGCCGGCCGCGAAGAAGTTAAATCAACAAAAAACGTTTCATCTTTTTCGGGCAATGGAGAATGCTTAACAGATGAATATGCACAAAAAATCATTGAAAAGCTTAAATTCAGCGACAATCTTACAAAGGTAAGCCAAAACTTGTTGGAGGGACTTTATTCGGTAAAATGCAAAGATTTGGCGGACGCGTCGGTATATATGAGCAGCGGTGCCACGGCTGAAGAAGTGGCGGTTTTTGAGGTTGATGTTAAAGGCGGTACTGATATACAGACATTAAAAGAAAAATTGCAAAAACACGTCGGAAAACGCAAAACATCATTTGAAAACTATTTGCCAAGCGAAACGGAAAAGCTTAAAAACCCTGTTATATACGCAAAAGGAAATACGGTTGTTTTGTGCGTATCCAACAATCCCAAACACGCGCTCAAAGTAATTGAAAGTGTTGTAAAGTAGGTGAAAAAGTATGAAATTTTTGCACTTGGCGGATTTGCATATAGGAAAACGCGTAAACGGTTTTTCTATGATAGACGACCAAAAATATATTATTGACGAAATACTTAAAATAACAGACAAAAAGCACCCCGACGCTGTAATAATAGCCGGTGATATTTATGATAAGTCTGCACCGAGTGATGAGGCAAGCGAACTTTTTGATTATTTTTTAACTCAAATTTCAAATCGCGGTGTAAGCGTATTTATTATAAGCGGAAATCACGATTCGAGTGTTAAAACGGAATTTGGCTCAAAGATATTTTCAAAAAGCGGTATATATGTATCGGGTAAATTAAATTTTAATACCGTCCCCGTAAGAATAAAAGACGGTTACGGATATGTAAATGTATATATGCTGCCGTTTATAAAACCCGCCGATGTAAAACATATATACAGCGATTTTAGCGGTACAACATACAATGACGCCGTTAATTTTGCAATAGGTAAAATGAATGTGGATTTTTCGCAGAGAAATATTATTGTTTCACATCAGTTTGTTACGGGTGCAAAAACCTGTGAGTCGGAGGAACTTTCGGCGGGCGGACTTGACAATGTGGATTTTACCGCATACGAACGTTTTGACTATGCCGCACTTGGGCATTTACACGGCCCTCAAAGGGCTGGAGCAGATTATATAAGATATTCGGGCACACCGCTTAAATATTCTTTTTCGGAGGTAAACCACAAAAAAAGCGTAACATATGTTGAAATAAAGGAAAAGGGAAGAACAGATATTGAGTTTATACCGCTTACCCCCGTACACGATATGAAAATTGTTGACGGAACACTTGAACAGCTTTTAAGTATGCCGAAAACCGACGATTACATAAAAGCTGTTTTGTGTGATGACAAGGTGCAAATGTATACTGTTGAAAAACTGCGTACCGTATTTCCGAATATAATGACGGTACAGTACAAGTGCAACAGTGATATAAACTATGACAATTTGTATGAGTATACAAGCGAAAAAACAGACGAATATGATATGTTTGAACGTTTTTTTGCCGAGCAGTGTTCAAAAGGTTTAACGGATTTTCAAAAAGAATACATAAAAAATGTTATAGACGAAGTAAGGGGGGAATAAAAAATGAGACCTCTTAAACTTACAATGTCCGCATTTGGCCCGTATGCCGACAAAACGGTTATAGATATGGAAAACCTCGGAACAGGCGGACTGTATTTAATATCGGGCGATACGGGAGCGGGAAAAACCACAATTTTTGACGCGATTACATATGCTTTGTACGGTCAGCCGAGCGGCGACTACCGTAAAAATACAATGTTTAGAAGTAAATATGCCGACAGCGGAACATCTACATACGTTGAAATGGATTTTGAGTATAAGTCAAAAAAATACACCGTTAAGCGAAACCCGGAGTATGTACGTCCCAAAAAAAGGGGAGAGGGAACGGCTGTTGAAAGTGCGGGAGCCGAGCTTTATTTTTACGACGGAACGCCGCCCATTACAAAAGCAAATGAAGTTGATAAAAAAATAATTGAAATTATAGGGCTTGACAGAGTTCAGTTTTCGTCGGTTGCTATGCTTGCGCAGGGCGACTTTTACAAGCTTTTGTTTGCCGATACACAAAAGCGTGAGGAAATATTCAGGAAAATATTTAACACGTTTGTTTACAGCAAAATTCAGGAACGTCTTAAATGCGATTGCTCCGATGAAGAAGAAAAATATAAGCAAAGTGAAAAAAGCATACTTCAATATATTGATGGTATAAAATGTTTAAATGATGACGATGCCGAAATATTTAATACGCTTAAAGACAATGCGCTGTATAATATGGATGCGGCATCTGAATTTATTGAAAGTCTAATTGAAAATTGCAATAACCGTTTGGAAGAAACAAAAATAAAAATAAGCGAAATTGACGAAAAAATAAGTTTAACCGATTTGCAAATAGGCAAAACGCAAATTCACGAAAAAATGCAAAAGGATTTGTATGAAAGCGAGCAGGCAATTGAAAAAAACCGAGAGATGTATAATACACTGTGCGGCAATGCGGAAAATATAAAAGAAAAAGAAGATAAAATAAAAAAACTCATATCAAAAATAACGCTGTGTACGGAGTATTTGCCGCAATATGAACGGCTCAATACTTTGCAAAACGATTACGGCAAGTGCATTGATGATATTAAAGAACACGAAGAAAGCTTAAATGCCGCAGTTTTAAAAAAAGAACGGCTTGCAAAAAGTTTGCTTGAGTACAAAAATGAATATGAAAACATAAAAAGTTCCGATGTTGAGGCGGAAAAAAGCCGAGTTAAAATAAATTTTATACAGTCGGAATACGAAAAAGTATGCGGTATAAAAAATGCCGTTGAGGAAACGGCAAAAGCCGAAAAGGATTGTGAAAAAAAGAAAAAAACATATATTGACAGCCGAAACGAATACGAACAGGCGGTAAAAAATTACAGCAATATTGAAAAAATGTTTTTTGACGGACAGGCAGGTATTATTGCCGAAACATTAAAAAACGGTGAAAAATGTCCTGTGTGCGGTTCGCTTTCTCACCCCGAACCGGCACAATTGTGCAATAATATTCCCGACCGTGCTAAAGTTGACAAGGCAAAAGCCGATGCCGAAAGCGCACGTATAAAAGCTGACGGTGCAAGTAAGGAATTAAATGTTCAAAACGGTAAAATAACGGCTCTTAAGCAAAATACGGCGGCTATGCTTAAAGATATGCAAAAGTATTTCAGCGGTGAAAAAATTGACCCCGACAATTTCGATACAAAAATGTTAAGCGCCGCGGCAGAAAGTGTTAAACACAGCATATTCCGTGTTTTAAGCGGCGAGCAAAAACATTTTAATGACTTAACCGAGCTTTTGCAGAGAAAAACGGCACTTGAAAATTATATTGAGGGTTCAAAACAGCAAATTGACAAATGCGAAAAAGATATTTCAGCCATAAATGGGGTAAAAGCAGGTTTGTATGCAAAATCCGAACAGCTTGAACGTGTTATATGCGATATTAAAAAAAATCTCGAGTATGATAATTTACATTTGGCGCAAGACAACATTTTAAATATGAAAAACAAAAAGAAAAGTCTTGAGCTTGAAACAGAAACGTACAGACGACAATGTGCGGATATCGAAAAAGAATACGAAGCGCTTAATGCCGCTTGCGAAAAATACAAAAATATTTTAAAATCCGCACCGCAAACCGATTTGGTTAAATTAAAAACCGAGCGTGCAGAGTACGAAAACAAAAAAGGCGAACTTACGGAGTTGTATACCGCCCTTTGCGCAAATATTGACAATAACCGGCAATGCTTTGAAAAAATTAAATTAAAATATAAACAGTACCTTGACTTGCAAAAAAAATATATGCAAATAAACGAGCTGTACAAAGCAGTATCGGGCAACCTTGACGGACGTGAAAAAATTACGTTTGAAACATATATTCAGGCTGTGTATTTTGACAGGATTATAAATGCGGCAAACTTAAGACTTTACACTATGACGGGAGGAAAATACCGCCTTATGCGCCGAAAAGAGGCATATAATATGCGCAGTAAAACGGGGCTTGAACTTGACGTAACCGACTATACAAACAATACTGTGCGCAGTGTTAAAACTCTGTCGGGAGGCGAAGCGTTTATGGCGGCTTTATCTCTTGCACTCGGTTTGTCGGACGAAATACAAAAATCGTCGGGCAATGTTAAAATAGACGCAATGTTTGTAGACGAAGGGTTTGGCGCTCTTGATTCGGAGTCGCTGCGACTTGCCGTAAATACACTTATTGCTCTGTCGCAAAACTCCGACAGGCTAATCGGCATTATATCGCACGTTGACGCACTTAAGCGGCGCATTGACAGGCAAATAAACGTTAAACGACTTGCAAGCGGTGCAAGCACCGTCGATATAATATAATTTTTACGGCTTTGTTTGAAATACCTAAAAAAGTATTTAAAAACTTTTTGTTTTTCTATTGCCAAGTTATTGACACTTTTTTATTTGTATGTTACAATTTGTATGGAAAATGTAATAATTGCTTTCGCAACTGACGGATTATAACAAAAAAATTTTGTTTAAGCGGAGTACCGCAAAGGAACGAAAGCAAAACAAAAGAAAAAAACAGTTAATGTTTTTTGTGTTTTAGCCGACCGTCTGGGCGTATCTGCCGTATGCGATTATTTAATTGCATTTACGGGTCAGATACGCCCTTTTGAGTATATCACCAAAGAAAAGAGGAGAATTGAATGAAAAAAGTTGGAATTATTATGGGTTCGGATAGTGACCTTGACGTTGTAAAAAAAGCTTTTGATACTTTTGATAAATTTGATGTGCCTTACGAAGTTCACGTTTTTTCGGCACACAGAACGCCTGTGCAGGCAAAGCAATTTGCTGAAACTGCCGCACAAAACGGGTTTGGCGCAATAATTGCGGCAGCGGGAAAGGCTGCGCATCTTGCGGGGGCAATTGCTGCAAACACCGTATTGCCCGTTGTGGGAATACCTGTAAAATCATCAACGCTTGACGGCATTGATGCTCTTTTATCTACCGTTCAAATGCCGTCGGGCATACCTGTGGCAACGGTTGCGATAGACGGAGCTGTCAATGCCGCTTTGTTATGTATACAGATTTTAGCGGTATCGGACGAAAAACTTTCGGAAAAGCTGTTGCGTATGCGTGCCGAAGATGCCGCAAAGGTACTTGAAAAAAACAGAAATATAGAACAAACATATAATAAATAAAATTAATAAAAAGATAGGAGACAAAGTGTTATGGAAAAGAAAGAATTAATGTACGAGGGTAAAGCAAAAAGAGTTTATTCAACAGACGACGCAAATTATGTTATTGTGTCGTACAAAGATGACGCTACCGCATTTGACGGTCTTAAAAAAGGCACAATAGGCGGTAAGGGTGTTATAAACAACAAAATGTCGAACTATTTAATGCAAATTCTTGAAAAAGAAGGAGTGCCTACTCATTTTGTAAGCGAGATAAACGACCGAGATACAATTGTAAAAAAAGTTTCGATTGTACCGCTTGAAGTTATTATACGAAATATTTCGGCAGGCTCTTTTTCAAAAAAATACGGTGTTGACGAGGGTATAGTATTTGATGCCCCCACAATTGAGTTTTCGTACAAAAATGATGATTTGCACGACCCGCTTTTAAATTCATATCACGCTCTTGCTCTTAAACTTGCAACAGCCGAGGAAATAGATTTTATTAAAAAAACCGCATTTAAAATTAATGAAGTTTTAAAGGCA
>OIXG01003509.1_pt1 | contig 10278 bp, 10 predicted proteins | sample 1587731 | NCBI WGS metagenome assembly OIXG01 (sample SAMEA3888908, study PRJEB22519) | human gut metagenome | biome: human gut; feature: human-associated habitat; material: faeces | place: Denmark | collected 2010
TTTCGTTTATATGGCTTATGGCTATGTGGGTACTTATAATTATTATGATTGTAAAATTCAGCAAAATAAACAAATGTGCGGCATATTTACAAATACCGTACCTTATTTGGACAACATTTGCCGCGTATCTTAATTTGGCAATATATATTTTAAACAGAAGTTGACAAATTACAAATAATGTATTATAATTTTTGTAACATAAAATTAGGCGGTGAAATTACAAATGAAAAGATTATATAAATCACGCACCGACAGAAAACTTTGCGGTGTATGCGGCGGTATTGCCGAATATTTTAATATTGATTCAACCATTGTACGTCTTGGCTGGGTTATTCTTGTTGCTTGTTTCGGCACAGGAATACTTGCATATATTTTGGCGGCAATTATTATGTCGGAGCCTGAATATTAAAATTAAAAGTGGCTGCATCAAAATGCACAGACCACATAAAGAAATATTTTCCTAAGTTCCCAAAAGATGGTGAAGCAAAACGAAATTGCTTTGCTTCACCATCTTTTGCAGTATTATTTATATATTCGTTAATCATCAAACTTATTTATCCATTTAACTGCGTCAAAAATCCAATTTTGAGCATCGGGAACAACCCACCCCGTAATTTTGTTTGCAAGCGCAAATCCGTGCAGAGCATCCGGATATATATGCATTTCGTACGGAATATTATAATCCGACAATGCGTTTGCAAGCACAAGTGAGTTACGTACCGAAACCATTTCATCATTTGCACCGTGCGCAATAAATGCAGGACAGCATTTTTCATCAATGCACGTTTCGAGCGAATATTTTTCAAGTTCGGTAAACGACGGTGTTTGCGTACCTAATATATTGTAAAAAGAACCCAAATGCGCTCCCTTTACCAATCCCGATACAACAGGATATATAGGCAACATTCCGCACGGCTTGTTATATCCGTACGGCATATCAACAGAGTCATATATTTCGGGCAAATGCCATAAACACGAAAGTGCAACACAAAGGTGACCGCCTGCCGAATATCCGTTTACAAATACTCTGTCCTTGTCGGTTCCGTCTTTTTCGGCATTGTCTTTTATATATTTCATTGCAAGCGACGCTTCAATTAACGGACGCGGAAAGAGCGCCTTTTCTCCTACCGAATAATGCAGTACATACGCATTAAATCCGCTTGCCGCAAAATGCAATGCAATCGGGTCGCCCTCTCTGTCATAACATACCTGTGAATATCCTCCTCCGGGTATAACAAGAACCGCACTTGCAGTCCTGTTTTCAAACTTATCGGGAATAAATGTATCCAAATATACATCTTTATTATTCTCCATAAGGTAAACACGTTCACATTTCATAACAATAACTCCTATCAGACTCTGTCATTTTCAAGACATATTTTAAGATTGATATTATTTATAAATCTGTATTGGTCGGCATTTTCCAAACCGCTTAATGCAGGTAAACTGCCGCTGCATTTTATAAGCTTTTCTTTATCGCTTCTTTTCAGCTTTTTTATAAAATATTCAAGTTTTGAGGCGGCACGTCTGTCTTCGCACCGCCATACCGCCTCAACCTCTTTTATACCGCGGCTGCGCGTATATTTTGCACAGCCGTCTTGTTTATAATAATGTTGTTTTATACGGGCACATACGTTTTTGGCAATCCCCGTATATAAAGTTTCGTCACAACACTTTACAATGTACACAAAATACATATTACACTCCGTTTATCGCAATGTTATTCCAAGTTTTTGTTCAAGCTGTTTTAATATTGCTGCCGTAAATTTATCAGTTTCCTTTGCCGAGAGCTCTTTATGTTGCGGTGTAAACGTTACATTAAATGCCATACTCTTTTTGTACTGTCCTATTTGCTTGCCTCTGAATATATCAAACAATTTAACATCGGTTACATACTTGCAGCTTGATTTTATTACATTTTCTATTTCGCCGCAAGTTATTTTTTCATCGCAAACAAAAGCAAAGTCACGCTTTACAACGGGAAATTCCGGTATGGGAGTATATCTGAACGATTTATTAAAGTGTTTTGCAAGCAATGTATAATCTATTTGCGCAACAAATACGGGTTTTTGCAGTGCAAGCTCATCACACACCGTGTGCGCAAGCTGACCCATAAATCCTATTTGCTCTCCACCGCACATTATACGTGCCGAAACATTGGGGTGCAGAAAATACTTACTATAATATTCTTCTTTTTCGTAAGTAAACTCAATATTAAAATCATCCGCAATGCCTTCAACCATTCCTTTAAGCGTAAAAAATGTTTCATTATCACCGTATATGCCTATGCAAACGGTTTTGTTTTCATTGGGTTGTTTTACAAGCGGCAATTCGTCTGCCTTAAATACATTTGCCACTTCAAAAAAACGTCCTCCGTTATTACCGCGTCTATAGTTTTTTAAAATGGTATTAACCATATTGGGCACAAGCGACGTGCACATAATCGAATAATTTTCGCTTATGGGGTTGGCAATTTTTATTGCGTTTCTATCAGGCGCGTCATCGGGCAAATGAAGCATATCCAAATCGGCGGGCGAATAAAAACTGTAGTTTATAATTTCAAATCCACCCTGCATTTTAACTGCATTTTTAAGTTTAAGCTCAAGTCTTTGTTTTTCGTTTAAACCGCCGTTTGTAACTTTTGCCGTATAAAGATAACTCGGTACAATATGGTCGTACCCGTACATACGTATAACTTCTTCCGCCAAATCCTCATATCCGAACACATCTTCACGGTACGGCGGAGCGGTAACGGTAAGTTCATTTCCGTTTACTTCAACCTCAAATTCAAGATTTTTAAGAATTTTGCAAATTGTATCGCATTTTACCTCTATACCGAGAACTCTGTTTATTTTATCGGGTGTTGTTTTAATTACGGTACGGTTTATTTTACCGTTTGCCCAAACATCAAAGTGTGTTGCCGAAATGGTACCGCAGCCAAACTCCTCCACAAGGTGAAGTGCTCTTTTTATTGCCATACCTGTTGTATATTCATCCACACCTTTGCAAAACTTTGCCGACGAATCCGATGACTGCCCCAAATTACGCGAAGTTTTTCTTACACTGTCACGTGCAAATTTGGCCGATTCAAAAACCACATCTTTTGTTTCGGGTTTTATCTCGCTGTTGAGTCCGCCCATAATACCTGCAAGAGCAACAGGCTTTTGACTGTCGCATATTACAAGATTTGTTTCGTCAAGTTTAAATTCTTTTTCATCAAGTGTGGTAATTTTTTCACCGTTATGCGCACGGCGAACATCTATTGATTTTCCGTCAAGCGTAGATAAATCAAACGCGTGCATAGGCTGACCGAGCTCCAAAAGAACAAAGTTTGTAATATCAACCATATTGCTAATTGAATTAAGTCCGCAAAGTGCAAGGCGTTTTCTTATCCACGCCGGAGATTTATCTATTTTTACGTCCTTAACATAATGTGCAATGTAGCGCGGGCATAAATCCTGTGCTTCAACCTTAACGGAAATATCACTGTCGTTTGCCTCGCTATGCTCTTTGTAATCATAACTCGGTTCTTTTACGGGTTTTTCCAAAATTGCCGCAACCTCACGCGCTATACCCAATACAGACTGACAATCGGGGCGGTTTGCGGTAATTCCTATATCAAAAATATAGTCGTCAAGACCCACAACCTTTCTTATATCAACACCTACATCCGTACCTTCCTTTAAAATAAGTATTCCGTATACGTCGGCACCCTCATACCAATCATCATTAATACCGAGTTCCTCGCCCGAACACATCATACCTTCCGATACAACACCGCGAAGCTTTCCTTTTTTTATTTTTACTCCGCCCGGCAAACTTGCTCCGTCAAGCGCAACAGGTACAACCGCTCCTTCAAATATATTATCGGCACCTGTAACAATTTGAATATTCTGGCCGTACACACTTCCGCAGTTTACACTGCATATTTGCAAATGGTCCGAATCCTCGTGCTTTTTAATGCTTGTAATTTTACCCGTTACAACTTTATCAACTTCGCTACCCAAATATATGAGCTCTTCAACTTCAAAACCACACGACAGCAATTTTTCCTGAAGTTCCTGCGCACAAATTTCTATATCAACATAATCTTTTAACCAACTAAACGGTACTTTCATTATTTATTACCTCCCCTGCTGTTTAAACTGCTTTAACGTACGAATATCGTTATCAAACAGTATATGAATATTATTAATTCCGTATTTAAGCATTGCAATTCGGTCAAGACCCACACCAAATGCAAGACCCGAATATTTTTCGGGGTCAATTCCGCATTCTTCAAGAACCTTACGGTTTACAATGCCTCCTCCGAGAACTTCTATCCAACCTGTTCCCTTGCAAAGCTTACAGCCTTTGCCACCGCATTCGCAGCACGTAACGTCAATTTCAACGCTCGGCTCGGTAAACGGAAAATATGACGGGCGCAAACGTGTTTTTGTATCGCCGCTGAAAAGCGCTTTTGCAAGCATATCGAGCATTCCGTGCAAATCGCAAAGAGATATACCCTCGTCAACGACAAGCCCCTCCATTTGATGAAACATAGGAGTATGCGTTGCGTCATCATCCGAACGGAAAACGCGTCCGGGGCTTAAAACTTTTATCGGGGGTTTTTTAGCCTCCATAGTACGTATTTGCCCCGGCGATGTTTGCGTTCTCAAAAGAATATCGTCCGTTATATAAAATGTATCCTGCTCCGCACGTGCGGGGTGGTCTGCCGGCACATTAAGCGCGGTAAAGTTATAGTAATCGGTTTCAACTTCGGGGCCTTCAAAAACATCAAATCCCATACCTGTAAATATATCAATCATTTGCTGTCTTATAAGTGTTGTGGGATGAAGTGAACCCGTTTCGTTTTTAACGGCAGGCATAGTAATATCTACCGCCTCGCCTGCATTTTTCTTTGCAAGCTCATCTTTTTTTATTACCTCCTCCGCTTCATCAAAACGTTTTTCGGCCCAGCCTTTAAACTCATTTATAAGTTTACCGAGTTTGGGGCGTTCGTCCGCACTCACGTTTTTAAGTTCTGTCATAAGGCGCGGTATTTCTCCCGCCTTTTTGCTTAAATACTTTTCTCTGATTGTCTTAAATGCCTCGCGACCCTTTTCACCGTTCAGTTCGTCGGCAATCTGACTTTTTAATTGTTCGATTTTTTCTTTCATCAAAATAACCTCCAAAATTTATACACTAAAAAAGCAACCGCGTCCACACAAAGGGACGAGATTGCTCGCGGTACCACCCTAATTCGGAATATTCTAATTCCGCACTTTTAAAATGTGCCGTATGCCGCACACGCACCCGATTAACAAGCAAATATTATAAATTGAAATAAAATTTACCCTTTACTGCGGGAAGCTCCAACGCTGAAATTCGGCAAAATAAATTATAAAAGTACTTTCAGCCTATGATACTTTTTCTCTAAAAATAATTAATGCAATTTTGCTTACTTACACGCCTTCACAGCCTATGATATAATTATAAACAAAATATATCGGTTTGTCAAGCCTTTTTTGCCCTTTATAAGCAACGGCTTTTATTGTACAAACCTGCCCGTAATATAATTATGCGCCTCGTTTTCTATTGTATCGTCTATTTCGCACAAACTAAAATCCAAATTATCGGGATATCTTCTTAAAACGGCATTTTTTATAATTTTATCGGCAAGTTTGGGGTTTTTGGGTAAAAGCGGACCGTGCAAATACGTTCCTATTACATTTTTGTACACAACCCCCTCATAGCCGTCGCCGTTGTTGCCGTTGCCGTACAAAACCCTGCCAAACGGTGTATGATTATTTATATATGTTCTTCCGCCGTGGTTTTCAAATCCCACAACGGTTGAATTTGCAAATGCACTATCAAGAACTATATTTCCTATAAGACGTCCCTGCTTTTGCTCCGTATAAATATCAAGCAATTCAAGACCCGGTATTGTTTCGTTTTCGAGCTTATAATATTTACCCAAAAGCTGATAACCTCCGCATACTGCCAAAAGTACGCCGTTATCCTCAACATATTCCTTTATTTGGTCTTTAATTTCACGCAGACGGTTACATACAATTTGCTGTTCTCTGTCCGAACCTCCGCCTATAAAAACAATGTCTGTTTCCTTTAAATCAATATCGTCATCAAGCTCATATTCTATTACTTCACATTCAATACCGCGTGCCTCGGCACGTCTTTTTAATGTTATAATATTTCCTCTGTCACCGTACAAATTTAAAAGGTCGGGAAAAAGATGTGCAATTGTTATTTTTTTGTTCATTTTACTTTCTCCCCTTTTTTGTCCTCAAGCTCTTTTAAACTGTTTTGCGTATTAAACAATGCCGTATAATTTATAAGAACATAACATACCTTTCCGTTTTTATGAGCTATATCGTTTATTGTTTGAGTAGTGTTTTCTTTTATTTCAATGTTTTCCATACCTGCATATTTAAGCCTTAATGCCATATCATACTTTCTTATACCCGACGCATAGAGAGTATCTATATTTGCGCCTTTAAGCTTTTCAAAATCCACATCCCAAATCCACGATACATCTCTGCCGTCCTGTGCATTGTCATTTAATACAACCATAACGTCTTTTTGTCTTGTATCGGCAATAAGAGTTGCAATTGCCTGGTTAAAGCCTGCGGGATTTTTTGAAAGATTAAGTATAACGGATTTTCCGTCTATTACAAACTGTTCCATTCGCCCTATTTGCGGCTTGTAGCTGTTAAAAACCTTGTTTGTTCCGTCGGCGTTTCCGCCCGACTGTATATATGCCGAAAAAGACGCCAACACATTATAAATATTATAAAATCCTCTGTAGTTTAAATTAAGTTCGGTTACTTTGGATTTATAGTATACATTAAATTTCATTTTTCCGTCAAGGTCAATATCTTTTGCTGCATAATCGGGCGCCGGACGTTTAAAACCGCACTTTTCACAATAGTAATCGCCAAGCTGGCTGTAGTGATAATAATTGTATTTAAGCTCGTTACCGCATACAAGGCAAAAACGTCCCTCTTTAATTTCATTCACTTTAACGCTGCAATTTTCACTTATGCCGTAATATACCGCCTTTTTGCCGCGTCCGAAATTTGCGCACAAAGGGTCGTCGGCATTTAATATAAGCTCAACATCACCCAATTTGTTAATTGCTTCGTTAAGCAAATTAATTGTAATATCTATTTCGCCGTATCTGTCCAGCTGATCGCGAAAGAGATTTGTTATTACTATTTTATCGGGTTTAAAGTGATTAACCACACGTCTTAAACTTGCCTCATCACATTCTATTGCGGCATAATCCGCATTAAGTCTGCCGCCTATATCGGCACTTGCGGCAAATGCACAGGCAATACCGGGAAGCATATTTGCACCCACGCGGTTGCACACAACTTTATTGCCCTGTGCCAAAAGCAAATCGCACAATAAATTATTTGTAGTGGTTTTGCCGTTTGTACCGCATACAACAATAATTTGTTTTTTTACCTGTGAGGCAAGGTCTTTAAGCATATACGGCGATATTTTAAGCGCTATTTCGCCGGGAGTTGATGAGCCTTTTTTGCCCATTAATTTACCTGCGGTAATTAATATTTTACAAACCTGTACAGCAACAGCGTTTCTTATTTTTCTTACAATATTCATAATAAGTCTCCAAATAAGCAATAAAATCCGACACACCTTGGGTATTACCCAAACATATGCCGAATTTTATTATACCCAAAACATCATATTTTGTCAATATTTTACTTAACCTTTTTTACGGGTCTTATATATTTCCAAAAATGTTTGCAATCGTGATAAAAATAAAATACTCTTCCCTGTGTTGTATCCAACTCATAACCGCTTGCTTTGTAATCAAAGTCTTTCATTGCCTGTTCAATTTTAGCCTCAACCTGTGCATTTTCCGTTTCAAAATCAAACGGTCCGTGTTCAAACACAACATATTCACCCTCCGCAACATCCATCATTTGCATTTGCGCAGGTATTTCGCCGTCATAGTCCAAAGGCAGTCTTACACCGTAGCTTTCGGCAAGCGGTATACCCCAGCTGCATATTCTGCCTGTCGGCTCATTTATAAACGCCATTACCTGTCCGCTTGAACTGTCCGCTTCACTTGAGCCGCTATCGTCCAATTTGTTTTGCACACTGTCAAGCAATCCGCAAATTGTTGCGCAGTCCTGCCCGGGGATTAAACTTTGCTTTTGCCAAAAATCCCAATACCCATTGCTCTCATAGTTTTTGATATGCAAGAACTTGTGCGCCGGAATTGTTACAAAATATACTTTTACCTCACCTGTTGTTTTAGCCATACCTGTTCCTCCTATACCCAATAAATAACAATCAAAAGGTTTTATAACCGTGCGCAGTACAACCGGTTTGGGGTTTTGTCTGTATTCACTTGGCAAAACACCGTATGCGTCTTTAAAAGCCCGTGTAAATGCCTCATGAGATGAAAAGCCGTAATTGAGTGCAATATCCAAAATGCCTGTTTTACTGTCACGTATATCTTTTAAAGCAAAAGCAAGCTTTCTGAAACGAACATAATCGCGAAACTGCATTCCCGAAATCTCTTTAAATTTTCTTGAAACATAAAACTCCGAATACCCTAAATACTGCGAAATATGTTCCAATGATAATGCATCTTCGTTTTGCTGCTTTATGTATTCATCAATTTTACCCGTAACGTTTTGAATATTTTTATACCATCCGCACACTTTATATACCACACCTTTCGTTTGTATGTATTTATTATATACGGTAAAAGCATTTTTTACTTGATTTGAGTTGCATATATTTTATTTTAAACAATTATTATCTATCTGTCAAATTTTAAACGATACCCTGCGAGCATATATTTGTAAAGCTCCTTTTCTCCGTCTTTATTTGTATAATTTTTATTTTCGGTTATATAGTCATTGCATGAGCTGTAAACAATTTTACCGTTAACAATTTTAAACATTATATCATTTTAACAAAAATATACCAAAGCATTATTCTCCCCCTTTCTTTTCATCAATCTTTTCAATAAACTCCATTAATTCCTTGTAATCATTCTCTGATATTCGCTCTTTGCATAAGCACGCAATAAGTTTTTTGGCGGAGCCGCCGTAAATATCATTTACAAATTTTTTTGTTTCCTCTTTTAAAAAACGGTTGTGTGATATTTTTACGGAAAAGCAATTATGCATACCCTGTTTTTCACATTTTAAAAACCCTTTTTTTACAAGCCGCGACAAAAATGTGGCAACAGTTGTATATTTCCATTTTGTCTCTTCTAAAATATTAAAAACATCGGATGCAAGCATAGGTTTGCCGCTGCTCCAAAAAATCTCCATAATTTCTTTTTCCGCTTCAGATAAATTCTTCCCGTCACTCATATTCTGCACCTCCCATATATTACTACAGATTGTAGTAATATCCTGCTACGAATTGTAGTAATTGTCAATACCTTTTTTATATTTTATTTGACTTTAGTTACCCAAAGTGTTAAAATATTGACGAGGTGATATTTAAAATGAAAACAGCTATAGTTGCCGAGGGCGGTGCAAGCCGCGCATATTATACGGTAGGAATTATGGACGCACTTACAGAATTTAACATATATCCCGATTACTTTATAGGTGTATCGGCAGGAATTGCAAACGGTGTATCGTATATATCCCGTCAATTTGGAAGGAACCTTGAAATTGCCGAAAAATACTGCCCGCAAAAAGAATATATGGGAATTTCGCATTTAATAAAAGACGGTAATTACTACAATATAGATTATGTGTTTAACACAATACCCAATAAACTTTTACCTTTTGACTATAATACATACTATTCATTTAAGGGTGATATTTACTGTGCCGTTACAAATGTTAAAACAGGAAAATGCGAATACTTAAGAATAAACAATTCAAGCAATAATTGGAAAGAATTGGTAGCGTCGTGCGCGTTGCCAATTATGTTTAAGCCCGTTGAACTCAACGGCAGTTTGTATCTTGACGGCGGAATAACAAATTCCATACCGTACCAAAAAGCATTAAATGACGGATGTGACAGAGTGCTTGTATTGCTCACGCGCGACAGACGGTATATAAAGAAAACCGATTTTCCAACGCGTGCCGCATCATTTGCATACAAAAAGTATCCCGAGTTTTCAAAAGCGCTTTTAAACCGTGCCGATATGTACAACAATCAGCGAAAAGACCTTTTTAAGCTCGAAAAACAGGGTAAAGTAAAAATTATATGCCCCGATGATACATCAAGCTGGAAAAGAATAAGCAAAGACGCCCGATACACAAAGAATATATA
>OIXG01003511.1_pt1 | contig 10276 bp, 7 predicted proteins | sample 1587731 | NCBI WGS metagenome assembly OIXG01 (sample SAMEA3888908, study PRJEB22519) | human gut metagenome | biome: human gut; feature: human-associated habitat; material: faeces | place: Denmark | collected 2010
GTTTGTTCGTTCTGAAAACTGCGGGGTGCGCATCCTCGATGCATCTTCCCCAAAAACGGTCGTTTTATTCGTCGGCAGGTCCGCTGTCCGACCCGAATTGCAGATAAGGAGCCAGCCGTGCTGCCTCCTCGCGGGTCAATATGTTCTGTTCCACCAATTCTCCAGCGGTACTCCAACCTCCTTTCAACTGTCTTGCTTTCAGCAATTTTCGTAATGCCTGCGGTGCTATGTAGGGGTGTTTCCCCAGCACTTTCGGACTTGCAAAGTTAATATCAATTTTCCGAATTTTGCAACTATCGCAGTAAATTTGTTTCAAAATTTTTTCATAATTGCGTTCCCGCACTCCCGGAACCTCTGCGAGTTGCTCCGCGCGGACGAATCCGCCGAGCCGTTCGCGGTAGTGCATGATCGCCACGACGGTCCTGGGACCGATGCCCACAACCGAGCGCAGCGTCGCCGAATCGGCCGTGTTCAGCTCCACGGGCTGTTCGATCGGCCGCGCCTTCCGTTCCGGGAAGATGACGTAGGGTTCCAGCGCCGCGGCCACCGAGTCGCTCACGACGTAGCATTCGCGCAGGTCCTCCATGTCGTAGATGCCGCTCAAATCCCGCCAGCGGATGAACGCCTCGGCCTGACGCTTCGACAAGGCCCCGATGGCGCGCAGGTAGCGGGCGCTCACGGTGTCGATGCGGAACGGCCCGGGTGCGAGCGGTTCGGGGAGAATGCGCCCCGTGCGGTATTTTTCGGGTGCGATGGCGTATTTGCGGCCGATGCGCACCCAGGGTTCGAGCCGCCGGTAGAGCGAGTCGCTGATGCCGTAGCAGAGCGTCAGGTCCTCGGGAATGCGGAACACTTTGCCCGCGGCGCGGTATTTCAGCAGGCTCACCGCTTCGTGCTTCGTAAGCCCGAGTCGCCGCAGGTCGTCGAGCGAGGCCGTGTTGGGGTCGAAATGCGACATCACGACGCTGTCCGCGGGCAACGCCTCCTCCATCTCGGCCTCGGCGCGGCGGGCCGCTTCGGGGTCGGCTGCCGGGCGTACGAGCATCAGGGCTATGATCAGCAGCCCGGCCAACGGCAGGAATACCGCAATGGCGCGTATTTCGCGGTCGGAAAAAAGTTTAGCCATTGTTCTGTTTATGCGGTCATATGCTTTATCGTTTCAACTGCCGGGAGCATGCGTCGTCTTCCTTCCGGAGGGAGGCCGGGGCGGGGCCATGCTTGTAGATGGCTCCGCAGGCGGCAATGACGGCGGTCGAAAGCGATTTGTACGTCGAAGTGTGTATTCGTTTTGTCTATTTTCCGATCTCCTCCAATGCCCGCTTCACCGAACCCCAGCGCAGCAGCAGTTTGCGGGCCTCGGTTTCGTCAAGCCCCGACGCTTCGGCGACCATCCGCGTTCCGCGGGCCACGAGCTTGTCGTTGGTCAGCTGCATGTTGACCATGCGGTTGCCCTCGACACGCCCCAGGCGGATCATCACGGCTGTCGATAACATGTTGAGCATCAATTTCTGGGCCGTTCCGGCCTTCATGCGCGTCGATCCGGTCACGAACTCCGGTCCTACGACCGCTTCGAGCGCATACTCCGCTTCGGCAGCTACGGGCGACGCGGGGTTGCAGGTGATCGAGCCGGTCAGCAGTCCGTGGCGCCGCGCCGCGCGCAGTCCGCCGATCACGTAGGGCGTCGTTCCCGATGCCGCGATGCCGATCAGCACATCGCCGGCTGTGGGGTGGTAGGGCGCCATGTCGCGCCAGGCTCCTTCGGTGTCGTCTTCGGCGTGCTCCACGGCCCGCCGCAAAGCGCCGTCGCCTCCGGCGATCAGCCCGATCACCCGGTCGAACGGCACGCCGTAGGTCGGGGGCAGCTCCGAGGCGTCGGTGACCCCCAGCCGGCCGCTCGTCCCGGCGCCGATGTAAAACATCCGGCCTCCGCGCTGCATGCGCTCGACGATGCGTTCGACGAGTAGCTCCATGACGGGGATGGTCCGCCGCACGGCTTCGTGCACACGGGCGTCCTCGCGGTTGATGCCCGTCAGGATGTCGTGCACCGACATCCGTTGCAGGTCGTCGTAGGCCGAATCCTGTTCGGTGATTCTATCTTCCATAGTGGTATTTCAAAAGCCCTTCGGCGGGCGATTCTACGATGGTTTCCACGCGGCGGCCCTCCGCTTCCAGCGCCTCGCGCAGCAACGCCTCGAAGTGGGCCGCCACGCCGCCCAGCAGCGATACGGGGAGTTCCGCCGGATAACGGCTCAGGTTGCGGGACGCAAAGTCGCGGAACGACCGGAGTACCAGCTCCCGGATCTCCGGGCGGTCGATATGCGCGCGTATGAAAGGTGCGAACGAGGCCAGAAAGCGGTTGGCGTAAGGCTCGCGGTAGACGCGGCGGATGATCTCCTCGTAATTCAGCCCGTGCGCCGCGAGAAACTCCTCTTTCAGCGGAATGTGCCCCTTGAAGATGCCGTTCACCAGGTTGCGCCCCAGCACGGCCCCGCTGCCCTCGTCGCCCAGCACATAGCCCAGCGGGGGGACGTTTTTCAGGATTTCGCCGTCGCGGCACAGGCAGGAGTTCGATCCCGTGCCGAGGATGCAGGCGATGCCCTCCCCGCGGCCCCAGAGCGCCCGCGCCGCGCCCAGCAGGTCCGATTCGACCGTAATGTCCGTCGTTCCGAAGTGCGCTTCCAACTCCCGGCGCAGCTTCTCGCTCGCTTCCGGGAAGGTCTCGCCGCACCCCGCGCCGTAGAATCTCACGCTCGTCACGCCGTCGCATGGCGGCAATTCCGCGAGGGCTTCGCGTATCTGTTCGGCCGAGTGCTGCACGGCGTTGATCCCCTGCGTGCGCACGTTTGTCGTCCGTGCGCCGTCGCTGGCGATCCACGTGCATTTGGTCGATCCGCTGTCGGCTATAAGTACCATAATTCAAAGATACGGATTAATCTTCAAATTCCGGAAAAAAGCCATAACTAAATTTTTTAGTTTAAAAACTATGCAAAATAGTTGTATGTGAATTTTTTTTAGTTACCTTTGTTCCCGGGTGCATGAAAAAGGACCGATGAAGCGATGGGCGGCTGTTCCGGAGGGAGCATTGCCGGCCGGGCGTGTCCGGGAAGTCGTGGAACGAATCCGGCGGGATCGTCGGCCGCGAGGGCGCCGTTCGCCGCATCGGGACCGGACCGGGCGTTTTGCTGCGCCGCCGTATGCTGGAATGCCTCCGTTTCAACTGAAAACGATACCTGATAAAGCTTGTTTGAGTGAAATATGAAAGAGAATCCTGAAAAACTGACACGCAGGGAAGAGGAGCTGATGCGCTGCTTCTGGGAGCACGGTCCGCTGTTCGTACGCGAACTGGTGGCCCTTTCGCCCGATCCCAAACCCCATTTCAACACCCTTTCGACGATGGTCCGCGCGCTCGAAGCCAAAGGCTATGTCGCCCACAACTCCTTCGGCAGCACCTACCAATACTATCCGGTGGTGAGCGAGGAGGAGTTTTCGCGCTCGACGCTCGGCAGCGTGATCAGCCGCTATTTCGAGAATTCCTACCTCGGGGCGGTCTCGGCGCTGGTCGAGGAGGAGAAGATCTCGCTCGGCGAACTGCGCAGCCTGATCGACCGCATCGAAAATCAAAACCGGTAGCGCCATGTACGACCTGATGATTTACAGCCTGAAAGTCGGCGTCTGCCTGGCTGTCTTCTACCTCTTTTTCAAATTGCTGTTGAGCCGTGAGACCTTCCACCGCTTCAACCGGATCGTGGTTCTGGGGGCGATGTTCCTCTCGTTCGTGCTGCCGCTGTGCGTGATCACGGTTTACCGCGAAATCCCCGTCCTGCCGGAAATCCCGGACGGGGAGGCTGTTGCGACGGCCTTCGCCGAACCGCTTTCCGAACCTTTTCCGTGGGAGATGCTCGCCGGGGCGGCATTCCTGCTCGGGGCGGCCGCCACGCTGCTGTGGACGCTTTGTTCGCTCATCGGAGTCCTGCGTCTGATCCGCGGCGGACGTCGCGAACGGCTGGAGGACGGGGCTGTGCTGGTGCGCACGGAACGGTCCGTGACGCCTTTCAGCTGGGGACGCTATATCGTGATGTCCGAGAGGGACCTGGCGGAAAACGGCGGGGCGATTCTGCTTCACGAACGGGCGCACCTGCGGCTGCGTCATTCGCTCGATTTGATCGTGACCGACGTTGCGGGCTGCCTGCAATGGTTCAACCCCGCGATGTGGCTGCTGCGCCGCGAACTGCGGGCCATCCACGAATACGAAGCCGACGAGGCGGTGCTCGACAGCGGCGTCGACGCCCGGAGTTACCAGATGTTGTTAATAAAGAAAGCTGCCGGCGGGAGGTGGTACTCGATTGCCAACAGCTTTAATCACAGTAAACTTAAAAACCGTATTACCATGATGTTGCGTAAAAAATCGTCGCGGTGGGCCGGGGCCAGGGCGCTCCTGCTCCTGCCGCTCACGGCCGTCGCCCTGGGGGCTTTCGCCGAAACCGCTTATGTCTTTCCGGAAGACAAAGGTAAAAAAGAAACCAGTACGATTTACATTCGGGGGTCGAAATCTTTTTCCGATGGGCAACAACCGCTGATTCTGGTCGACGGCCGGGAGGTGAAGTCGATGGACAGCCTCGCTGCCGACCGGATCGAGTCGATCACCGTGCTCAAGGATTCCGTTTCGATGGCTGTGTACGGCGAAAAGGCCGCCGACGGCGTGATTCTTGTAACGCTCAAAAAGACCGGAGAACCGGGCGAGGCGGTGCAGGTCCCGGGACTGAAAGGCAAAGTCGTGACGGTCACCCGGGCGGACAGCGCCGGGACGAACGAGTCGACAACCGTGCGGGTGATCGGTCACGGTACGAGGCCGAAAGACGGAACGGTTGTGGTGAATACGGCCGGAATCGCGAAATCGTATCGGTTCAAGGTCGAGAACGGCTCGTCGGTCGAGTCGAATCCTGTATTTATCGTCGACGGCGTACAAGTGTCTGAAATCGAATCGCTCGACCCGGATCAGATTGAAAGCATGTCGGTGATCAAAGGCACGAATCTCCCCGGGGAGTTTGCCGACAAGGGGTATGAGGGCGTGATAACGATTACGACCAAACAGGCGGCCGCCGTGCAAAGAGCCGCCGCGAAGTCGGCCCGGGAGGGTATCGAAGCCGGTAGAGCCGGGATCGAAGCCGCCCGCGAAGGGTTGAAACTGGCCCGCAAGTATATGAGTTCCGATGACTGGAAGCAGGCCCAGAAAGCGCTCGACAAGGCCCAGAAGGAGCTTGAAGCGGCCCGCAAGGAGACTTCGGCACAGCTTTCCGAAGCGCAGAAAGCGGTGGGAACGTCGCTTAAACTTTCGGCGGACGCCGGGCATGCCGATAAGGTGACCATTCAGGGCACTCCGGAAAGTTCGGTGTCGGTTTATAAGGGACAGGTTACGCTGAAAGGCGGATTTCCCGACGGCATGCTGATCCGTATCAACGGCAGGGAGGCCTCGAAAGAGGATGTTGAACGGCTGGAATCCGGGAAGATCAAGCGCATGGAGGTCTACAAGGGCGACGAGGCCGTGAAGCGTTACGGCGAGAAGGGGCGCAACGGCGTGGTCGAGATCCGCGCCCGCAGGTAAAGGCTTAAAGGAAAAACCATAAGCAGATAAAAAGTTCACGAAGGCGGGGGATTCCACGGGAATCCTCCGCCTTTTTTGTGCGTGCCTATTTGAATTCGACGATCTCGGGCCGCGTCGGCCGGTAGCGGTACTGCTCCATGCGTGTCGGGTTCGAAAGGCGGAAATATTCGCTCTCGACCAGCCCGCGTTTGCCGAAGGCCACGCCCAGCCGGATCTGGATCGTGTTGAACACCAGCCGTTCGTTTCGCAGCCGCACGCCCAGTCCGAACGAGGTGAAGAAGTCGTTCTTGAAGATGTTGGGCGAATAGCCGATCAGCCCGAAGTCGGCGAACCCGAAGACGGCGATGCGGAATCCCAGCGGCTGGTAGGGGGTGAATACCACCGTCTCGGTGTTGAGGATCATGCGGTTGGTTCCGATGATGTACTCCTTGAGGGCTTGCAGGCCGTCGGTGCGCGTGAAGCGGATGCTCTCGTCGCTGCCCGTCGCACGGTTCCAGCCCTGCGTGTAGTTGAAGGCGAGGAACTGGCGGATGCGGCTGCGCTTGAACAGGAAAAGGTTGGAGAACCACCGCAGGTCGACATCTACGGCGCTGCGCTGCCACATGCCGTTTTCGAGGTCTATGTAGCTTCCGAGCGTGAAGCCGCCCATGATGTAGCCCAGTCTGCGGAATCCACCCGTTTCGTAGCTCGCGCCGAGGTAGAGGGCGTCGTTGAATTCGCCCCACGAATAGCCCGTCGTCACTTCGGCCTTGTAGCCCGTCGCGAGGTACTCGCGCGTACCGAATCCGTAGATCATGTTGGCCGTGTAGAATTTTTCGCGGTAGAGACCCCCGCCGACCAGCAGGGCGTCCTGGTCGTGCAGCGCGGGGTTGTAGTCCGGGGCCACGAGGGGCCTGCGGCTCACGCGCCGGTAGTTGTAGCGTCCCGAGAGATAAACGCTCGATTTGATCCCGCGCAGGTAGTGCGAGTAGCCGCCCCAGACGTCGAGGTTGCGCTCCTTCACCAGCAGCGATGTGTCCTGTTCGATCATGTAGCGCTTGGCTTTGATGTCGCTGTATGTAAGGCCTATCTCGTAGTCCGTCGGTTTGAGGAACTCTTTGCGTAGCCCCATGTTGAGCGTCGAGTTGTAGAAGTCGCGCCCTCCGCCGATCTCGGCGGTGTAGAAGGTCCCGAGCAGGTTGGGGATTTCGTATTCGACCATGTTGCCGCCGTAGGAGAAGTCCTTGCGGCTGAAGTTGGTCATAAATTTGAGTTTGTTGCCCGATCCGAAGATGTTGGCGTCGGAAAGCCCCACCATCGTCCGGCCCTCGGAATGCCATCCTCCGTCGACGGAGATGGTCCAGCTGTCGCGCGTGGTGATCAGGAGGTTCACGCGTGTCGAGTCCACCGCGTCGGGGAGCACCGTGACGTCGATGTCCGAGATGTAGTCGCGCGAGCGGATCAGCTGCTTGTTGCGCACGATGAGCTGCGGGTCGAGCTTGTCGCCCGAGCGGAACAGCAGGTCGCGCCGGACGACGCGGTCGCGGGTGAGCATGTGGGTTTTGTTGGCCATGCGTTCGAGCCGGTTGCCGCCGGGGTCGAAAACCTGCTGGCGTTCGATGGTGATGTCGCCGATGGTTTTCCCGGCGTAGGGTTCCAGCAGGCGGCTCTCGTCGGTGACGCGGCCGCTCATCGTGGTGTCGAGCACGGGTTTTACGAAGAGCATCCGGTAAAGCATGCGCGGCACGGCGCGCCGGCTGGTTTTCGACTGGATGCTGTCGTAGAGGCGCTGGTTGCGCGCCGATGCGTCGGGATTCGCCACGCGGGCGCTGTCGGGCGTGAACCGGTCGGGGGCGTGCGTGCCGGGTCCTGCGGCACGGACCGAGAGGACCGTTGCCGCCCCAATCAGGATCAGGGAAAATATGCAGAACCGGGCGAACATTGTGTCAAAGATAACGGATTTTTTCGGCAAAAAGTGCGACACAGGGGCCTAAATTGAGGATTCGATACCCAAATCCCGATTATTCCGTCTCGGCGGCGGGTGCAGCTCCCCGCATAGCTTATAATCCGTGTTTTCCATCCCTCTCTTTTCTTTGCCGCGACATCCTCCCCCGGAGAAGACGAAAAAGACGGCCCGAAGGTCGTCTTTTTCCATTTTCCGTTCAGCGTGGAATGGGGTCATCCCTTCCCCGCCTTATCTGCGGCCCTCTTTGGCCTCGATGCATTCCGTGGCGTGGGGCACTTTCATCAGCCGCTCCTTGGGAATGAGCTTTCCGGTCGTTTTGCAGATGCCGTACGTCTTGTTCTCGATGCGTACGAGCGCCATTTCGAGGTTGCGGATAAATTTCATCTGATGGGCAGCCAAACGACCGCTTTCCTCTTTGGAAAGAGTTGCGGCGCCCTCCTCCAGCACCTTGAACGTCGGCGATGTGTCTTCCGTATCGTTGTCGGCGGTATGGGTGATCGTGGCGCGCAGCAGCTCGTAGTCCGCACGCGCGTTCTCAAGCTTTTTCAGGATAAGCTGCCGGAACTCTTCGAGTTCGGCGTCGCTGTATCTGGTTCTTTCGTCTGCCATAATAATCTCCTCTCTTTTAAGGTTTACTGTAAAATTAAGCAATAATTCCGATATTACCAAATTTTACCGGAATATATCAAGGGGCTATATCCGCGTCACGGCGATGCGCAGCGGTTCGTCGTCCACGTCGGTTTCGACGACCGTTTCGCCTGCCGGTTCCGCTGCCGGACGGACCTCCACGGCGAGGGTCTGCGAAGCGATGTAACCGGCGAATCGGGCGATTGCGTCGGCCACCAGGGGCTTCTGTTCGATCTCTGCGCGGATCTTGTCCGTGACCTCGAATCCGGAGTCCTTGCGGATATTCTGGATGCGGTTTATCAACTCGCGTGCCACACCTTCGGCTTTCAGCTCCTCGGTGACGGTAATGTCGAGCGCCACGGTGAGTTTTCCCTCCGAGGCAACGAGCCATCCGGGCATGTCTTCCGAGGTGATCTCGAAGTCGGCGGGCGTCACGGTGATCCGCTCCGCTCCGAGGTCGAGCACCGTTTCCGGCGCGGCCTCCACCTCGGCGATACGTTCCTGCGAGAACTCCGCGACGAGGGCGGCGATCTGCTTCATCCACTTGCCGTAACGCGGCCCGAGGGTCTTGAAGTTGGGCTTGATGCGTTTGGTAATCAGCCCCGTGGTCTTTTCGATCAGCTCGATCTCCTTCACGTTGACCTCGTTCATAATGAGGTTCTTCACGGCCGAAATATGCTCCGCCGTCGCGGGGTCGAGCACCGGGATCAGGATTTTGGTCAGCGGCTGGCGCACCTTGATCGACACTTTGCGGCGCAGGGCCAGCACCATCGACGAGACCTTCTGCGCCAGCGACATCATCTCTTCGAGGCGGGCGTCGATCAGCCGTTCGTCGGCCGTCGGGAACGCCGCGAGATGCACCGATTCGTCCTTGTGGCGACCGCTCACGGCGTTGAGGTCCGTGAAGATGCGGTCGGAGATGAACGGCGCGAACGGCGCTGCGAGCATCGTGACGGTCTCAAGACAGGTGTACAGCGTCTGATAGGCCGCCAGTTTGTCCTCCGACATGCCGCCTCCCCAGAACCGCTTGCGGTTGAGGCGCACGTACCAGTTCGAGAGGTTTTCGCCCACGAACTCCTGAATGGCGCGGGCCGCCGGAGTGGGGTCGTAGTCTTCGAGAGATTCGGTAACGTTCTTCACCAGCGTATTCAGGAGCGAGATGATCCAGCGGTCGATTTCGGGACGCTTCTCCATCGGAACCTCCTCTTCACGGCCCGTGAAGCCGTCCACGTTGGCGTAGAGGGCGAAGAACGAGTAGGTGTTGTAGAGCGTTCCGAAGAATTTGCGGCGCACTTCGTCGACGCCGTCCCTGTCGAACTTGAGGTTGTCCCACGGCTGCGAGTTGGAGATCATGTACCAGCGCGTCGCGTCGGCTCCGTAGGTGTCGAGCACCTCGAACGGATCGACGGCGTTGCCCAGGCGTTTCGACATCTTGTTGCCGTTCTTGTCCAGCACCAGACCGTTCGAAATGATATTCTTGAAAGCCACCGAGTCGAAGAGCATCGAGGCGATGGCGTGCAGCGTGAAGAACCAGCCGCGCGTCTGGTCGACGCCCTCGGCGATGAAGTCGGCGGGGTAGACCTGGCCGAAGCCCTCCTTGTTCTCGAACGGGTAGTGCACCTGCGCATAGGGCATGGCGCCCGAGTCGAACCATACGTCGATCAGGTCCGATTCGCGCCTCATCGGCTCGCCCTTCGACGAGACCAGCACGATCGAATCGACATAGGGGCGGTGCAGGTCGATGTTCTCGGTCGAGTAGTTCTCCTTCGACATGTCGCCGACCCTGAAATTCCTGTACGGGTTTTCCTGCATGACGCCCGCCGCTATCGAACGCTCTATTTCGGCCATCAGCTCTTCGACCGAACCGATGCACTTCACCTCGGAGTAGTCCTCCGTGGCCCATACGGGCAGCGGGGTTCCCCAGAAGCGCGAACGCGAGAGGTTCCAGTCCACCAGTCCTTCGAGCCACTTGCCGAAGCGGCCCGTTCCGGTCGATTCGGGTTTCCAGCGGATCGTTTTGTTCAGTTCGATCATCCGCTCGCGCAGCGCCGTGGTGCGGATGAACCACGAGTCGAGCGGGTAGTAGAGCACCGGTTTGTCCG
>OIXG01003520.1_pt1 | contig 10253 bp, 7 predicted proteins | sample 1587731 | NCBI WGS metagenome assembly OIXG01 (sample SAMEA3888908, study PRJEB22519) | human gut metagenome | biome: human gut; feature: human-associated habitat; material: faeces | place: Denmark | collected 2010
GGAGGAGCCAGTCGGCGTCATTTTCCGTAACGCCCTCTTCGGTGAAGTCCTTGCTGTAGAATGCATTCCTGCCGGTGCCGTTGGAGCAGAGGTAGCCATAGGCTTCGCTCTTGAAGCGGAGGTATTCGCCGTTCGGCTCGACGGTGAACACAACAGCGCCGTTCGCCGGGGTGGCCTTGCCGTCCGCGACGGTGGCTGCCGCCTTTTCAATGGACTGGGAATCGTTCTCCGCCGCCAGAACCGCCTGTGCGTTCTGGTTGTAGATCACGAACTTGTCGCCGGGCTTGGGCAGATCGCCGGAAGGCTCATCGGAGCCGCCGTCGTCCACGACCAGATAGAACTGCTGGGCAAACAGCGCCTCATTGCTGCCGATGCTGCCGTAGCTGCTCCAGTTGCTCTTATCGGCATACCACTCCAGATAGTTGCCGCGCACGGCATTCTGGATGTAGAAGCAGTTTTCGGTCTTCGCAGCCGTGACGTTCCACGCGGTATTCACCTCGTCCAGCGGCGTGCTGCCGTAGCTTGCGCCCATGGAGAGTTTCTTGCCCTCGCTGGTGGAGAACGTGTAGGTGCCGTCTGCGTTGACGCCGACGGTCCAGATGTCGGCCTTGGTGTAGCCGGACAGCTTGCCGTCTGCCAGCGTCACATCCGTGCCCTTGTTATAGAAGCCGGAGTACTCGGTGGACAGGGCCTTGCCGTTGGCCGGGTTGAAGACCACGACCGTGTCGCCGTCGGACAGGCTGGTCACGATGCCGCTCTTGCGGACGCGGTAGAACGCCTGCGCAAACAGCAGTTCATCGCTGATTTTGTTGTAGCTGCTCCAGTTGCTCTTATCGGCGTACCACTCCAGATAGTTGCCGCGCACGGCGTTCTGGATGTAATAGCAGCCGGTCGTTGCAGCCGCGGAAACCTTCCATGCGGTGTTCACGTCGTCCAGCGGTGTGCTGGTAAACTTCTCACCCATGGAAAGTTTCTTGCCGTCCTTGGTGGAGAACGTGTAAGAACCGTCCGCGTTGACGCCGACCGTCCAGACGTCGGCCTCGGTGTAGCCGGTCAGCGTGCCGTTCGTCAGCGTTACATCCGTGCCCTTGTTGTAGAAGCCGGAGTATTCAGTGGACAGGGCCTTCATGTTAGCCGGGTTGTAGATGACGATCTGCTCGCCGTCCTTGAACAGGCTCTGAACCGGTTCTTCGGCCTTGACGGTGTAGGCGAATTTCACTTCGTCGCTGTCGTCCATGCCGTCCTTCGTGGCCTTGACGGTGAAGGTGGTGTCTGCATTCACCTCGACGGGGTCGGTATACTCGGTATACTCACCCGTGGTCTTGTAGGAAATCTTCGCACCCTCAGTCTTGCACTTGAACTCGACCTTCGTTCCCTTTGCTACTTCGCCCGCAGCCGGGGTAGCAGTCGGGGTTGCGACCTGCTGCTTGGCTGCGGTTTCAATCTTGTACAGCGAGATCGGCTGCTGATTCTGCGACTTGTAGTAACGGAATCTGGTGCCGTTCTTTGCTGCATTGTTGTATTGCAGTGTTGTTCCGTCGCTGGTAACGATCACCTTACCGCTGGTAAGTTCAATCGTATTGAGGGACTGTGTGGAACCACTGTTCAGCTTGTTGCTTCCGGACTTACCCGAAATATACTTTCCGCTTGCAGACTTGATGGCGTAGCCGCCAGTCATCGGCTCAACGGTAAACGCATATTTCGCATAATCACCGGTGATTTTGCTGTCGGTGATCGTAACATCGACCTTGTTCCCTTCAACGTCAAGCTTGTCAAGGGAACCGTCCATAATCAGTTTGTCACCCTCGGACACGATCAGGTATGTACCAGACCAGTCCGCAGGCGCTTCTGTGACCTTGGTGTAGGTCTGCGTCTGCGTTGTCTCCTCCGCCATAGCGGCCGGCATGACCGAAAGGACCATGACGACGGCCAGCAGCAGCGCAAGACATCGCGTGATACGTTTTTTCATGCTTGCATTTCCTCCTGATTTCTGTTCAAATTCTGAATGTTCATGTTGTGCGCAGGCTCGTCCTGCGCAAAGCACCTCTTTTGAAGCCTCCTTCTGCGTCCTGATACAGAAACGAAAACGGCAGCCGTCAAGGGAGCCGCAGTCGCAGAGTTCTGTATTTCATAGTATAGCAGTTCCGCCCGTTAAAATCCAGTGCCTTTACGGAGATTTTACCGGCTTTGCGTAAATTTTACCGAAACGATTTTGTTGATTCTGCCCACAAATTCCCCAACAGACAGACAAAGCCCGCCCGGCAGTCCCTGCCGGGCGGGCAAATTATCACCCATGATCCTGTATGAACCTCTTCTGAAAGGGGAGTCTTTTAGGGTGCATTTACTTAATATTCCTCCTGTATTTTTTGCAGGACGGCTTCCTTTTTCGGGATGGACGGAATGCCGCCGGAAACTTCGGTGGAGAGGCTGGCAGCGGCTGCTGCGTAGCGGGCCATATAGGCAAGATCGCCCCGCATCAGCGCCTCCGGCGCCTTGTTCAGTTCCAGAAAGCGGGATACGGCGCTGCCGCCGAAGATATCGCCCGCGCCGGTCGTGTCAATCGGCTGCACCTTCGGGCAGCCGCAGGAGAATTCCGCCTGTGCATTTTTAAGCAAGCAGCCCTTCGGCCCCAGCGTGACCATGACGAGCCTCGCCCCCAGCGCCAGCACGCGCTCGGCGCCCTCTTCCGGGCCGCAGCCCCAGAGGAACTGCGTCTCCTCGTCGCTGATCTTGACAATATCCGCCTGCGAAAGCCCCCAGAGAATCTGTGCCTTCGCTTCCTGCTCCGTTTTCCACAGCGGGGCGCGGTAATTGGGGTCGTAGGTGACGAGTTTGCCGTGCGCACGGGCATAGGCCGCGGCCTTCTGCGTGGCCGTGCGGGCAGGCTCGTCCGTGCAGCTGAGTGAACCGAAGTGGAACACGCGGGCCTGCTCCAGCATGGCCGGATCGATCTCCTCCCAGCGCAGCTGCGTGTCCGCACCGGGCTTGCGTGCGAAAGCGAACGAGCGGTCGCCGTGCGCGTCGAAGGTCACGAAGGCAAGCGTCGTGAATGTGTCGGGGCTGATCAGAATGCCGCGCGTATCGATTCCGGCGCGGCGCATCGTGCCGGTCAGCAGATGGCCGAAGGTGTCGTCTCCGACTTTGGCGAGAAACGCGGTCTTCTTTCCATACGCGCTCAGCGCGGCAAGAAAGTTGCCGGGTGCGCCGCCAGGGTTGGCGGCAAGCGTGGGGTAGCCGTTTTCGTCCTTTGTGCGCTCCGCAAGATCAACAAGCAGTTCGCCCAGCGCGATCACATCATACATAATTTATTCCTCCTGTCAGTTTAAAAAAGCGGACTTCTGATTGCTCCAACGGAAACATATCCGTGCAGGACTGCATGGATGTCGCTGCCTTCTTTGCATCTGTCCGGGCCGGGATTCGTGACGCGGATGGAAAGTGCGTCGCCGGTGCGAACATAGTCATTGTCATAGAAGCTGCACGCTGCCGGCGTTCTGCCGTACAGTACGCCTTTGCACTGCGCCGCGGCGCAGTCCGGGAAATTGACGTTCCACACGCGCCCCGGCTCCGCCGGGCGTGCAAGCAGCGCTTCGAGCACGACGGGCAGATACGCCTCCGCCGCGCTGGGATTGCCGTTCTCGCGCGCGGAAAAGGCAATGGCGGGCACGCCGTTCATCACAGCCTCCAACGCAGCGCCGACCGTGCCGGAATACGCGATGTCGAAGCCCGCGTTATACCCCCGGTTGATTCCCGTCAGCACCACGTCCAGCCGCACGGGCAAAAGCGCCTTGATCGCAGCCTTGACGCAGTCCGCAGGCGTTCCGCCGACGGCCCACGCGGCCTCGACCGGAACGGGGAACGGCGCTTCCGTCACGGAAAGTTCGCCCCGGATGGTCAGTTTCTGCGACATGCCGCTGCATTGGGTGTCCGGCGCTGCGACAAAGACGCGGCCGAACGGCAGCGCCGCCGCGGCCAGCCGCGCGATGCCCTCCGCGCCGATTCCATCGTCGTTTGCAATCAGGATCGTTCGTTTTTCCATATACCATGCACTCCCCTGTTTTTTTCTATCCGCATTCTACCATGAAACCAGCCCGGACTCAACCGCTGCGGGCGAAAAAATGCGCGCCGCGTTCCGCCTTTACATTTGCGTGCGGATGTGGTAAAATTCTCAAAAGTGTGTGAATCCGAGCTGAAGGAGGATGCGTCCATGCCGATGACAAACGCCGCTGAATATCTGGAGCGCACCGCCGCGCGCGTCCCGGACAAGATTGCCTTTTCCGACGCCTCCGGCAGTCTGACCTTCGGGCAGCTGCTGACGCGTGCACGGGCGCTGGGAACCGTGCTGGCCGGACTTCCGGGCTGCAAAAACGCGCCCGTGGCCGTGCTCACAGGCCGGACAGTACAGAGCGTTGCGGCCCTGCAAGGCGTTTTGCAGAGCGGGAATTATTATGTTCCCATCGACGAGCAGATGCCCGAAGCGCGCATGCGCCGCATTCTCACGCAGGTGCATGCCCGCGCGATCGTCTTTTCGGAATCGAGCCGCCCGCAGGCGGAGCGGCTTACGGACTGCGCGCCGCTTGTCTGCCTGGAGGAAGCGGAGAAAACCGCGCCGGACGATGCGCTCCTGCAAGCCCGGCGCGAGCAGATCATCGATCTGGATCCCGTGTACCTGCTCTTTACCTCCGGCTCGACCGGAACGCCGAAGGGCATCGTCATCTCCCACCGCGCCATTCTGGACTTTACCGACTGGCTGACGGACTTCTGCGGCTATACCGAGCACGAGGTCTTCGGCAATCAGTCGCCGTTTTACTTTGACACCTCCTGCAAGGATCTGTACCAGACGCTGAAACTCGGTGCAACTTGCGTGATTCTGGAGAAGAAATTTTTCGCACTGCCGCTGTTTTTACTGCAGGCACTCGACCAGCACGGCGTGACCGCCGTGAACTGGGCCACGTCCGCGTTCCATCTGGCGGCAAGTTCCGGCGCGCTGGAACGGTGCGTCCCGCATGCGCTGCGGAAGATCGTCGTCGGCGGCGAAGCGCTGCAGGCCCGCTACGTCAACGCCTGGAAGGCCGCCGTCCCCGGCCTCTCGGTCGTCAATATGTACGGCCCGACGGAGACGACCATCGACTGCGCCGCCATGCACCTGACGCGCGAGTACCGCGACGACGAGCCCATCCCCATCGGCCGTGCCTGCCGCAACAAGCAGATCATCCTCCTGAAGGACGATCTGACCGAGGCGCAGCCCGGCGAGCCGGGCGAGATCTGCGTGCGCGGCTCCGGCGTCGCCGCGGGCTACTTTGCAGACCCCGCCAAGACGGACGCGGCCTTCATCCAGAACCCGCTCTGCCCCGATTACCGCGACATTCTCTACCGCACGGGCGATATGGCCGTGCAGCGCGAGGACGGAAATTTCTATTTTCTTGCCCGCCGCGACGGGCAGATTAAGCACATGGGCTACCGCATCGAACTGGGCGAAATTGAAACGGCGCTCTACAGTGTCGATAGCCTGCACGACGCCGTCTGCTTCTACGACGCAATGCGCGACAAGATCGTCTGCGTCTATGCGGGCAATCTGGACACCAATACACTTGCAAAGGCGCTGCGGACGGCGCTGCCGAAATATATGCTGCCGAACGTCTATGAAAAGCTGGAGGCGCTGCCGCACAACGCCAACGGCAAGCTTGACCGTGCGGCGCTGAAGGAACGGTTTTTGCATGCGCAGAGTTGAAAGCTATGCAGCGCTTACGCCGCTTCTGTCCGCACAGCTTCGGCGCGGTGTGGTGACCAACTGCTTTTTATCCCCGGCAGACTACCAGCGCGAAATCGATGCCGGGCTTTTTTACGAGGAAGGAGACGGCTTTTTGCTGCTGCTTCGGCAGCGGGCCGGATACCGGCTCCTGAACTTCTATCTGCACCCCGGTGCAAAGCTTTGCCTGCCGGAGCAGCCTTCCCCGCTCATCACAGAACTTGCCTGCCGCGAAAAGGACCAAGACGCCATGCGCCGGGCGCAGGACGCGCTGTGCGCGCTCGGCTTTACCGAGGCGTTTTGCCGTCTGCGGCGTACGCGGGCGGCAATTCCTGTCCAGAATACCGCTGAGACTCCGGCAGAGGCTTCATTTGAGGCTGTGCGGGCGTTTTTACTTGAACAGTTCGACCCGCTGACGGGCTGCATCCCGCCGGACGAGGAACTCCGACAGGCGGTCGGCGCCGGGCAGGTGCTGTGTTTGACAGACGCGAACGGAATTTCCGGACTTCTGCACTATACACCCGGGCGGGCGCAGTGCGAGATCCGCCATCTGGCCGTCCGTGCAGACTGCCGGGGGCTTGGATGCGCCGGACGGCTGCTGCGGCTGCTGGAGATGAAGACCGGCGGGCAGAAATGTATCGTCTGGGCGCGGGTGGGGAATACCCCCGCTGAACATGTATACGAAAAAAATCAGTTTCAGCCGGACGGATGGCGTTCCGTCGTGCTGCGGCTGGGATAAAGGAGTTTTGACACTATGAGGAAGCAGATCATTGAGATCCTGACGGAGATTTGTCCGGGCATTGACTTTGAGAACGAAACGGCCCTCATCGACGACGGCCTGATCGACTCGCTGGATATCGTCGCGGTCGTGACGGAACTGATGGAGGCGTTCGACGTGGAGCTCGGCGTGGACGATCTGACGCCGGAGAACTTCAACAGCGTCGAGGCCATCGAGGACCTCATCGAGAGCCGGCAGAACTGATATGTCCTTTGCCTCCTTGCCCTTTGTGGGGCTCGTTGCGGCGGGCGTCATTCTGTATTATCTGGTTCCGAAGCAGGCGCAGTGGGTCGTGCTGCTGCTGGCGAGCATGGTCTTTTACCTGTCCGGCGGCGTTAAAAGCGCCGTCTGGCTCGTGCTGGTCGCGGGGTTGACGTGGCTGGCGGGACTGCTGCTCGAAAAGCAGAACGCGCGTCCCGCGCCGGATAAGGCTGCAAAAACAGCCGTGCGCCGCGCGAAGAAGCGCATCTGCGCAGTGTGTCTCGTGCTGTGCTTCGGACTCTTGTATCTCATGAAATACTGGAACTTCACGGCCTCTGCGCTGCCGTCCGCCATCGGGGACAAGCTTCCCCGGTGGGATTTCGTCGTGCCGCTGGGACTGTCGTATTTCATCTTCCAGAGCGTGGGCTACGTCATCGACGTTTACCGCGGAAAGCTCCCCGCGCAGAAAAACCCGCTGAAATACGGCCTGTTTGTTTCGTTCTTCCCGCAGATGGTGCAGGGTCCCATCAGCCGGTACGACCAGCTTGCCCCGCAGCTTTTATCGCAGCGCAGCCTTGACTGGCGCGATCTGAAGCTTGGCATTCAGCTGTGCCTCTGGGGCTACTTTAAAAAGCTTGTCATCGCCGACCGGGCCGCCGTGCTTGTAAACGCTGTCATCACGGAGAACTGCCCCTACGGCGGCGCGATCATTGCCAGCGGCATTCTGTTCTACTGCATTCAGCTTTACTGCGATTTTTCCGGCGGCATTGACATCACACGCGGCGTCGCGCGGATGTTCGGCATTGACATGGCCGAGAATTTCCGCCGCCCGATCTTCGCAATGTCCCTGACGGAATACTGGCGGCGCTGGCACATCACGCTCGGTGCGTGGATGCGCGACTATGTGTTTTATCCGCTGTCGCTGTCCAAGACCTTCGGGAAACTTTCCCGCTGGGCCCGCACGCATATCAAGGGCACAGGCGGCAAGATTTTTGCCACATCGCTTGCGACGTTCATCGTCTATCTGATCATCGGCATCTGGCACGGGGCGAACTTCCGCTATATTGCTTTCGGTCTGTGGAACGGCGTGCTCATTACGGCCTCCCTTCTGCTGGAACGGACGTTTTTGCGTTGGAAATCGGCGCTGCACATCAACGATAAATCCGCCGCATGGCGCGTGTTCATGACGCTGCGCACGATGCTGCTGGTGTTCATTGGGCGGTATTTCACGCGTTCGCCGCGCCTGAGCTGCGTGTTCCGGTTTTTGAAGACGACCGTGCTGCATCCGCAGCCGTCGCAGCTGTTCGACGGGACGCTTTTGTCGTTCGGCCTTGCAAAGACGGATTTTCTTGTGATCGCGCTGGGACTGGCCGTTTTGCTGACGCTTGAGTGCTTTCAGGAGCGCGGCGTACAGATCCGGGCTGCGCTGGAAAAGAAGTCTGGCTTTGTGCAGTGGCTTACCGTGACGGCGCTGCTGCTGGCTGTGCTGCTGCTCGGCGTGTTCCGGGCCGGGTATATCCCGTCGGGCTTTATCTATACGCAGTTCTGAGGCGGTGATCGAATGAGTTCAAAAAAATGGGTACTGGTCTTTCTTGCGACTGTCCTTGTGCTGGCCGCGCTGCTGGCCGCGCTGAATCTTGCCGCCGATCCCTTCGGCGCGTTCGGAGACAGGCTGCTTTCCTGGTTCTCCTACGACGAGACGAATAACCCCCGCGTGGCGAAGTTTACCTATCTCGAGCAGCACCATGATGAATATGATTCCTATATTCTCGGCTGCTCATCGACCAGTTCGTTCCCGGTAGACGCGTTCAACGAGGCGTATGGCGCCAGCTTTTACAATCTCATCATGTACGGTGCGGATATGCGCGACTGCGAAAAGATCGCGCAATATCTGGTGGAGCATTACGAGGTCAAGAATCTCATTCTGAACGTCTATCTCGACAACGGCCTGACCTATGACGAGGAATCCGACCGGCTGACGAAGAACCTGCATTACAAAGAAGACCCGGACACGTCCGCACTGTCCTATTACACGCGCTATCTCTTCGCCGACCCGCGCTATGCGCTTGCCAAGCTGAACGCGCTGCGCACGGACACCATTCTGCCGCAGACATTCGACGTGTTTGACGAGCGGACAGGCTGCTATGACAAGCGCGTGCGCGACGCAGAACCGATCGGCAGCGAGGAACGCTATCTCGAAAGCTACCCCGTCTTCGCTGACTATCCGCACCAGACGCTTTCGCTCCCGTATACGGAGCAGTGCATGCAGAGCGTCGCGGCGATCAAGACTCTGTGCGAGGAAGCGGGTGTGAACCTCACCGTCGCGGCCGGGCCGGTATATGCTGAGTATCTGAAAAATTATGAACCGGAAACCGTCGCGCAGTTTTACCGCTCGCTGGCACAGGTCACGCCGTTCTGGGATTTTTCGTCCAGCAGCGTCAGCTGCGAGATGCGCTATTTCTACGACGGCACGCACTTCCGCAACAACGCCGGCGAGATGATCTGCGCCCGCATGACGGGCCGGACGGATCTCTGGATCCCGGACGATTTCGGAACCTATGTGACCGCCGACACCCCGGAGGACTATTTCCTGAATGTGCTGTCCCAGACGGCGCTTTCCGAGGACGAGATCAGCACGCAGGTGCCCATCCTCATGTACCACCATCTGTCCGAGGACGTCACGAACAGCGAAATGGTGTCCCCGGAGCAGTTTGAGGCGCAGATCCGGGCGCTGTCCGAGGCCGGATATACCGGCATTTCGTTTGACGAACTGCAGGCATATGTCCTGCGGGGTGAGCCGCTTCCCGAAAAGCCGGTCGTCATTACCTTTGACGACGGGTACAGGAGCAATTACACGCTGGCCTATCCGATTTTGCAGAAATACGGCATGAAAGCGACGATCTTCGCCATCGGTGTTTCATTCGGAAAGGACCATTACAAGGACACGGACTACACCATTACACCGCACTTCGGTGCGGATGAGGCAGCGGAAATGACCGCGTCGGGCCTTATTTCCATCCAGAGCCATACCTACGACATGCACCAGTGGCCGCCGTATGAAACGGGCTCGGCCGTGCGGGAGAACATTCTCCAGCTGCCCGGCGAAAGCGAGGAATCCTATGTACAGGCGCTGACGGAGGACTTTACGCGCAGCCGTGCGCTCTTAGAGGGCGCGACCGGTCAGCCGGTCGATGTGCTGGCATATCCCGCCGGACAGCATTCCACGCTGGCGCAGGTCACGCTCCAGTCGCTCGGCGTGCATGTGACGCTCTCGACCAATCCGGGCGTCAACACCGTCGTCAAGGGGCTGCCGCAGACGCTTTACGCCATGCTCCGCTTCGGCATTACGGAGGATATCTCGCCGGAGGCGCTGCTGGATATGATCCGGTAAAACAGGAGAAGCAGGCTGTGTTTTATGATACAGCGCTTCCAGCTTGCCTGTAGGGGCGGACGACTCTGTCCGCCCGCACGGAATACAACCGCTGGCTGGAGTTTTGCGGCGAATTCGTACGCGCCTTCCACTTTGAC
>OIXG01003525.1_pt1 | contig 10243 bp, 5 predicted proteins | sample 1587731 | NCBI WGS metagenome assembly OIXG01 (sample SAMEA3888908, study PRJEB22519) | human gut metagenome | biome: human gut; feature: human-associated habitat; material: faeces | place: Denmark | collected 2010
AGTATGGCCGCATCGACTGGCTGGAGTCCAACAATGAATACTGGCTGGAGCGGGATGCCGCCCTGCGCACCGATTTCCACATCACCAGCGGCTTCCAGACCTCTGATATGCCCCGCATCAAGTACAAGAGCAAGATGAAGGAATACTATCAGAAGGCCGGTATCGCCACCGCCCGCTACCACATGGTGGATGACCTTGCAGGCTGCAAGGCCTTTGTGGAACAGGTGGGCTACCCGGTGGTGGTCAAGCCGGACAACGGCGTGGGCGCTTCGGATACGCACCGCCTTTCCAGCGACAAGGAGCTGGAAGAATTTCTGGCCTACAAGGAGAAGGAGCACCCGGATGTGGCTTACATCATGGAGGAGTTCGTCCGTGCCGAGGTGAACAGCTACGATGCCATCATTGACGCCCACGGCAACCCCATCTTTGAGGCGGGCAACGTAAGCCCCGTGTCCATCATGGACATCGTGAACAACGATGACAACTCCATCTACTACATCATCAAGGATCTGCCGGAGGATACCCGCGCCGCAGGCCGTGCCGCCGTCAAGAGCTTTGGGGTGAAGAGCCGCTTTGTCCACTTCGAGTTCTTCCGCATGACCGAGGATCAGGCCAGCATGGGCAAAAAAGGTCAGATCGTGGCGCTGGAAGTCAACATGCGCCCCTGCGGCGGCTTTACCCCGGACATGATCGACTTTGCCCGCTCCACCAACGTGTACAAGATCTGGGCGGACATGATCGCTTTCGGCGGCACCGATATGCCGGTGGGTGAGCACTACTACTGCGCCTTTGCCGGCCGCCGGGACGGCAAGAGCTTCGTTTACAGCCACGAGCAGCTGATGCAGAAGTATCAGGACAACATGCGCATGGTGGACCGCATCCCCGAGGCACTGTCCGGTGCCATGGGCAACCAGATGTATGTGGCCACCTTCTCCACCCGTGACGAGATGGAAAAGTTCTACTCCGACGTGCTGGCCGTCACCGATGCCACCAACGCCAAGGTGCAGTCCGAGTTGACGAAGGTGCTGGCTCTTGGTGAGCCGGAGGCCGTTTAAAGCCAAAAATTCAAGCCCGGAAAGTCTGCGGACTTTCCGGGCTTGTTCTATTTCATTACACCTTCGCAGCACCCCGTTCCAGAATACCGTTGAAGCGGGAGAAGAAGGTGATGGTGGTAATGGTGGCGGCCAGAATATCGCTGACCGGCTCTGCCAGAAAAACGCCGAATACCGGGTTCGGCAGCAGGTGCGGCAGGATGAAGATGAGCGGGATCAGCAGAATGATCTTGCGCAGGCAGGCCAGCAGCAAGCTGACCTTGGCCTGTCCCAGCGCCATAAAGCTCTGCTGGCAGGCGATCTGGAAGCCCATGGCAAAGATACCGGCCATGTAGATGCGCATGGACCATGTGGTGTAGTCGATCAGCGCCGTATCCGAGGTGAAGATGCCCGCCACAGCCCCCGGCGCCAGCATCATGAGCAGCCAGAACAGGCAGGTGTAGCAGCCGCACAGCAGCAGCTGGAAGCGGAACGCCTCCTTGACGCGGGACTTTTTGCCCGCGCCGAAGTTGAAGCTCATCACCGGCTGACCGCCCTGACAGATGCCCTGAATGGGCAGAGTGCACAGCTGGGAGGCGCTGGTGATAACGGTCATGGCACCCACAGCCACGTCGCCGCCGTACCGCGCCAGACTGGAACTGAAACTGATGGACAGCAGGCTCTCAGTGGACATCATCACAAAGGTGGAGATGCCCAGCGCCATCACCGGCAGGATGACCTTCTTTTCCGGGCGCATATAGTCCTTGCGCAGGCGCAGGATGGTCTTTTTGCCGGTGAGGAAGCGCAGGATCCACACCGCGCCCACAGCCTGACTGAGCACGGTGGCAATGGCAGCGCCCCGCACGCCCAGACCCAGACCAAAGATCAGGATGGGGTCGAGAATAATGTTGATGACCGCACCGATGACGGTGGTAAGCATACTGGTCTTGGCAAAGCCCTGCGTGGTGATGAAGGGGTTCATGCCCAGCACCAGCAGCACAAACACCGAGCCCAGAATGTAGATGCGGCTGTACGCCAGCGCATAGGGCAGGGTGGCATCGCTTGCGCCAAAGAGCCGCAGCAGGGTGGGTGCTCCGGCGTAGAACACCACGGTCAGCACCACCGAGAAGAGCAGCAGCATGGTAAAGCTGTTGGAGATGATCTTTTCCGCCTGCTCCTTGTCGCCCTGTCCCAGCGCAATGGCGGTGCGGGGTGCGCCGCCCGCGCCCACCAGCATGGCGAATGCGTTCAGCAGCATAAGGATGGGGGTGAACAGTCCCACGCCGGTCAGCGCTGCCGCGCCGATGCCGGCGATATGTCCGATGTAAATGCGGTCCACGATGTTATACAGCAGGTTGACCACCTGTGCAACGACCGCCGGGATCATGAGCTGCAGCATCAGCTTTTTTACGCTGCCAGAGCCCATATCCTGTTTTGCCTGTGCCATGGATGTGATTCTCCTTTTACTTCAAATTTGAACTATCTCTTATATTATACTCAAAACCCGCAAAAAAACCAGTCCTTTTTGCAAAATTTTCCGTGCTGCGCAAAAAGGCACACTTCTCCCCTGTCACAGCGCCGGGCTTGCCGCCATGTCCTCTTTGCAGTGCGCTTTTCCGGGCGGCAGCGGCCTTTGCATCCAAGTTTTCGGCGATATGTCTGTAAAAAAGCAAGGTTTTTCGTCAGGTTTGTGTCTTGTGCACAGCGGCATTTTTCAGTACAATAAAGAAGCAGAGAAGAAAAATAAGCGCTGCGACCAAAATAGGTCGCCGCGCTGTTTTGTATTTTGCGGCGCAGCTGCGCCCGGTGAAAAAAGGAGTGCTGTACAATGATCAACATGGTCAAGCTTCCCACCAGCAAAAGCGAACTGTTCCTGCGGGTGGCCAAGGGACATTTTGCCACCAGCCACAGCCACATCAACTATTACATCGACGTGACCACCCAAAAGTCCCGCCTTTCCGAGGCAAAAGCCGTGGCAAAGGAACTGGTCAGCGCTTACCAGCACAGCACCATCGTGGATACCGTGCTCTGCTTGGACGGCACACAGGTCATTGGCACCTGCCTTGCCAACGAGCTGACCAAGGACGGCTTTACCAATATGAACGCCCACAAGACCATCTACATCGTCACCCCGGAATACACCTCCGGCAGCCAGATCATTCTGCGGGATAATCTTGCTCCCATGGTCAAGGGCAAGCACGTCCTCATTCTGGCCGCATCCATCACCACCGGCTACACCATTCAGGCAGCCGTGGAAGCCGTAAACTACTACGGCGGCATGGTGGCCGGGCTTTCGGCTATTTTTGCCACCACCCACGAGTGCCTCGGCTACCCGGTCACCTCCATCTTCGACCCCACCAGTCTGCCGGATTACGCCAGCTTCGACTCCCGCGACTGCCCCCTGTGCAAGGCCGGGCAGCACATTGACGCGCTGGTGAACAGCTTCGGCTATTCGGCGCTGTAAATAGAACCAATCTGGAGCTGCCGCACCCAAGCGGCAGCTCCTTTTTGTTGTCCCACGGGCGGGATTGTGCTATACTGATACCAGACGAAACTAGGAGAACGAGGTATCAAGTCCATGAAAATTCCCGCAAACGGTTTTACCCACGCCGGCAAGTTCCATGCCGATGACGTGTTTGCTACGGCGCTATTGCAAATTCTGCGCCCGGATATCAAGATCACCCGCGGCTTTACCGTGCCTGACGATTTTGACGGCATCGTGTACGATATCGGCTTTGGGATGTTCGACCACCATCAGGAGCCCCGGGAGTACCGCGCCAACGGCGTGCCTTACGCGGCCTTTGGCCTGCTGTGGCGGGTGCTGGGCCCCGGCCTTGTGGGCGAGCGGCAGGCGCGGCTCATTGACGAAAACTTCATCCAGCCGCTGGACCTGAACGACAACACCGGCGAGCAGAACAGCCTGTGCGATGCCATTGGCTTTTTCAACCCGGTGTGGGACTCCAAGGAGGATCAGGACAGCTGCTTTTTCAAGGCGGTTGCTGTGGCAAAGCAGATCCTGGAAAACCAGATCGACAGCGCCAACGCCGTGAACCGCGCGGACGAAAAAGTACAGCAGGCCTACCGCAACTCCCGCGACGGCATCGTGGTGCTGCCCTGCTATCTGCCGTGGAAAAACGGTCTGTACAAGACCGATGCCCTGTTTGTGGTGTACCCCAGCCAGCGCGGCGGGTGGAGCGCCCAGTGCGTCACCGACCACAAGACCAAAAAGTCCAAGCTGCCCTTCCCCCAGTCTTGGGCGGGACAGCCGCAGGAGGTCATCGAGCAGAAGAGCGGCATCCCGGGCATCAGCTTCTGCCACGCCAGCCGCTTCCTCATCACCGCCAAGGACAAGGAGACCGCCCTTGCAGCCTGCCGTCAGGTGCTGAAAAACAATGGACGCCTTGCCTGACGCCGCCTACGTCTACATGGTGCGCTGCACCGGCGGGCAGCTGTACACCGGTTGGACGAACCACCCCGCCGCCCGGCTGAAAGCGCACCAGAGCGGCAAGGGTGCCCGCTACACCCGCGCCCACGGCGCGGTAGGCTTTGCCTATATAGAGCGCTGCGCGGACAAACGCGCCGCCCTGCGCCGGGAAGCCGCCCTGAAAAAGCTCTCCAAGCCGGAAAAAGAGGTGCTGTGCGCCGCATGGCAGGCCGCCGGGTGCCCCGGGGTGGAGAACGATTGAAAACGCCCTCCGCGCCTTCCGGGTTGCGGCACCCAGCATCCGCTTCGTGCCTTGGGCGGCACTCGCGTCTTGCTGGCCGCTGCCCCAACAACTCCTCCCTGTTTCCGCCACTGGCGGCGGTCGTCGTCGTTGCAGCGGAAGAATTATTTTAATTTTGGAGTTCTGAAAAGGCTGCGGTTGCGCAGCCTTTTCAGAACCCCTTTTTCATGAGTGGGGCAATGCAGCAAGGCCGTCCGGCATTCGCCGGACGGCCTTGCTGCACTTATTGGAAAGGATCGATCAGGAGATGGCAATTGTTATTTCGCCAGACCCAGCTTTTTCAGCCGGTTCCATGCGCGGATGACCTGTACCTTGGTCACACGCTTGCCGGGCGTAAAGGCGCCCTCGCCCATGTCGGGCAGCAGCCCGGCCTCCACAGCCCAGCGGGCTGCCTTGGCGGTGTCGGGCGGGGCGCTCTGGGCAAGGGCGGGCAGCGGCATTGCGGTCAGTGCCATGCTCAGCGCCAGAACCATGCTGATGAGCCGTTTTTGCATAAGATTCTCTCCTTTTCAAGCGCCCTCCAAGCCGGGCGCTTTTGTTGTACCCAGTGTACCACGTTTTGCCCGCTTTGGACGGTTTTGGGCACGAATCGCCCCGCAAATGCGCTGAAACGACCCGGTGCACACACGCACCCGCAAAAACAGAAAACCGCCCGGTTTGCGGTTACCGGACGGTTTTCTGCTCTATAGGAATTACGGGAATGGCATATTGAACAGAGCACTGCTCTGTGCCTGTAGTATACCACGAACGGCGGCAAAAATGGAGCAATTCTGCGTGAATGGCCCCTGAAATGCATCGAATCGCCCTGAAAAACCCCAAAAAAGCCCTTGCGCACCCTTTTGGGACGCAAAAAAGGGACTGCCGCACAGCGCTGTGCAGCAGTCCCTGCGGGGTTATAAGGGGTTAAGGGGCAGCGGTTTTAGCCGCGCTGCTGGTAAGTCTTCCAAGTGCGGATCACTTCCATGCGGCCTACGCGGCTGCCGGGCTTGAAGCTGCCGTCCTGTGCGGACATCAGGCCGGTATCCACGACCCAGCGGATAGCCTGCAGCTCTGCGGCATCTGCTGCCACATCGTTGAACAGTGCAGTGCTCTGGGTAGCGGGCTTGCCTGCGGCGGTCCACAGTGCAACTGCCAGCTGCTGGCGGTTAGCGGGGATGGCCATACCCTCGGGCAGGACGCTCTTCAGGTAGGCCGTGGTGCCTGCGATATAGGCACCCACGCCAATGGCTGCGCCGCCCACAGCGGCTACTGCCACAATGGCTGCACCGCCGCCGTCACTGTCACCGCCGGGTGCGGGGGTGGGGTCGGGGTTCGGCTTAGGATCAGGAGTGGGATCCGGATCGGGAGTAGCAGGAACTTCAAACACAGCAGTCAGTTCCACATCATGGTCGGGCATGGTGAAGTATATCTCGTGTGCGGTGCGCTGCTCCTCGGTCAGCTCCAGACCGGTGCAGTTCCAGTTCTTGAACACTCTGGTCTCGGTGTCCTCGTCTGCGGTGGCCTTGAGCTCTGTACCCATGGGCACAGCCTTCAGGTCGGCAACAGCGCTGCCATCCTTCAGGGTAATCTTTGCATAGGAGACAATAAGCTTATAGGTCTCGGGCGCGGGATCGGGCTTAGTAGGAGTAACGAACTCCGCCACCAGATTCACATCATGGTCGGGCATGGTGAAGTACACCACGCGTGCGGTGCTCTGCTCCTCGGTCAGCTCCAGACCGGTGCAGCTCCAGCTCTTGAACACGCTGGTCTCGGTGTCCTCGTCTGCGGTAGCCTTGAGTTCTGTACCCACGGACACAGCTGTCAGGTCGGCAACAGCGCTGCCATCCTTCAGGGTGACCTGTGCATCGGTGACATCGAGTTTATAGGTCTTGGGAGCGTTCTCGGTGTACTGTGCTTTCAGTGTGACGTTATTTGCGGGCATCGTGAAGGAGATGGTCGCCTTGGTGGTGTCCACGTCAGTGGGCAGACCGGTCACTTTCCAACCGGTGAAGGTGTAACCGTCCTTCTCGTCTGCGGTGAAGCTGAGCTTCTCACCTGCAACGTGCTCGGTAGACTTGTCGTCCACGGTCAGGGTGTACTTCGACTCAGACACAGTATAGGTGTCCACTTCGTACTGGTTGCCAACGTAGTGGTCACTAGAATCCACCACGATGTCAACGCTGTAAGTGCCTGCCTTGGTGGGCTTCGTCACAGACGGGAACGAGCCATCCTCCGGGACATACCGGATAGAATACAGCGGTGCATCGTCAAAATACATCGGGCCTTTATAGGTTGCAGTTTGGGTCTTGGGGTCATACTCAAAGTCGTCGAGCTTCGGTTGATATCTGCGTACCACCTCGCCGATATCAAGCGAGCCTTCTGTGTACTTGTCGCCCTCTTGCGCTACGATGCGCTGCTTGTAGAGGCCGTACATGTCCGCTCCCGCCGGGTAGGTTTCAAACACCTCGTTGTCGTAGGTGCGCACATAGACGAGGCTCAATTTGCCCACGCCATCCTTGCTGCTTTTAACGGTCTGATGTTCGATCGTCCCGGAAACGGTAAAGTCGCTCTTGCTCAGGGAAGAGAAGGGCAGCTTTCCGGTGGTGGCCATGTTCACCACAATAGGCTCACCGTCATTCTTGGCGGTCAGGGTCAGGGTCTTGCCATCTGCGGAAAGCTGTGCGCCGTTGTAAGCGCTGACATCCTCGCCGTTGATGTTCGTGACTGCATTGCTGAAGCGGATCTCTGCCTTGACATTACCGATAAGGTAAACCGCGTCTGTTGCTGCGGCATAGTCGTTGAGGCGTTCCACAGTGCCGTCCGTCATCATCAGCTTGCTCTGCTGCTGACCGGCGGCAAGGAATCTGCTTTCAATATAGCCGCAGCTCACCGTATTGGAAATAGCAGCCTTGCTGTCGCTGTCCGTTTTCAGGCTGCCAAGGATCACGGCATTCTGGATGACCGTTTTCTCCGTGGCATAGCTCGGCAGCTGGACATCGTGGAACACACCGCCGGTGACCTCGCTGTTCTGGTTCAGCTGGACCTCAGCGATGAATGAGCCGCCAGTGATCTTGCCATAAGCGCGGACGACATCCTGGAAAGTGCCGCCTGCGATGGTGCTGTTTTCATCCATGTAGACATCCTTCTGGAAGGTGCCGTCCTGAATGATGGTGTTCTCCGCACCAACAGAGCCCTCTGCCACGATGCCGGTGACAGTCACATTTGCAAAAGTGATCTGCTCCACGGCAATGGCCTTATGGTAGGGGTTGATGGTATCCGAAGAAAGATCCACCGGGTTGCCGTCCGGGGTGGTGATGTAAAGCGCCGCGCGTGTCCTTCCGTTCTCTTCCATGGTGGCGTACTTCCAGCCCAGGCCCTCATAGAGGTTAGCCGTCATGCCCTCGCCGCTCATCGGCACACCGGTCACACCGGTCAGGTCGGGCAGACCCTTTTCGGTAATGCGCAGGGGCTTGAGGTCGCTTGGATCGGTGGACTTATTCACAAAGATCTTTGCGCCGTCATTCTTGCCGGTAATGCGCAGCACCTTGCCGTCGGCAGAGGTGTTGGCGTTGTAGTTTTCGACCGGTGCATCGTTGATGCTCAGTACATCGGTGTTCAGGGTAAGTTCTGCGCTGCCTGCGCCCACCAGATAGATGGTATTGGTGGAAAGAGGCAGAGTTCTGCCGTTCATCGCAGTCACACCGCCGTTACGCACCACCAGTGTGCTGAGCTGCTGTCCTGCGGGCAGCAGCTTCTGGATGCCGTCAGGCAGTTCGCCCAGAACCGTATCCGAAATGGTGTAGGTGTTATTGCCATAGGTATTGAAATTGCAGCTCTGGATCACCGCATTGGCAATAGAGCAAGAGCCATTGCAGAACAGGGAATCAAAGGTGCCGCCGGTGATCTCGACCGCACTGTTCCCATTGATCGAGTTGATGCCCGCGCTGACATTGTGGAAGGTGCCGCCGCTGATCTTACCGCTGGTGATCGTCAGTCGGCCGTTTTCGCCAAACTCACCGCCGGTAATATTAGCATTGGTGATCTCGACATAGCAGTTGATAGGCACATCGCTCAGCGCGCTGAAGTCGAAGTTTGCACCGCCCTGATTCAGGATCTGCAAAGTGCTTTCATTGCTGCTGTCGTTGGGGTAGCAGTTATAACCCCAGCCGTTGCCCATGTAAACACGGTGCAGCTTTGCGTCCGTGTCCAGACTGTCCACATAGGTCACGTCGGTCAGATCGGGCTGACCCTCATTGTTAAAGCGCAGTTCTGTGGCGCCAAGTGCCATAGGAACCAGCTTCATGGGTGCGCCGTTCTGCGCCGGGATCATGTTAAAGCTGGCGGAAAGCGTTTTTCCGTCTGCGCTGATGGAGATCGTGGCAATCGTAGAGTCAAAGTATGTGAAGGCGTAATTTTGGGTACCGGCGGGCAGTGCCATGACACTGCCGCCGGTAGAGGCTACCGCCCATACATCGCAGCCGGTGTCGCTTTCCACTACCAGTTCCAGATCGTTCCCGTTACCGGAATAGTTATACTTCTTGATGATATAGATTTTTGTTTCCTTTTGTCCGTTCAGGGTGCAGTTCTCCGGCAGCAGCAGCTGGTGTGCCTGCTGCTGCGTGTCGGCGCTCAGACCGGAGATATCGCGGAAAAAGCCGCCCCGGACATTGCCGCCGTTCTCGGTCAGCTTATCGTAGGTACCACCGTCAATGGTGCCCAAATTCAGTTGCACATCGGCGTAGCTGCCGCCCAGAACGCGGACGCCGTACATATTGTCGGCTTCTATCAAAAGTGTGCCGGTGACAGTGCCATCCAGCAGATAAACCGTGTGACTATTAGCATTCTTGACGGTCACATTGCAGCTGACCGTGCCGTCCAGAATGTACTCGGTATCTTCACTGCCGGTACCGGTGATGGTCAGCCCGGTAGTTTCGTCATAACTCCAGCCGGTACCGGACGCTGCCTTGGGCAGACCGTTCGTGCCGACCTCGATCTTGACCACCTGATTATTTGTTTCAGAGTTCTTACCAACAGCCTCATGCTCTTCTTCGGAGCTGTAAGTAATGCTGTTGGTTTCTTCCGCCGCTGCGGAAGAAAACCCTGCCCCTGCATCTGCAAATGCGGATACAGGAAGGATGGAGAGCACCATACTGAGTGCCAGTATCATGCTCACGATGCGTTTTTTCATGATATCCTCTCCTTTGTCGGTTGATTTGTCCGGCTATACCCCCAAACGGCACAGCCGGAACGGACAAAAATGCCAAGTTGAGTATAGCACCAAAATTCAAGGAAATAAAGCGCTTTTGCGGGCAGCACCTGCCAAAAAATGGCGCAAAATTATGGGCAAAATCACGATACGGGGGGGTATGCTTTTCTCCCATAAAAAAGCAGTTCCGAAACGCCCGCAGGCGTTTCGGAACTGCAATACAAAATATTCTTTCCGCTCTTTATGTCCAAAGTGCAACGACGACGACCGCCGCCAGCGGCGGAAACAGGGAGGAGTTGTTG
>OIXG01003531.1_pt1 | contig 10218 bp, 11 predicted proteins | sample 1587731 | NCBI WGS metagenome assembly OIXG01 (sample SAMEA3888908, study PRJEB22519) | human gut metagenome | biome: human gut; feature: human-associated habitat; material: faeces | place: Denmark | collected 2010
ACTCCGGGCAGAACTTGTACTCCGCGTTGGGTGCACCGGTCTCGGTGCCCACCATACCGCAGCCCAGCAGGCTGGCAAAGCGGATATGGGCGTAGTATTTTTCCTGGATGGCGTGCAGAGCGTCCTCGTCCGGGTGGGCCAGGTTGAGGTAGTTGCCCAGCACGGCAATGTCAATGCCGTTCTGGGCAAACAGGCGGCGCAGATAGGCAGCGTAACCGGGGGTGAGGGCGCTCGGCGTGTTGGGCACCTCCTTGAGGGATTTGCTCAGGGCCAGGTGAGCGCAGGTAAAACCCCGCTGACGCACCAGCGGGAGCACCTGCTCCAGGGGCAGCTTTTCGGCGTCGTGCAGACGCAGGCCAAATTGGATCATAGAAAACTCCTCCTCGCATTGCTTCTGGCCCGATGATAGCATATCCGGGCGCAAAACACAACAGCAAGCTGCAGCCGTCAGCGGCGCAGATACCGCCCGGTGATGCTGGCCGGGTCGTTACAGATCTGCTCCGGGGTGCCGCAGGCCACGATCCGCCCGCCGGCATCTCCGCCGCCGGGGCCCATGTCGATGATGTAGTCCGCATTGCGGATGACGTCCAGATCATGCTCAATGACCACCACAGTCGCACCATTGTCCAGCAGGGCCTGGAACACCCCCAGCAGCACCTGCACATCCAGCGGGTGCAGGCCGATGGACGGCTCGTCGAACACGAACACGGAATCGGTCTGGGTCCGGCCGATCTCGCTGGCCAGCTTCAGACGCTGGGCTTCGCCGCCGGAAAGGCTGGGCGTTTCCTCGCCCAGAGTCAGGTAGCCAAGGCCCAGCTGCTGCAGGACTTTCAGCTTCTGGCAGACCGTTTTCATGTTCCGGCAAAAATTGATGGCCGTGTTCACGTCCATGTCCATCAGCTCCGGCAGCGAGGCCGTCTGCCCCGCCGGGCCGGTCAGTTTTACCAGTCCGGCCGCCCGGGCATAGCGGGAACCACGGCAGTCCGGGCAGGGGATGTTCACATCCGGCAGGAACTGCACGTCCAGGCTCACCTCGCCGGTGCCGTCGCAGCCGGGACAGCGCAGGGACCCGGTGTTGTAGGAAAAATCTCCGGCTTTGTAGCCGTGTGCCTTTGCGTCCGGCGACCGCGCAAAGAGCCTGCGCAGGTCATCGTGGACGCCTGCGTAGGTGGCAACGGTGGAGCGGACGTTGATCCCGATGGGGGTCGCATCAATGAGCTTGACGTGGGCGATGCCCTCCGCGTCAAGGGCGCGGACATGCGGCGGCAGTGTCTTGCCGTCGATGCGGGCTTCCAGTGCCGGAACAAGGCTCTCCAGCACCAACGTGGTCTTGCCGGAGCCGGACACGCCGGTCACGACGGTCAGCCGCCCCTTGGGCAGGTCTGCTTCCAGCGGCTTCACCGTGTGGAGCTGCGCGGTGGAAAGGCGGAGTGTTCCCTGTGCAAACAGGGCGTCCGCCAATGCGCGCTTTCGCCGCAGGATGTCCGCCTTTCCGGAGAGGAAGGGCCCGATCTGGGACGCCGGGTCCGCCTCGATGGCCGGGATGGTGCCCTGTGCGATCACATGGCCGCCCTTTGCCCCGGCTTCCGGCCCCATTTCCACGATCCAGTCTGCTTCCTTTAAAATCTGCGTGTCGTGATCCACCAGGATCACCGAATTGCCGTCCGCGATCAGGTCATGCATCACGCCGGTCAGGCCCACGATGTTGGAGGGATGCAGGCCGATGCTGGGTTCGTCCAGCACATAGAGCACCCCGGTGGTGCGGTTGCGCACGGCGCGGGCCAGCTGCATGCGCTGGCGCTCTCCGGTGGAAAGGGTCGAGGCCGCACGGTCCAGCGTGAGGTAGCCCAGCCCCAGATCCATCAGTCGTTTTGCCGGGCCGGTGAAGGATTCCACAATGTTTTCCGCCATCGGGCGCATCTCTGCGGGCAGGCTGTCCGGCACGCCCTGCACCCAGCCGACCAGCTCCGAAAGGGGCATCCGGCAGGCCTCATCCAGCGAGAGGCCCCGCAGCTTGGGGGCGCGGGCCGCTGCCGAAAGGCGGGTGCCATGGCACGCAGGGCAAATGTCCTCTTTCAGGAACTTTTCTACCCGCTTCATGCCTTTTTCGTCCTTGACCTTGGCCAGCGCGTTTTCCACGGTGTAGGTCGCATTGAAATAGGTAAAGTCCAGTTCCCCTGCCTGATTGGAATTCTTGTTGTGATAGAAAATGTGCTTTTTCTCCGCCGGACCGTGGAACACGATCTCCTTTTCCTGCGCGGTCAGGTCCCGGAAGGGCACATTGGTGCGCACGCCCATCTCCCGGCAGATGTCGGTCATCAGCGACCACATCAGGCTGTTCCACGGGGCCACGGCACCCTCGTCGATGGTCAGGGAATCATCCGGCACCAGCGTAGCGGGGTCCACCGTGCGCACCGTGCCGATGCCGCCGCACTGCGGGCAGGCCCCCTGCGAGTTGAAGGCCAGCTCTTCGGCCGACGGGGCCAGAAACTGCGCCCCGCATTCCGGGCAGAGCAGCTCTTTCCCGGCCGCCACCCGCAGCGATGGGGCCAGATAATGCCCATTGGGGCAGCGGTGGCTGGCCAGACGGGAGTACATGAGCCGCAGGCTGTTGAGCAGCTCGGTCCCGGTGCCAAAGGTGCTGCGGATGCCCGGGACGCCGGGCCGCTGGTGCAGGGCCAGCGCAGCCGGAACGTACAGCACCTCGTCCACGCCCGCCCGGGCGGCCTGAGTCATCCGGCGGCGGGTGTAGGTGGACAGGGCATCCAGGTAGCGCCGGGAACCCTCCGCATACAGCACGCCCAGTGCCAGCGAGGATTTGCCGGAGCCGGACACACCCGCAATTCCCACAATTTTACCCAGCGGAATATCTACATCAATGTTTTTAAGGTTGTGGACTTTTGCGCCACGAATCAGCATTTTATCAATCATACATGGCCTCATAGATTATTTCTGGTTTCGTCCGAATCGCTTCGGGCGGCTGTATTACGATTAAATCCGTTTTACGGAAGCCGATAGACCGCTAATCCGCCGCAGCCAATCACGATGATTTTCTTCATTTTACATACCTGTAAATCTAGATTTGCCCCGTGGTGGCAAGCATCACTTCACGCAGCGAAAATACACCATCGACCCGTCAGTGTGAACGTCGGTTTCCCGGTACAGGCTCTGCAAAATTGCCCGCAGTTCGTCCTCCGTCTGGAACGGCGGGGAGAACCAGCCCTTTTTTGCGGGAATGTTTTTACCAGCCAGTCCGTCCGTCTGGACTTTCCCCAGATATAGAAGCAGGCGATGAACGTGCCGCCGGGCTTCAGAACGCGCCATGTTTCACCAAACGCTTTCTGCTTGTCGGGGAACGCGTGGAAGCCGTTCATGCTGACGACGAGATCAAAGGCTTCGCCGGCCATTTGCAGCTTCCCCACATCGCCCTGTACGCACTGAATATGCGAATAGCCGCGCAGCCGCTTCTCGGCCTGCGCCAGCATATCTATGCTGTAATCCAGACAGGTAATGCGCGCGTTTTTCAGCCGCGCCCATTTGCGTTCCGTGAACACAGATGTTCCGACCGGAACATCGAGAAGCGTGCCCGAAAAATCGCCTGGAATATAGGACAGGACCTTTCGCGCAATCTTCCGGTCGTCCGTGCCGCTCCAGAACAGCCGGATGTATAATCTGCTGAATAAATTCCCCTGCGTGAGAACATCGTCATAGATGTTTTTGGACGCTTCGTAAGCGGTTTGTATTTTATCTGTCATGTGATTGACTTCGTTTCCTGATGAAAGCGGTTTGAAATTTGAATTGCAGATTTCATAAAACAGAACGCATAGTTTCTTCATACCAGAAGTCGCCGCACAACCCGACAGCGGCCTTTTTGCCGAGAAAGTCAAACGTGTGAAATCCGCTGCCCTCCCGGTATTCCTTCCCCGCAGACGGCTCCTTCCAGCCCGGAGATACTCTGCGGTATAAATCGAGTATCCGGCCGGTTTGATCGATGGTCAGCTGGGAACTGAAAAACGCGCCGCAGTCCTGCTCGAGGAAGCCGAAGGATATCGCAATGGCGTGCTCTTTTGCCAGCTGGCACAGTTCGTGTATCACACGGCCCTCACGGGAAACAGCAACCGCCATGTCATGTCCGGCTGTAAAATTGAGACTGTCAAAGCCCTGAAGAAAGGCTTCTCCAAAGATCACGGCATCTGCCTTGCCTGCACATTTTCCAAGTGTATCGGCAAGAACCGCCTTGTTATATTCGATGTCTCCATTGATAAAACCGGCAGCTGCAAGCGCGCATTTCATTCCCATCATCCTCACAAACTCTGATAGTTTCTTGATAGCGGTGCAGCAATCGCAGCACCATTTCCTACTTCATCCGCTTATGCAGAATACATAAGTCTCATCGATGGCATCAATCTATCACTCGTTATTTCCTGTAATAAAATAGTCACAGCACGGCCATTTCTGTTTATTCCCGTCTATAAGCTTTCCAAGGAACTTCATCTTTTCAACCGAACGGCGCTTGATTTCAAGCAGCGTTTCACCATCCATGCGATGGTCACTTGCCTCACAAAAGGCGAGGATCGTAAACCAGTCCAGCATATTCTTCGCCATCATGTTTTCGCCGAGGTCGGGCATATCTTTCATGAACTTGAGATAATACGCCTCGGCTTTTTTTGAAGATCTGTTCGGCTTCATCCGGGTAAACCTCCCGGCAATACCGCTCACACGGCTTTGCGTATTGGGAGTTTGCATAAACTCTTTTCATGTCAAAAACCTCTCTTTTCCCATGTCGTTATCCCAAGGCCACGTCTAAAACCATCATAATGCTGAACCCGGCGGCAAAGAATACCGTGCCGAGATTGGAATGCTGCCCCTGTGACATTTCGGGAATCAATTCTTCTACGACCACATAAAGCATGGCGCCGGCAGCAAAACTCAGCAGATATGGCAGCGCGGGAACAATGAACTGGGTAGCAATGATTGTCAGTACGGCACCAATCGGCTCTACAACGCCGGAAAGCACGCCGCCGAGAAAGGCGTTACCCTTCCTTTGACCCTCGGCGCGAAGCGGCATGGAGATGATCGCGCCCTCCGGGAAGTTCTGAATGGCGATGCCCAGCGACAACGCCAGCGCGCTAGCCGCCGTGATCTGCGAACCGCCCGCGAGGAAGCCCGCGTACATCACGCCCACCGCCATTCCCTCCGGAATGTTGTGCAGCGTCACCGCCAGCACCATCATGGTCGTGCGTGCAAGCCTGCTTTTGGGGCCCTCTGCCTGCTCACTGCCGACATGCAGATGCGGAATCAGATGGTCAAGCGCAAGCAGAAACAGCACGCCAAGCCAGAAGCCGAGGAGTGCCGGGAAGAAAGCAAACGTTCCCATTGCTGCGGATTGCTCGATCGCCGGAATCAACAGGCTCCAGATTGAGGCGGCCACCATTACGCCTGCGGCAAAGCCTGCAAGGGAGCGTTGAACCAGATCACCGAGCGATTTTTTCATGAAGAACACACAGGCCGCTCCGGCCGTCGTTCCGAGAAACGGGATTAAAATTCCGAGAAATGTCTGCATATAGCTGCCTCCGGACCTATTTGTTCCTTCTGTATCCTGCCTCGTCGCGGTATTCGGGATGATTGTTCAGATACGGGTCTTTGTCGCCGCAGATCGTATAGTCGCATTTGCAGCCGTTCGCACAGGTGGTGGTGCGCACCAGTTTTGCGTGGATCAACTCCATGGACGCAAAATCCACGTTGCACAGGGCGGGCATGATGTCGGTAAGACCGTGCTTGATGGCAAACTCCGCCGCCGGGCAGGCTGTGAATTCGTAGTAGATCGGCTTCCGGGTCGAGAGGTGCGACGTCCATCTCATAGTCGTGCCATTTGTCACAGGCCGACTTTGCCCGCAGAAATGCTTTATACATCAGCTTCCTGAAAAACGGCTTGTTGCAGTCTGCGAATTTCAGCTTGCGGAAAGAGGGGAGAATCAGGTCTTCTTCCATCTCCTCAATCTCGCGGAACGATGTGACGGCTTTGCAGGCCACATAATAACTCATAATCGCAATGCAGTCATAGGTTCCGCCTGCGCCGTTGTGAAAATTTTGTTTGCCGCCGAGGTCGGTGCGCCAGTCAGAGAGAAATTCCACATACTGCCGCTGCACCTTTTCCCACGCCGCCTCCCGCTCTGCTTCCGGATAATGCAGCGCGATCTTTGCAAGAATCTCCTTCTTGCACGGCTTGGAATACAGCACATGGCAGGTGCGGTCAAATTGTAATTCACTGTCTTTCATTCTGTTTGCTCCTTTATTGCTTCAGAATCTCCGCGATTTTTGCAAAATCCTCCTTCGCCTCCCGGAAAATCGGCAGCATGCAGTAGCAGTGTACCATCTTTGGCCGGGCAAATGCCGTATAGGGGACCTTCGCGCGCCTGCACGCCGCTTCAAAATCAGGCAGCGCGCCGTAAAGCACTTCGTCCGCAGAATAGAAGAAGTGAATATCGCCCGCACCGGTAAAATCGCCGCGCGAGCCGGAGATCATGTAATCCGGCACGTTTTCTACACCGTGCCGCATGAATTTTTCAACCGTCACCATAAAGGCATAATCAATGGAAACGTCCTTGTCGTTCAGCGCTTGCATCCGCGCCTTTTCTTCGTCGTTCCACGGCACCTCGCCGGGGGAGACAGCCACAATATGACGCGGCTGCGGCAGGGCGTAATTGTTGCCCGACCAGAACACATTGTGGATCGTCCGGTCGGAGTAGGTTTTGAGATACACTTCCATGGTGTCATACTCCTTCACGGGGTCATGTCCGGGAAGGGTAAAACGTTCCGGAGGGAATGCCCAAACGGGTTCCGCTGTGCAGGGAAAAAACAGCAGCGTCTGTTCCTGCTCCTGGCCGTGCTCCAAAATCTGCATGGTTCACACCTCCGAAATGCTGTTAAACCGCTCTAACCTGCGGCTGCAAGCAGGTAGTTAGATAAAACTAACTGCTTTCCAAACAATATACCCCGTCTGGGGCCATAATTGTGCATAGCGTCAGCTGACAGGGGCATACGCGCTCCATATCATCTGACGCTATGGTAACAAAAAAGCGATTTCATGTCAATATGCGGATGACAAATGTACTTTTATAGGGACATTGATTGTCCCAAATTGCTCTGGATACTCTCGTTACCGCCCGCGCTTCTGCACATCCGCATCGATGCGGCGTTTCCAGCCAGCGCCGAGTGTTTTTTTGGCGCGAACGGTGCAGATCGCTTCGCTGATCACATCGTAGTTGAGCCCTGTGCCCATCTCGTCGCATTTATAGTTTACTGCACGCTCAGCGGCGATGCCGAAGCGGGCCGCTTCCTTTGCCGCGTCAATGTTTGCACCGAGAAACAGGAACTCCCAGCCGTATTTTGTTTTCTGCCGCTCAATCATTCTGTGTACCGTCTCATAGCTGTAGCGGTGGCTGGCGTTTTCGCAGCCGTCAGTGGTGATGATGAACAGCGTCTTTTCCGGCACATCTTCCCGACGGGCGTACTTGTGGATATTGCCGATATGATGGATGGCCCCGCCCACCGCGTCGAGCAGCGCTGTGCAGCCGCGGGTGAAGTACTCCTTCTCCGTCATGGGCGGCACCTCGCTGAGCGGCAGCCGGTCGTGAATGACAACGCTGTCGTTGCTGAAGAGAATCGTGGAAACCAGCGCTTCGCCCGCTTCCTTCTTCTGCTTGGCGATCATGGAGTTAAAGCCGCCGATGGTGTCTGCCTCCAGCCCTGCCATAGACCCGCTGCGATCCAAAATAAAAACCAGTTCTGTCATAATAAAAACCCTCCTGTGTTTGATTACGCTGTCATTGTAGCGAATCAGGAGGAGGGTTTGGTCGCTTGGAAAGCGACAATTTTTACGCGCCCAGCAAATTCTGCTCAAAAGCAAACAACGCTTCGTTGATCTCAAAAATATCGTACTGCTTCTGCTTGATGAAATACTCAATGATAACATCAAACTTGCTGCTGGCACTGAGAGCGTAGCCCGCGCGGGCGATGAGGTCACGGGTTTCATCCAGATTCAGTTCCAGCGCGATGGCAAAGGCAATCGCCGTAGCCTTGGAGGGCTTATAGTCTGGATTGTTGCGGATTTTGGAAAACAGCTTGCGGTCTACATTGGCTTTCTTATAAATCTCGGAGTCCTTCTGACCACTGCGGTCGATGAGGTGCAGCAATGTCTCTGAGAAGCCTGCGTCCAGATGGATCAGCAGATCATCCAGACTGCGGATAGATGTGGAAGCCGCGTGGAACTCCGGCGCGGGAGCCGTGCAGGGGGCCATTGTCCGGCCTGCGGGAAAAGTCGGACACGGACGTGAGCGGATAAAGTCGGTGTGCGCGTCTACATAATGGTCGTCGATGTATTCGGCAATGGCTGCAAACAGCTTGCTGCCGATCTGGTAAGCCTTGCGGTCGAAAATAACAAGATAGACCGTCATATCGTTTTGCAGCAGAAACTCCCCGATGGTGTCTACCGCCACGCGCAGTGCCTGATCCTTTGGATAGCCATAGACACCGGAGGCGATCAGCGGGAACGCCACAGTTTTGCAGCCGGATTCCTTCGCCAGCGCAAGGCTCGTCCGGTAACAGGAAGCAAGCTGTTCCCGTTCGCCGCAGCTGCCGCCGTTCCACACGGGGCCAACCGTGTGGATCACATAGCTGCAGGGCAAGCGGTACGCTCCGGTGATTTTAGCATCTCCGACCCTGCAGCCGCCGAGCCGCCGGCACGCGGCCAGCAGTTCCGGCCCTGCCGCACGGTGGATGCAGCCATCTACACCGCCGCCGCCCAGAAGCGTTTCGTTTGCTGCGTTGACGATGGCGTCCACATTCATTTTTGTAATGTCATTGCGGACAATTTCAAGAGGCATTCTAATTTCACATCCTTTTCCGGCAGCTTGCCTTTCCGCACCAGATCACTTCGTGCCGTACATCCCTGCGCATTACCAAGAGCGTTTTCGCATAACCAATGCGGCGCCCCGGGCGGGGGCGCCGCGGCGGTTTATGGATGGACCTCAAAATAGGCGCGCAGACCGTTCAGAAGTGCAATCTGATCTCCCGGGTCGGGAAGACCTGAGACGGCGGCGACGCCGATCACGCTTCCGTCCCGGATGCGGATGGGGAACGCGCCGCTGCAGGCAGCATAGTCGCTGCGGGGCAGATGCCAGTCATGCTCCTGATCTGCGTGGCTTGCTTCCAGTTCGTAATAGGCGCGTTGGGAACTTTTTTCAAGCAGATTCACAAGATTCCGCTTGCGCCGCAGCCACTGCTCGTGATATGCGCCCGTGCCGTCCGGGTAATAGCGGAAGACAATCACATGATTGATCTCGATCTCCACGGCAAGCGGCGCGCCCATCTTCTCGCACGCGTCTACCAGTGCGTGGCCAAGCTCCCACGCGTCGCGGTGGGAAAAGCTCGTGAACTGATAGGCCTGCTCATCTGCGATGCAGGCCTGCAGCGCCTTCTGCGCCTCAGCCCTGTCCATAATAGGCGTTCGCGCCGTGCTTGCGCAGGTAATGCTTGTCGAGCAGCACCTGCGGCATGGGGCCTGCGGCGGGGTTCAGCATTTTGGCGTGGAAGTTCATGAACGCGACCTCTTCGAGCACGACCGCGTGGTAGACCGCCTCGTCCGCGTCCTTGCCCCAGGTGAACGGGCCGTGGCTCTTCACGAGCACCGCCGGAACTGCCAGCGGATCAATGCCCCGAGCGCGGAACGTCTCGGCGATGACGAGACCGGTGTTGCGCTCGTAGGCTTCCTCGATCTCCTCCGCCGTAAGCTCCCGGGCACAGGGGACGGCGCCGTAGAAGTAGTCGGCGTGGGTCGTGCCGTAGCAGGGGAGATCCAGCCCCGCCTGCGCCGCGGCGACGGCGTAGCGCGAATGGGTGTGCACCGCGCCGCCGATGCCGGGGAAGGCATCGTAAAGCGCGAGATGCGTCGCAAGGTCGGTGGACGGGCGGAGATCGCCTTCCACAATGTTGCCCGCGCGGTCCGTGACAACCATATCGCCGGCCTTCATATTGTCATACGATACGCCGCTCGGCTTGATGACAACGTATTTTCCGTCCTCCGAGAGCGCGGAGACGTTGCCCCATGTGAGCACGACGAGGCCGTATTTTACCAGCTGGAGATTCTGTTCGCAGACTCTTTCCTTCAGCTTTTCAAGCATGATGTTCCTCCATAAACCGCTGCATATCCGGCCAGAG
>OIXG01003533.1_pt1 | contig 10212 bp, 4 predicted proteins | sample 1587731 | NCBI WGS metagenome assembly OIXG01 (sample SAMEA3888908, study PRJEB22519) | human gut metagenome | biome: human gut; feature: human-associated habitat; material: faeces | place: Denmark | collected 2010
GCCTATTTTCAATTTAGGAACGCATTATTTATCGTCCTACTAAATTATATCCTTCCGGGGCAAGCTCGATAGCCGTGACCGTTTCACCGTAGTTGGCAGCCCATGCGTCAAAATGCTGGAATCCCTGCTCCTGCAACGCTCCCATTTGCAAGTACCGCTGGATGGTGTATAGCTCCACCATGCTGTTAGAGATAGGCGTACCGGTGGCGAACACCACGCCACGCCCACCTGTGATCTCGTCTAAGTACCGGCACTTCATGAAAAGGTCGCTGGATTTCTGCGCCTCGGTCTGTGCGATACCGCTGACATTCCGCATTTTGGTATAGAGAAACAGATTTTTATAGTAGTGGCTCTCGTCGATGAACAGCCGGTCAACGCCCAGCTCCTCGAACGTGACCACATCGTCCTTGCGGCTCTGGTCGTTCAGCTTGTCCAGCTTATTCTGCAAGCCCTTGCGGGTCTTTTCCATCTGCTTGATGGTGAAGTTCTCCGCATGGGCATTCTTAGCTTCCTGAATGCCCAGGATGATCTCATCCATCTGCTGCTCCAAAATAGCCCGCTGCCGCTGGGTACTGACGGGTATCTTCTCGAACTGACTGTGCCCGATGATGACGGCGTCGTAGTCGCCGGTGGCGATGCGTCCGCAGAAGCGTTTGCGGTTCTTTGTCTCAAAATCCTTTTTCGTGGCCACCAGCACATTGGCGGCAGGATAGAGCTGCAAGAACTCGCTGGCCCACTGCTCCGTCAGGTGGTTCGGTACCACAAAGAGAGATTTCTGACACAGGCCCAGCCGCTTGGATTCCATCGCCGCCGCCACCATCTCGAATGTCTTTCCTGCCCCCACTACGTGTGCAAGCAGGGTGTTGCCGCCATAGAGGATGTGGGCGATGGCGTTCACCTGATGCTTCCGCAGGGTGATCTCCGGATTCATGCCGGAAAAGTTGATGTGGCTGCCGTCGTATTCCCGTGGGCGGTTGCTGTTGAACAGGATATTGTATGCCTTGCAGATCTTCTCCCGCCGTTCCGGGTCTTTCCATATCCACTCAGAAAACGCCTCCTTCAGCAACTCCTGCTTACCCTGTGCAATGGCTGTTTCCTTTTTGTTGAGCACCGCCACACGCCGTCCGTCCGGGTCGTACTGGTAATCGAAAATACGGACATCCTTTAAGTTCAGACTGCTCTCGATGATGTCGTAGGCACTGGCTCGCGACGTACCGTAGGTGCTGTACGCCTTGACATTATAGCTATCCTTGCTCTTGCCCTCGATGCGCCACTCGCCAGTAATTCGGGAGTAATGCACCTTAATGTCCCACCGTGCACGGCGGGATGTGTCCAGCGTCTCAAAGATAAACTGCCGGATATACGCCGGATCCAGCCATGTGGCACCCAGCCGCACGGAGATCTCACTGGCGGTCAAGTCCACGGGCTGTACCTTTTCCAATGCTTCTACATTGGGCTGGTACTGCGGCTCCGATTCTGCTTTTGTTCTCACCTCCGCCAGCTTCCGGCGCACATTGCCGGACAGGTACTCGTCGGCGGGCAGGTATTTCTCGCCGCCCCTTTCCCCGTAATCAGGGTTCAGAAAGACGACGCCCTGCAAGTCCGCGAACAGGGTATCCTCGTCCTTGCCGGTGAGCTGCCCCATATACGTCATATCTACGCGGGCTTTCTCCCCGATGGACAGGGCCAACGCTTCCACCGCTGTGTCCACCCTCTCGGCAGGCCGGTGACTGCGAATGGTACGCTTGGTGAACAGGTCGGCTTTCCGCTTCAGGCCGCCCTCCTCATCCAGCACCTCCAGCGAACACAGCAGGAAATAGGAGCTATCCTGGTCAAAGGCGATGGCGTTGCCCCGTGAGTTGATAAGCCCGTAGTCGTGGGTAAAGCGGTCATAGAGGTCGTTCAGCTCTCCCTGCTGCTGGCGTATCATGCTCTCCGGATAGTCCTCTGTCTGGTACTCCAACAGCTTCCGCACACAATCCCGCAGGCCGATCATACCGCGAATACGGCTCTCGGCGGTCTTGGACGCCTCCACCGGATTCATGCGGCTGTCCTCGCGGTAATAGAGCTTGTCATTCACCAGCGTATAGGAGAAATTGCGGACGGTGGGATCTGCCGCAATGGACTGATCTTCGCCCTCCAGTTCCTCCTCGCGTTCATAGGTGGTAATTTCACCGTGGATATTCTGCACGGCGTTGGCAAGGAGGCTGTCCAGCGGCTGATCCGGAAAGGGTACACAGGTGGGCTCCGGGCCATACGGTCCCGATACCATTTTCATCTCGCCCAGCACCATATCCGGGTGGTCGATGAAATAACGGTTCATGGAGATACCATCATCATTCGTCCCCAACTGCACCCAGTCTGGCGCGATGTCCACCATGCGGTCACGCTTTTGCAGGAACAGGATGTCCGATACCACCTCCGTACCCGCTGCCGCCTTGAAGGTATCGTTGGGCAGGCGGATCGCGCCCAGCAGCTCCGCCCGCTGGGCGATATACTTCCGCACGTTGCCGGTGCGCTTGTCCATGGTGTAGCTGGAGGTGACGAACGCCACCACGCCGCCCGGTCTCACCTTATCCAGCGTCTTGGCGAAGAAGTACTCGTGGATGGACAGGTTCAGCCGGTCATAGCGGCGATCCTGCACCTTGAACTGACCAAAGGGAACGTTGCCCACAGCCACGTCAAAGAAGTTGTCGGGGAAGTCCATCTTTTCATAGCCGCGAACGGAAATACTGCTGCGTGGGTACAACTGACGGGCGATGCGTCCTGAAACGTCATCCAGCTCCACGCCGTAGACCCTGCTCTCCGCCATGCCCTCCGGCAGCATACCGAGGAAATGACCGACGCCGCAGGCAGGCTCCAGCACGTTGCCCTGCCGGAAGCCCATCTGTCCCAGCGCGGCGTAGATGCTGTGGATCACCACAGGCGGCGTATAGAAGGCGGTCAGTGTGGATTCCCGTGCCGCGGCGTACTCTGTTTCGGACAGCAGGCTTTTCAATTCCTCATACCGGCTGTGCTTGGGATCGAAGCAGTCCGCCAGACCGCCCCAGCCCACATATTTGGCCAGCACCTCCTGCTCCTCCGGCGTGGCAGGACGGTTCTCCGCCTCCAACTGCTTTAAGAGCCGGATGGCCGCCACATTGTTGGCATAGCGCTGGCTGGGCGGCGCTGCGCCCAGAGCATCGTCGGTGATACGGTAGTTGACGCCGCCCGCCGACAGCGGGGCGGCGGCCTCCAGCCTCTCTTTTTTTCTCGGCAGGTGAGGGACAGGCGGCATCGCCGCCTGTCCCTGCGGTGCTTCCTTCTCTCTCTGCTGTACCTGCGGCAGCGGGGATATTTCTTGCTCCTGTGCCGGTTTCTCCGTGACCCCCACTTCCCCGGTGGGGGTTATGGGTGTCGCTTCCCGCTCCGCTTGCCGCAATCCACTGTCGTGCCGATGGTTAAACAGGCTGAACGTGCCGTCAACGTATTCCGAAAGCTGCTCCTTCGCCTGCTGGCAGGAATCATAGTGCCGGTCTCCCTCGTCCATGCCATCCAAATAGGCTGTCAGGGCTTCCAGCATTTCCGCCGCTTTCGCCTTATCTGCCAACTGCTCCTCAATGACGGGAACGGCGTCATAGTAATCCGCGCCCTTGGGGTATGGTCTCGGCACATCGTCCGGCGCGTCGGAAAAGCCGAAGAAATACACTGTCCTTGCCAACTGCCGCCGTTCATATTGCGGAATTGCGGCAATGGCATCCTCGCCGGGGAAACGCTTCTGCGCGATGAGCCTTTCATACTCCTTGACCACATTGGGAATGCTCAGCTTGACTTCATCATACTGTTTCCCGGCATATTCCCGCTGATAGGTCAGTCCCTTATAGGTTTTCGTATAGTCATATCCATCGCGTCCGCCGCCGCTGTACTCACCAAAACGGCTTTTGATGAATTTCTGCTGCTCCTCCTTCGTGTGAGGATGACAGAAGAAAGCATACACGTCCAAGCGGCTGTCCACAGACTCCGCCAAGAAGAACTGGTCTATCTCATCCTGTGTGATGAACATTTTGCACCGGCGCAGGAAATCCGGCTGCGCGGTAAAGCTGCGCTCCGGCAGGTCAATTCCGTCCAGCACCACGCCGATCCGGTGTGTACTATACTCAGACAGTCGAAAACGCATGATGCTGCGATCCTGCTCATAGGCGTTCAGAAAGGCGTGGTATTCCTCAGCCAAAGCCGCAAGGCCGCCCTCGCTCTTGGCAAAGGCCATCATATCCTCGTCCAGCTCCGGATAGCCCTTGCGCTGGTCGTGGATGGCCAGCGTCTGAGGGAACAGGCCCTGTGCGCGGCCCTCTTGGGCCAAATCGCGGGCGGTCATCAGCAGAGCGTCACCCATCTCAAGCAGCACCTTGTCCTGCGCCTGCTCCAGCTCTGGTGCCGAAAGGTACGTTCCCGCCTCCAGCAACTCCAGTATCCGCGCCGACGCCTGCTCCCACGTCACCGTGGTACGGCTGTGGCCGGTGCGGATGCTGTCGCCCTGCGCCAGATGGATACCGTCCTCCATGAACCACACGGCATATTTCTTGCCCTCATATTCAATGCCGCGTCCGTTCTCCGTGCCGAATTCACGGTGCAGGAAAGCAATACATTCCGCTTCCGGACGCTGGCGCATATAGAACACCGCGATCCGTTCCGCGCTGCCGCGGCTGTTGCCCGCCGTATACAGCGTCTGGTCGATGACCGCCTGCGGCACCGTGCGAGTGGGAAACAGCTCACCCGTTCGCTGCGTCTCCGGCACTTCATAGACCGCCGTGCCGCCGCCCATGCCGAAGAGGGACATTTGCTCCGCCATCACCGGCGCGTTCTGCAAGCCCAGCTTGATCTTATACGCGCCGCGCTCGATAAGGCCCTCGGTCATTTCCGTGACCACGCCCCATGAAAAAACGGACTCCGCTGTGCGGGAGAGATAGCTGCCCTCCCACATCAAGAGTCCGTCTTCTTCGGCGTGGTAGCCCACCCGGATTTTGTCCGCACCGGCCAGCACCTCCACCCATATATCGTTGTAGCTGTTTTTCAGAAATTCCGTGCGTGTCGCAATATCCCTATTGGTCTGAAAAAACGCAAAAATCTCCTGCCGCGTATGCTTGCGCCCGCCATCGTCCAACAGTATCGCTTCAATGAGGTGTTCATCCAAAAACGCCGGAAGCTCTGCGCTCCCGGCGTTTTCGTCTGCACTATTCAGCTGTAGATCAGGTCGTTCAGCACCGCTTCCTCCGCGCTGTGCTTCAGGTTGTTCATCAGCCCCATCCAACGCTGGGGATCGGCGGCTTTCAGTTCCTCCGTCACGCCCTCGTTCTGCGCCATCTGCGCCACCAGCCGCGTCACCATCTTCTCCGCCGTCGTCTCGATCTCCGCCAGATGTGCCGCCAACTGACCGCTGGTCTTGAGATTCGTATACAGCACCCTGCGGTGCTTCTTGATGTACTGCCTCCGCAGCTCCGCGTACTTGCCCAGGTGCGTCTCCGGCTCTTGGGGCAGCAGCAGGTTCGGCAGGCGAAAGCCCTCCTGCATCCTGTATGTCACTTCCATGCTCAACACTCCTTTCCGTTTCGCCGCTATTCTGTCCTTTGCCCACATCATAGCCGATTTGTGCATCCTTTGCAAAATTTTGCTCCCGCCGCGCCTGCATCACCGTGCGGCTGATCTCCCGCAGGCCCATCTCGGCAATATCGCTGGTGGCAATGCCCAAGGCGTTGATGGTGCTGGGGGTATCAAAGGAATAAATACCCTCAAAATCCTCCGGCAGCAGGTAGGCCATGGTGGGCAGTGAAAGGCGGGTCATCAGCATATAGGCAACGCTGCTTTGCAGCGCCCGCCTGTATGTGACCTCTACATTCAGTGCGTCCAGCTCCTCCAGCATACTGCCGCCGCGACAATCCAGCAGATCCCGCAGGTAGTCCGGCATATTGTCCGCCGCAGCATTGCGGCTGGCGGACAGTATGGCATCCGGCAAATTATCCTTTTTGGCCAGTGTTCCAAAGGTTGCCTCCAACGTCTCGATGACCGGCTCCGTGTAGGCCGGTTCCATCGACCAGATGGGAACGGGCCGCGAGATGCGTGTGGCATGGGTGTCCGTGATGTCAAAGTAGTGCTTCAGCCGCCCTTTTCCACGGGCTTCGTCAATGACCGCAATGCCGGTAGCTCCCGCGTTGACCCACCGGCCAAACTGCCGGTTCCACTTCTCCAGCTCCAGCACCGCCGTGGCGTCAGGCCGCTGGGCATAGATCAGGACTTGCTCGTCAAACGGGCATTTATAGTTATAGCAGGCCGAGCGCAAAAAGCCCGTCCAGCTCTCATAATCGCCGGTCAGTCTTGTCAGTGTGCGGCTATATAACTCCGTGATAAATTGAAATTTACTTGCCAAGGCATTGCCTCCTTTCTCAAAAATGTTGGGAGTATTGAATCTCGATTACCGTGCTTCGCCCCGTTCTTTCAGTCTTTGCAGTCCCTTCAAAAAGTTCGGCACTTCCTGAAAGCCCACAGCATCCACATAGTAAGCATTTCTCTTGCTGCCGCGCTTGACCACGATCACATCGCTCTCAGATAGAGAGCGCATTTGTCGGTAGAAAGGCCGTGTGTCCGCACTGTGCTTTCGGTATAGCTTATCCAGCGTCATGTTGGGGGCCAACACCCCGGCAAAGGCTTTGCGGTAATGGGCAGCACGCAGTTTTCCCTTGGCACGCTCATAGCGCATAAAGGCGTAGTCCACCTTGCCCACGTTGTCGATCTGATATATCTCATAGCAGCCCGCGTCCGCAGGCAATTGCTTTGGATCAAGCGGCTCATACACCGTGCCTGTCCGCTGCGCCATCTCTGCAAACTGACAAATATGATAGACCTCGCTGCCGATCAGCGTATGGTAGTCGTCGATATAGGTGCAGGACCGTATCACGCTGCTGCCATCCATCCTCGTTATGACGATGCTGGCGCCATCTGGAATATAGAACAGCGTATTGTACTCCGCATCAATAAAGCGAATCCGGCGTTTGCTCTTATCCGGCTCCGGAAAGGCGATAACGCCCATGATATTTACCGGCTCACGGTCTGTCATCTTTCTTCACCCCGTTCCTTTTTCAGCGCAGTACGGCTTTGCTCCCGTTGTACCCGCCGCTCCTTTTGCTCCTGATACTCGCTGCCTGCCCGTTCACAGAAGTCCTCGATCATCGCCGCACGGTCTGCTCCGTAATGTCCCCAGAAGAAGTTGGGCGGCCCATCTCCATCATTCTTGCAGTTGCGCTGCCAGGTAACAAACGGGGAGGGCGCTTTCGGGTGTTCGCCCAAAACAAACTCAGAATTCCCAACACGCACCCGCGCCGTGATCTTATAGTCTGCGTTGATGATCTCACCAATAACATAGCTGCCGCTTTCCAGTTCCATGGTGTAGCTGCCGTTCTGAGCCTGCTGCGCCTTCACCGGCATGGCAGGTACACCGCAGACCAGATCCGGCTGCATGACAAACTGTGACCTTGCGCCCAGCAGCTCCCTCGGAAGCGCCGATACCGGCAGATATAGTTTTTCTTTTCCCAAGACCTCATATCGCAGCAGAAAATCGTCCACCGGATAGTAGATACTCATAACAGGGTCTTTGATATGCCCCTTCGCCGTTGTCGCGTTCACATATCTGGCGTTGTCCAAATACCACTGCGGGTCTGCTCCCGGCAGGTTCCAGCCGAACATGGAACCTGCGCTCATGGCGGCCTCCTGTATGTCAGAAATGCCCCGCCGCCGATTATGCTCTCGAGCGATGTTCTGATTTTCTTCCCGCTTTCCGGTGTCCCAGTCGGAGGCGTAGTAACCGCACTCACCCTTCCTGAGAATGATGAGCTGCCCCGAAGAGGGCAGCGTGGATAAGCAGAAATCGGGCAATTCATTTCTTCGCATAACCAACCTCCTCATCTCTCCTGCTCCTGCTGTCTGCGGCGATGCCAGCCCTCCAGCAGCTTGATGATGACCTCCTCCATCTGCTTGGGCGTATAGCTGGGCGGAAAGTATTTTTGCAGCCGGTCGTTCCGCAGCGTCACCTTCCGCTCCAGCGGCTTTTCCTCCCGCATGATGAGGTCGATGATGTTGTTCTCCAGCTTCCCCTCCGCGCTGATCTGCTTGAGCCGCTGGGCCTGATCCACGGAGGGCGATACCTCGTCTCGCTCCATGACGAGCTGGAGGTATGTCTGTTCTTTCTCGGTCAGGTGGGAGATGTAGTCGGCTGCCGGAACGAATTTCAGCTTTCCGGTATCTACCGCCTCCATCAACGGCGGGATGAGATTCGTCAGGCGGATATAGCGTTGGATTTGCTTTCTGCTTTCGTCTGCCTGCTCTGCCAAAATGTCAACAGACGCACGGCCTTGGAACTTCTGGCCAAGTTGGCCAGAAGTTAAATCTGTCCGTTCTCCCTGCCGTTTCATGGCATCCAGCTTCAGCTTATACGCCTTTGCTTTCTCGCTGGGCAGCAGGTTTTCCCGGTTGATGTTGTAGTCCACCACCAGAATGTCCGCGTCCTCGTCACTGTAATTGCGCACGATGACCGGACGGGTATCCAGTCCCACCACCTTGGCGCAATAATCGCGCCGGTGGCCGGAGATGATCTCATACCCACCCTCGCTGCGGGGACGGACGATCAGCGGCTCGGCAATGCCGGTGCGCTCGATACTGTCCATCAGCCGCACCAGATCGGCGCTGGGCCGATCTACGGAGTACGGCTGCCGCGCATAGGGGAACACCTGCTCCGCCGGCACGATCTGTACCCGCTCCTGATGGTCGGTCTCCCGCTCTGCGTCTGTTTTGAACAAGTCATCGTACCGGGTCAGCTCTATGCCGTTTAACTTGCGGGCCAAGCTGCAACACCTCCTTTGTCAGCGCGGCGTATGCCTGTGCCGCTTTTCCGTTTGGGTCATGCTCGTAAATGCTGGTTCCCGTAGCGCTGCTCTCCGCCACGCGGATGGAGCGCGGTATCTCGCTGCTGAACACACGGCTGCCGTAGTTCCTGCGCAGCTGCTCACTGACCTCTCTGGCCAGCGTGGTACGGCTGTCCATCATGGTCAGCAGGATACCATCCACCGTCAGGTGGGGATTGATCTGCCGCTTGACGCGGGTAATGGTACGCATAAGCTGCTCCAGCCCCTTAGCGGCCAAATACTGCCCCTGTACCGGAATGATTACGCTGTCCGCCGCGGTCAGTGCGTTGATGGTCAGCATTCCCAGCGAGGGCATACAGTCGATGATGGCGTAGTCGTAAGCCGATGCCAGAGTGGACAAATACTGCCGCAGCACCGTTTCACGGCTCATGATGTTCACCAGCGTTACCTCCAGTCCCGACAGTTCAATGTTGGCAGGAACAAGATCAACGCCGGACGCATGGTGCAGGATACCCTCGCCGGGTGCGATGGGTTCCTCGTTGACGATCTTGGTCATCAGGTCGGCCAGCGTAGGGGAAAGCTCGTCCGGCTGCCGCCAGCCCAGCATTTGGGTGAGATTGCCCTGGGCATCGGCGTCCACCAACAGGACTTTCTTGCCCTGCTGGGCAAGGCCGACACCCAAGCTGGCGGCTGTGGTGGTTTTCCCCACGCCGCCCTTCTGATTTGCCAGTGCGATAGTTTTCAAAAGCACACCTCCATTTCGTGCAACAAAAAAAGAGCCTTCCGGCTCTTGTACTTTACTGTCGTTCTATTTTTAAGTGGGAAAAAATCGTGTTTCTACATATTTTTCTTGACTTAACGTTTTACAAGAGCTAAACTGTCAATGAGGTGATCCACATGAAACGCAAAGTCGAAGCGCAGCTTATAGCGTGGAAAAACAAGTCCTCTGAGCGTCAGCCCTTATTGGTCAATGGGGCCAGACAGGTAGGCAAAACATATATTCTTCGCAAATTCGGCGAGGAACAATTCAAGAACGTGGTCTATGTCAACCTGGAGACAAACCTGACCATCGCCTCCTACTTCAACGATAATATTGCCCCCGAGCGTCTGCTGCGTTATTTGGAAGCCTCCACCGGCGAACGCATTATCGCAGGGGAAACGCTTATCTTTTTTGATGAGATTCAGTCCTGTGAACGTGCGCTGACATCGCTGAAGTATTTTTGTGAGGAAACTCCGGAATTTCACATTGCAGCAGCGGGCAGCCTATTAGGCGTCGCCATCAACAGACAGCACTATTCTTTCCCCGTTGGAAAGGTCGAAACGA
>OIXG01003536.1_pt1 | contig 10208 bp, 9 predicted proteins | sample 1587731 | NCBI WGS metagenome assembly OIXG01 (sample SAMEA3888908, study PRJEB22519) | human gut metagenome | biome: human gut; feature: human-associated habitat; material: faeces | place: Denmark | collected 2010
GACCTTGTGGTCATACCACACGCCCTTCTTGCCGATGAGGGCCACGTCGAACTCCTCGTCCAGCGCAGGCACGGGGATATCAAAGCCGTTGACCTCCTCGGACAGACCATCAGGATAGGTGACGGTATCCTTGGTGGGCTGAAGAAGCACGGCGCCGTCCTTCTGGGCGTCCTCCTTCAGGCCGGGGAACAGGTTGACGATGCTGGTGGAGGCGAGGCTGACGTGGATGGTCATCTGGCCGTCCTTCACGGTCAGCACGCCTTTGCCGTCGCAGGTCTCGTTGGCGTGGAACATACTGCTGTCGGTGTTGAAATCCGCGGTGTACACGCCGTCCGCCAGTGCGGGCTGGTCGGGCTCGTCGTTGCCGGGGGCGTCGGTCTGCTGCTGTCCGCAGCCGACCAGCAGCGCCGTCATCATCAGAGCGGCCAGCAGAAACGAAAGAAATTTTTTCATGGTAAAGTCCTCCTTGCTTTGAAAAAAGCTCCGAGGCGATGGTGTACCGCCCCGGAGCCCGTTCAGTCCTTGTTACGCGATGGCGTCAATGGCAGCCTTGGTGTGGGCCACATAGAGAGCCTGCACATCCGCGATACGGCCCAGACCGGAGATCTGGCAGTTCACGGTGAAGCCGGCGGCCTCGAACATGGTCTTCCAGGAATCGTCGTCTGCACCGGCCATGTCGTTGTTGGCGTGGTCGCCAGCCACGACCATCAGGGGACGCAGCACCACGGTGGTGTAGCCGGCGTTCTTGACGGCCTCGATCACGGCCTCGCAGGAGGTCTCCTCGGGCTCGCCCTCCACGGTGCCGATGAACACGTTCTCATAGCCCAGCTTGGCCATCTGGGTAGCCATCTGGCTGTAGGTGACCTTGGCCACATGAGCCGTACCGTGGCCCATCAGCACATAGGCAACACCGGCGTCCTTGGCGGCAGCGGTGGACTCATAGCCGCTCTCCTCGAGGGCAGCAGCCACGACGGCCTTGGCGACGGCTTCCTTGTCGGCGTTGATGACGGTGGTATCGCTGCCCACCTCGCCCAGCATGGGCTCGGCGATCTCAACGGAGTCAAACTGGTCGCGAACCTTGTCGATGGCGGCGCACATCTCGTCGTACTCAGCACCGTGCATCAGGTGGGTGGGCTGGACGACCAGCTGCTTCACACCGTTGGCGACAGCGCGCTCCAGAGCCTGCTCCATGTTGTCGATCTTCTCGCCGTCACGGGCCTGGATGTGGTTGATGATGATCTGCGCGGTGAAGGCGCGGCGCACGGACCAGTCGGGGTTGGCCTCCTGCAGGGCATCCTCGATGCTCTTGATGTCGGCTACGCGGCTGTCGTTGAAGGAGGTGCCGAAGGACACCACCAGCAGCTCCTTCTCGCCGATCTCGTCCTGGTTGCGGGGATCGTCCTTGGAGGCGTCGCCGGTGTCCAGACCGAAATAGTCGGGGCTGGCTTCCTCACCTTCCACCAGTGCCTTCTGGGCATCGGTCAGGGCGTCCCAAGCGGCCTTGGCAGCCTCGCACTGGGCGTCTGTCTCCTCAGTGCGCTCCTGCACGTAGATGGCGTCGATCAGCGCAGCGACCTTGTCGGCGGCGGCCTGATCAGCCTCGGCGGTGGACACATCGTTGTTGTCCTTGGTGTCATCGGCAACGTCCTTGTTGCCGCAGGCGGTCAGCATGCTCATCAGCATCACTGCCGCCATGAGAAATGCAAGTGCTTTCTTCATGGGGGATCTACCTCTTTCCAAATATTTGTTCTGAAAGAAATATAAAAGCGGCTGTGTCTCACGCAGCCGCCCTCAGAGCTTCTTACTACATATACATCCGCGCGGTGACCCGCAGCGGACCATAAGTTCGTAGGAAAACCAACCCGTTGGCAGCAGGTTTGAGATTCCACACAGAGGCAGGTCTCCTGACTTCGTTCATCACGGCGTTGCCCTTCCCGGTTTCCCAGTGGTTTGCAGGCCGCTCCCGTACACAGTGACTGCATCGTTCCGGATTCGCACCGGATTCCCTTTTCATCTGCTTTTGAGCAGACACCTCTGTGTTACAACTTTATATTTTTTCAGACGGACTGATTATATCATACTTTGTCGAATTGTCAATCCGTTCTGATGGTGGGGCTGTCTAAAATCTGATGTGGGATTTTCTCGTTTAGGGCTGTTCGGAGAAAAGCGGTCGCTGTAAAGTTTTATGTGGGGTTTCGAAGCAGGAGAAAATTTCCCTCCCTAAAAAGCGCCGTTTTCTTGAGCAGGTGCGGTGTTTTTCAGAAAGTTGGGCAGATGATGCCGCGGAAGAATGCTTTGCTTCCAGCCCGGAGCTGCGTGAAGTGGCGCCGGACCACTTTGTGGCCTGTCACCGTGTAAAGTGACGCATACATGTCTATCATGACAGAACCATCCCGGGACGAGAAAAAAGTTCTCATCCCGGGATGCTTTTTATCAGAAACAGGAGGCTGCTATGTTATTCGGATTGACCGATTATCTGCCGGAGGCGGTACTGACCGTCGGCGACAACCTTGAATTTCTCATTCGTATTCTTGTGGTGGAGCTGTTTGGCTTCCTCATCGGACTGGAGCGTTCCAAACGCCAGAAGGACGCCGGAATCCGCACGCACTGCATCATCGCCGTAACGTCGGCTGTTATCATGATCCTGTCGAAATACTGTTTTGTGGATCTGGCGGACTTGGGTATCGCCGGGCGTAATTCCGATCCCGGCCGTATGGCGACACAGGTGGTCAGCGGCATCTCCTTTCTCGGAGCAGGCGTGATCTGGGCCACGCCACAGCGGCCTTTACGCTGGACGTATACGGCCATGTGACCGACCAAATGAAGCGCGAAAGTGCCGACCGCATGGAGCGTTTTATCCGCACAGTTTCCGCCGGTTGACCCAATAAGGCTAAAAATAAGGCTAAAACCTGTTTTTGGGCATAAAAAAGCTCCCGAAACACCTGTGTTTCGGGAGCTTTGTCTGGAGGTGACACCCGGATTTGAACCGGGGAATGAGGGTTTTGCAGACCCTTGCCTTACCACTTGGCTATGTCACCAAACCGTGAGTCCGTTGGATAGTATACTATATGCGCCGGGCTTTGTCAAGCGCGAAACCGAATTTCTCCCCGCTTTTCTTTCGCCGCCCTCCGACAAAGGGCCGCAGGCGGAAAAGAGCGCCGCGCCCTATGGGCGCGGCGCTCTGCGCTTATTTCACATCCGGCAGGATGCCCAGCAGCACCAGCTCATCCGCGCCGGTGTTGTCGATGCCGTGGGTGTGCCCCTCCGGACAGTAGTGGGTCATACCGGCGGAGATGGCCACGTCCGTACCGTCGTCGTGGCATACACCGCTGCCGGACAGCACATGGATGATCTCGCAGTTGCCCTGATGGGTGTGCAGCCCGATGGAGGAGCCCACAGGCAGCGTCAGCGTCAGGATGCGGCCCATGCCGTCCTGCACCGCCGTGCGGACGTGGGCCTCGCCCTGCCCGCCCTTGAAATGAGGGACGACCTGCGCGTCCAGCTTGTCAAATTCCAGCATCATATGGCATCCTCCTTCTTTCCCTGCCGCATTTTCTTCTTGATGGCCTTGCCGGTGGGGGTGACGGCCAGACCGCCCAGTGCCGTCTCCCGGAACTCCACGGGCATACGGCGGCCCACCTCGCCCATGGCGTCGATGACCTCATCCACCGGGATGCGGCTGGTGATGCCCGCCATGGCCATATCCGCCACGCTGACGGCGTTGACGGCGCCGATAACGTTCCGCTTCACGCAGGGCACCTCCACCAGACCCGCCACCGGGTCGCAGATCAGACCCATGAGATTCTTCAGCGCCATGGCCACCGCGTGGCCGATCTGCTCGCCGGTGCCGCCCCGCAGGGCCACCAGCGCACCGGCCGCCATGGCCGACGCCGTGCCGATCTCTGCCTGACAGCCGCCGGAGGCACCGGCGATGCAGGCACGGTGGGCGATGATGGCGCCGATGCCGCTGGCCACATACAGGGCCTCCAGGATCTGGTGCTGGCTCAGCTCCTCGTACTTGCACAGCGGCAGCAGCACCGCCGGCATCACGCCGCAGGCGCCTGCCGTGGGAGCCGCCACGATGCGGCACATGCAGGCGTTGGACTCCGCCATGGACAGCGCCTCGGTGATGACCTCGCTGACGTAGCCGCCGGACATGGCCTCGCCCCGGAAGCAGTACTGCCGCATCTTCATGCCGTCGCCGCCCACCAGACCGCTGACGCTGCGCCGCCGTCCGGTATAGTTGTCGGCGGCGTCCTCCATGGCCTGCCACGTCAGCAGCATCTTGGCCATGGACTGGTTGCGGGTGACCTGCCGGTCTTCCATGTCGGCCTCCAGCACGATCTCCCAGAAGGGCTTGCCCTCCTGCTCCATGCGGTCAAAGATCTCCTTCATCGAATCCAGAGACATCTTCATCCTCCTCCTTGTCGTAGTAGGTCATGGAAAGGATCCCCGGCAGCTCCGACAGAAACGCCACCTGATTGGGCTTGAGGTGCTGATCCGTCTCAATGACCATCAGGGCGTCGCCGCCCCGCTTGTGGCGGTACAGGCTCATGTTGGCCACATTGACCCGCAGCTGGCTGAGGATGGACGTCACCGCCGCCACCGTGCCGCTGGCGTCCTCGTTGCGGATGACCAGCGTGTTGTACATGCCGGTGAAGTTGACATCGATGCCGTCCAGCTTGTTGACCATGATGCGTCCGCCGCCCAGGGACGACGCCTGCATCACCAGGGTTTTGCCGTCGGCGGACCATGCCTCAATGACGGCGGTGTTGGGGTGGGCGTCCCGCAGGCTGATCTCGTCGATGGTGTAGGTCAGACCAACCTTCTTCGCCTCGTCAAAGGCGAAGGGCAGCCGGGGGTCGTCGGGCTTCATGCCCAGCAGACCGCCCACCAGCGCGCGGTCGGTGCCGTGGCCCGCGCCTGTCTCGGCAAAGGAGCCGTACAGGTGGATGGCGGCCTTTACCGGCGGCGCACCCAGCAGGGAGCGGGCCATGGAGCCGATCCGGGCCGCGCCCGCCGTGTGGGAGCTGGACGGGCCGATCATCACAGGCCCCAGAATGTCGAAAATATCCAGCATAGGAAAAACTCCTTTCGTGGAATGGAAAGCAGATAGTACCGCCATCATAGCATACATTCTTCCCGAATGCGAGAGGACAAAACAAATATTTTTCCAACGGTGCGGCGCTTCCCGGCGGGGAACAGATATGCCTTGTCATCCGGGGGCGGGCGTGGTATGATACGGGCGATATCACAACGAAAAGGGGCTGGAGGATCATGGAACTCACACCGCTGAAGCTGCACCCGTGCTACAAGGACTATCTCTGGGGCGGGGATCGCCTGCGCAGAGACTATCACAAGACGGACGCGCCGGACATCACGGCGGAGAGCTGGGAGCTGGCCCAGCGGGCGGAGGGCGTCTCCGCAGTGGAGGGCGGCCCGCTGGCGGGGAAGACCCCCGACGAGCTGGCGGCGCTGGACAAGGACGCCTTCTGGGGCACGGACTGCGCGGGGATGAAGGACTTTCCGCTGCTGGTGAAGCTCATCGACGCCCGGAAGGATCTGTCCATCCAGGTGCATCCCTCCGATGAGACGGCCCTGCGGGAGCAGGGCGAGGCGGGGAAGGCCGAGATGTGGTACATCGTGGACTGCGACGAGGGCGCCGCCATCTACTTCGGCTTTTCCCGGGAGATCACACCGGAGGAGTTCCGCCGCCGGGCGGAGGACGGCACCATCTGCCAGGTGCTGAACCGGGTGCCGGTGCAGAAGGGCGATACGTTCTTCATCCTGCCCGGCACCATCCACGCCATCTGCGCCGGCATCCTCATCGCCGAGATCCAGCAGAACTCCAACACCACCTTCCGGGTCTACGACTACCAGCGCCGGGGCACCGACGGGCAGCTGCGGCCCCTGCACCTGGACCGGGCGGCAGCGGTACTGAACTACGCGCCGCTGGCGGCCCGGGCATGTGCGCCCCGCGCCGTCACAGCGCACGAGGGGTACACGGCGGCGGAGCTGTTCGCCTGCGGTTACTTCTCCGTGGAGCGTCTGGATGTCCGCACCGCCGCGGCACTGCACTGCGGCGGCGACTCCTTCCGGCATCTGCTGTGCGTGGCGGGGGAGGGCGCCGTCATCCACGGCGGCGTCCGGTATCCTCTGCGGCAGGGGGACTCGTACCTTCTGCCCGCGGCACTGGGGGACTGTGCCGTGGAGGGTGCCTGCCGCGTGCTGCTGAGCCGGGTGTGACCGCAACAGTCTGTTGCTTGTCTGCGGCGGCGATCTGTGCTACATTGATGGTATAGCAAGGAGGGTTCTCTATGGATACGAAGGATATGATACGCAGGCTGAGAACGGAAAAGGGCCTGTCACAGGATGAGCTGGCGGAGAAGCTGTTTGTCACCCGGCAGGCGGTGTCCCGCTGGGAAAACGGCGAGACCACGCCGAACCCGGAGACGCTGAAGCAGCTTTCCCGGCTGTTTGACGTCTCCATCAACACGCTGCTGGGCGCGCCGCGGCAGCTGATCTGCCAGTGCTGCGGGATGCCGCTGGAGGATGCCACCACCAGCAGGGAGCCTGACGGCGCCTTCAACGAGGAATACTGCAAGTGGTGCTACGCCGACGGTACGTTCAAGTACACCAGCAAGGAGCAGCTCATCGACTTCTGCGTGACGCACATGGCCAGCGACAGTTGGCCGGCGGAGCAGGTCCGCGCCCACATGGAGGCCGTGGTGCCCAATCTGAAGCACTGGAAAAAGTAAAACCGAGACAGCAAAAGACCCGGCCTTAGGCCGGGTCTTTTCAGTCGTCGGGGTTCAGTTCAGGAAGTCCTTCAGCTTCTTGGAGCGGGAGGGGTGGCGCAGCTTCCGCAGGGCCTTGGCCTCGATCTGGCGGATGCGCTCACGGGTGACGTTGAACTCCTTGCCCACCTCCTCCAGGGTGCGGGTACGGCCGTCCTCAATGCCGAAGCGTAGCTTCAGCACCTTCTCCTCACGGGGCGTCAGGGTGCTGAGCACGTCCACCAGCTGCTCCTTCAGCAGGGTGAAGCTGGCGGCCTCGCTGGGCTCGCTGGCGGCCTCGTCGGGAATGAAGTCGCCCAGATGGGAGTCCTCCTCCTCACCGATGGGCGTCTCCAGCGACACAGGCTCCTGGGCGATCTTCAGAATCTCCCGGACCTTGTCCACGGGCATGTTCATCTCCTCGCTGATCTCCTCGGGGCTGGGATCGTGGCCCAGCTCCTGCAGCAACTGGCGGGAGACACGGATGACCTTGTTGATGGTCTCCACCATGTGGACGGGGATGCGGATGGTGCGGGCCTGGTCGGCGATGGCGCGGGTGATGGCCTGCCGGATCCACCAGGTGGCGTAGGTGGAGAACTTGTAGCCCTTGGTGTAATCGAACTTCTCCACGGCCTTGATGAGGCCCAGGTTGCCCTCCTGGATCAGATCCAGGAACAGCATGCCGCGGCCCACATAGCGCTTGGCGATGGACACCACCAGACGCAGGTTGGCCTCGGCCAGCTGCTGCTTGGCCCGCTCACCGGCCTTGATGGCCTTCTTCAGCTGCGTCAGCTCCTCGTCCGAGAGGGTCTCGCCGTTCTCCTCCGCCTCGTCCATCCGGGCCTGCGCCTCGCGGCCGGCGGTCATGGCCGTGGCCAGCTCCACCTCCTGATCGGCGGTGAGCAGCGGCACCTTGCCGATCTCCTTCAGGTACATGCGGACAGGGTCGTCGATGTTGAAGCTGTCCACCAGCGAGTTGGGGTCGACCAGCTCCTCCTCTTCGATCTCCGCGATCTCCTCCATGGCCGGCTCGCCGTCCTCGTCAGGCAGCTCGGCCAGGAAATCCTCGGTGCCCACCTCGATGCCCAGCGTCTCCAGCGAGTCGTAGATGGAGTCCATCTGATCACCGTCCAGATCCATCTCGTCCAGCACCTCGGATAGCTCGCCGGAGTCCAGACGGCCCTTTTTCTTGCCCTTGACGAACAGCTCCTTCAGCTTCTCGTTGGTGGTCAGCAGCGCGGCGGCGGGCAGGGTGGCGATGGTCTTGTCGTCCAGCTTGCCCTTGGAACCCACGGGGTGCTTATCGTCAGCCTTTTCGGCCTTATCGGCGGCCTTGGGCTCCTTTGCCGCTTTTTCGGGCTTTGCGGCCTTTTCGGGCTTGTCCTCAGCCAGCAGGGCGTCGGCCATCTCCTCCAGCTGCTGGGCAGTGTACTTCTCGTCAGTCATGTTCGCTTTCCTCCGTAACCTTTCTTGTCTTTATAGGTATCGCGGGCGGCAGCCAGCGCGTCCATGGTGCTGCGGCCGCTGCGTTTGGCACATTCCTCGCGGATGATGCGGATATAGTCTGCCAGCGCCTGGGGAGCGTTGGCGGCGGACTCCGGCTTCTGCAGGAGCGTGGTCAGATGGCTCATCTCCTCCGGCGTCAGCGCGGCGGACAGCGCCGCCATGCTGCTGCCGCCCCGGCAGCGCCACAGCTCGCTGTAGATCCGGCCCAGCAGGGGCGAGGAGAACTCCTCCTCCCGCAGGGGCGGCTGGTCGGGAAACAGGCTGTCGTCCTGCATCAGCAGGCGGATAACGCCCTCCTCGGCCATGGCGCTGCGCAGATCGTCGTAGCGGATGGCCCGCTCCGTGGGCTGGAGACTGCGGCTCAGGTTCAGCTCCTGCCGTTCCTGTATTTTCCGGTCGCGGGCGGTGCGGCGCCGGAAGGCGCGCTGCACCTCCAGCTTCATGGCCTCCGGCGACAGGCCCGCCGTCTGGGCGGCGCGGTTGGTGTACACGTCCCGCTCCACGGCGTTTTCGAGTTTACATAATTCATCCGCCATCTCCCCGGCGTAGCCGATGCGCCCCTCGTCGGAGGTAAGGTCGTACCGGGCGGCGATCTGGGTCATGCGGAACTCCACGCCGTTCTCGCTGCCGGACAGCAGGTTTTCAAAGGCGGCGGGGCCGTGGTTTTTGATAAAATCGTCGGCGTCCTGCTTGGTGGGCTTGCCGTCCACCATGCGGTTGGGCAGCTTCAGGACCTTGACGGTGAATTCGGAGTTGTTCAGCAGCTCCAGCGCCCGCTGGGTGGCCATCTGACCGGCGTTGTCGTTGTCGTAGCACAGCACCAGCTCCTTGGTGAACCGGCTGAGCAGACGGGTCTGCTCCACCGTGAGGGCCGTGCCCATAGAGGCCACGGCGTTGTCGAATCCGGCCTGGTGCAGCGTCACCACATCCAGATTGCCCTCGCAGAGGATGATGTTGGGCCGCTTGGTCTTTTTGGCCAGGTTCAGGCCGTAGAGGATACGCCGTTTACTATATGTAATGGTCTCGGTGGTATTCATGTACTTCGGCTCGGAGTTGTCGATGACGCGGCTGCCGAAGCCCACCACATCGCCCCGTGTGTCGATGACTGGCAGCATCAGCCGGTTGCGGAACTTGTCGTACAGCCGGCCGTTCCTGCCGTTGACCACCAGCCCCGCGGCCAGCAGCTCCTGCTTGGAGTAGCCCTTGCGCGTCATGGCGGTGAGCAGACCGTCCCACCGGTCGGGGGACGCGCCCATGCCGAAGCGGACGGCGATGCTTTTGCGTATCTGCCGCTTGTCCAGATAGGCCTGCACCGCCGCGCCCTCCGGGGAGCACAACAGGTCGTAGTACCAGCGGGCGGCGTCCCGGTTCAGGTCCAGCACCCGGCGGCGCAGCTTGTCCGCGCCGCTCTGCTCTTCCTCCTCCGGCACCGGCAGGTTGGCCCGCTTGGCCAGAAACCGCACCGCCTCGGGGAAGGTGAGGTTTTCGATGTCCATGATGAAGTTGATGACGCCGCCGCCCTTTTTGCAGCCGAAGCAGTGATAGATCTGCTTGTCCGGCGACACAGAGAAGGAGGGCGTCTTTTCGTTGTGGAACGGGCACAGGCCGAACAGGTTGCCGCCCTTGCGCTGCAGGGCGACGTAGCCGGACACCACGTCCACGATGTCGCTGCGGGCGATCAGCTCGTCCAGAAAGCGCTGGTCGAACACGGAAACGTACCTCCTTTCCCGGGATAGGCGGCTTGCATAGACGCATGCAACGAACCGTCATGATAGAGTATACCGCAAAAAACGGCGACTTCCTCTTTTTTTGCGAAAAAATTTGAAAAAAGACAGCGCTGTTGTGATCTCACCGCGGGGGCGGAGGTGCCGCGCACAAAAAAAGACGAGGCCGAAGCCTCGTCTTTTTTGTTAAGAACTACGTTCT
>OIXG01003540.1_pt1 | contig 10204 bp, 9 predicted proteins | sample 1587731 | NCBI WGS metagenome assembly OIXG01 (sample SAMEA3888908, study PRJEB22519) | human gut metagenome | biome: human gut; feature: human-associated habitat; material: faeces | place: Denmark | collected 2010
TTTTACCTCCTCCGAATCGAAATCCACATAATGGCATTTTTTACAGTAATAATGTGCCGGCAGCGGATTTACCTCCGTGATACCGGACATTGTCGCCACAAACGACGATCCTACCGATCCACGCGAACCTACCAGATACCCATCTTCATTTGATTTCCACACCAGTTTCTGTGCAATAATATACATTACGGCAAATCCATTTTTGATGATGGAATCCAATTCATGATCCAAGCGATTCTTAACCTGCGGCGGCAAAGGATCCCCGTACATACTGATTGCCTTATTATAGCAAATGTTTGTCAGTGTCTCATCCGATTTCGGAATAACAGGTGGACACTTGTCCGGATAAACCGGTGACATTTTTTCTATCCGATCCGCAATCAGGTTCGTATTCGTAACGACAACTTCAAATGCTTTCTCTTGTCCAAGATAGGAAAATTCTTCTAGCATTTCTTCTGTAGTCCGAAGAAAAAGCGGCGGCTGGTCATCTGCATCTTTCATCTTTTTCCCGGCAAATATGATCTTTCGATAAATTTCATCTTCCGGATCCAGAAAATGAACATCGCAGGTCGCACAAACCGGTTTATTGTATTTTTCACCAAGAGCTACAATTTTGCGGTTCATATCTTTCAGATCCTCAAAACTGTGAATGTTTTCCACACGTTCGCTCTCAATCATAAACTTATTATTTCCAATCGGCTGAATTTCCAGATAGTCGTAAAAATCCACCAGTTCTTTGATCCGGCTTTCCGGTGCCTCATCCAAAAGCGCACGATATAATTCTCCGGCTTCACAGGCAGACCCGATAATCAGTCCGTCGCGGTATTTTAAAAACATACTTTTCGGCACTCTCGGTTTCCGGTAAAAATAATCCAGATGTCCCATGGAAACCAGACGGTAAAGGTTAATTCTTCCCGTCTCATTTGCCGCCAGAATAATAGCGTGAAAATATGGTTTCTTCTTCACGATATCCGCGGAACCATTGGCAAAATCTGCCACTTCTTTCAACGTATGAAGTCCTTTTTCTTCTAACATTTCCACGAATTTTTCGAAAATTTCCGCCGTTGCCCCCGCATCGTCTACCGCGCGGTGGTGATTTTCCAGTGAAATTTTCAATTTCTTTGCGATATTATCCAATTTATATTTGGCAAGTTCCGGAAAAAGAACACGGGCAAGTCCAACCGTATCTACAACGGTAAAATCGGTTTCGATTCCCTGGTCTTTTGCCTTCTGACGGATAAAGCCGTGGTCAAACCCTGCATTATGAGCAACCAGTGCATTGTCACCGATGAATTTCAGAAAATCCGGAAGAACTTTTTCGATAACCGGCGCATCTTTCACCATGTCATCCGTAATAGAAGTAAGTTCCGTGATCCGCTCCGGGATCTTCCTCTCCGGATTCACAAATGTACTGTACTTTTCACTAATTTTTCCATTTTTTACGCGAACCGCACCAATTTCGATAATTTTATCGTGTTCTGAGGAAAAACCCGTCGTCTCTAGGTCAAATACAACGTACTCGTCCCGCAGACTCTGTCCCTTTTCGTTGTCAACAGCAAGGTCATTCAGGTCATCAACAAGATATGCCTCGCAGCCATAAATTACTTTGAACGGATCATCTTCCGGAAGTTTCAGACCCTCCAGTGCATGATTGGCATCCGGAAACGCCTGCACAACGCCGTGGTCCGTAATGGCCACTGCCGGATGCCCCCATTCGTGAGCCCGGCGCACCAGCTGATCCACATGGGTAATACCATCCATATCACTCATCTGCGTATGGGCATGAAGTTCCACTCGCTTCACCGGCGCATGATCTTCTCTTCCGACACGGAATCCTTCAATCTCCTTCATTCCCATAATACTTCCGATTCGGATTTCCTTATCATAAGAATCAAGACTTGCCACTCCCTTTACGCGGATGAAATTTCCTTTTTTTACCATATCAAAAAAATTTGTCTCTGTAATCTGCTCATTTTTAATAAACACCTTACAGACGATCGTGTCGGTGTAATCCGTGATCGCGAAAGTGACAATCTGCTTCTCGCCCTTGATCTCACGGCTTTCCACATTTCGTATCATACCATCGATCACGACTTCCCCGATCTCATCCTGAATCTCTTTGATCGGCACAATGGTTCCCTCGCAGTTACGGCCATAAAAAACATCGACATCCCGCATATTTTTTTTGCGGTACACATTCTTTTTCGGTTCCCGTTTGATTCTTGGTGCCTCCGACTCCTCTTTTTTCGGAGTTTCCGGACGTCTCATAACAAATGTCTCCGTCTGTTCCATTTTCTTTCGTTCGTATTCTTTGAAACGGAATTCTATCGTAATATCCTTTCCAAATCGCGTCAAAAATAAGGCGTGGAACCAATCCTGCACCTGTTCCGCACGCCTTCTTGCCAAAAACGAATCCCCACATGTAATGTACAGAGAATTTCCCTCACATTCAAACGGTTCTTCACAAAATTCAATGGCATCTACATAATCAATCTCCCGGAGTTCCTGTTTGATATCCGGCTCCGTCCGCTCTAAAATCTGCGAAAGGGTAAGTTTTCCAAGATCCGGATACTGCATCTGTATCTGCGGATGAAATCCCATCGGCCGGAAAATCTGCTTATATAATTGCTGCTCCATCTGATGAATCACGCGGTATGGCATCCACTCCCCGTTCTGACAGTACACAAATACCATATTTTTTGACCGGGAAGCGCTGATGCGCTCTACCATCACCGACTCATATGTCGTTTTCAATTTATCTTTACAATCAAGTTTTGAAAATGCACTCAAAAACTTTTCCATCGTTCCCTCTCCTATCCATCTGAATAATTGAAATTCATTTCCAGTTTTCAAGTTCTTCCCGTAACGCATCTAACAATTCGGATTCCGGCATTTTACGGACAATTTCTCCTTTTTTGATCAAAAGTCCTTCGCCCTTCCCGCCTGCAATTCCGATATCGGCTTCTCTCGCCTCACCGGGTCCGTTTACAACACAACCCATGACTGCCACTTTCAGATCAAGATCAAAATCCGCGACCATTTTTTCTACTTTTGTAGCAAGTCCGATCAGATCAATCTGGGTACGTCCGCACGTTGGACAGGAAACGACACTGATACCACCCTTTTTCAAGCCAAGTGATTTTAAGATTACATTAGCCGCCCGAACTTCCTCCACCGGATCTCCGGTCAGGGAAACACGAATCGTATCTCCGATTCCCTGATACAAAATATTTCCGATACCAACTGCCGATTTCAATCCACCGGTAAACACCGTTCCGGATTCTGTAATGCCTACATGCAGCGGATAATCGGTCTTTTCACGGATGCACTCATGCGCTTTAATTCCATTTAATACATCCGAGGACTTAATGCTGATGACAAGATTTTCATATCCCATATCTTCAATGATATGCACCTTATCCAGCGCACTCTCCACGAGCGCCTCCGGTGTCACGCCGCCATATTTTTCTAATAAATGTTTTTCCAGCGAGCCACTGTTCACTCCGACACGGATCGGCACCGCATGTTCTTTGCAGGTGTCGACTACCGCTTGAATACGGGATCTGTCGCCAATATTTCCGGGATTGATACGGATTTTATCTGCCCCGTTTTTCACTGCTTCGATGGCCAGCCGGTAATCAAAATGAATATCGACCACAAGCGGAATCGAAATCTGTTTTTTAATCTCGGAAATCGCTTTCGCTGCCTCCATCGTCGGCACTGCCACACGGATAATGTCACACCCTGCCACTGTCAGTTCACGGATCTGGCGCACCGTCGCTTCCACATCCTCTGTCTTTGTATTTGTCATTGACTGAATGGCGATTGGATGATCTCCTCCGATCGTCACAGAGCCAATTCGGATCTCTCTCGTTTTCATCCGCATAGTCTGCACCTTCTTTAATGAATTATTTTCAAAATATCGTTGGCAAGGATCACTACCATAAGTCCCATCAACAGCATAAATCCGCCAACATTAACGTAATTTTCAAATTTTTCCGGCAATGGTTTTCGGCGAATCCCCTCAATGATCAAAAACAGCAGTCGTCCACCGTCCAACGCCGGGATTGGCAATAGGTTCATCACACCAAGGTTTGCCGTCAGCATAATACCAAAACTCAAAATATTTAAAATGACGTATTTGATACCGTCTGCCTTACTTTCCTGCACTACATTGCCGACCGCCTGCACAATTCCGACCGGACCGGATACATCTTTTGCGCTTACGCGGCCTTTGATCATCTGTCCCAGGCTTTCCACGGTCGTACAGATCCAGAATTTCACTTCGTATGCAGAGTATTTGATCAAGTTCAAACCACCAATCCGCTCTCTCGTACCATAGGCAAATCCCATACGGTAACTTTCATTTCCTTTGTCATCTTTTACCAGTTTTGGGGTTACCGTCTGTGTAATCTCTTGTCCGTTTCGGTCCATTGTGATCGTGACCGGTGCATCGGAAAGCGGATGAAACATCAGATAATAACTCAGTTCACGATTGACGACAATATGCTTGCCATCAAATTCTTTTATAACATCACCATCCCGGAATCCCGCTTCTGCCATCGGCATTCCTGCTTCAAGATTTGAAATTTCTGCCTTATCATAACCAGCCATTCCAAGAAGAATCAATGCCAGAACAAAGGCAAGGATAAAATTGAAAAACGGACCGGCAAAAATGACTGCCATACGTGCGAGCACGCTCTTTTTCCCAAACGCGCGGTCATCCTCAATATTTTCCATTTCGCCAAGCATCATACAAGAACCTCCAAATGGAAGAATTTTCCAAGAATATAACGTATGGTCTTTGAATTCTTCATGCTCTTCAAAATAATTGGTAGAACCAAAAAACTTTACACGATTTCCCTTGTCTGTTTTTGCAAAAGAAATGATTCGCGGCCCCATTCCCAAGGAGAACTCGATCACACCGACTTTATTTGCTTTTGCCACTAAAAAATGTCCCAATTCATGGAATAATATAATCGCGCTAAACAAAAGAATGGCGATTAAAATATTACTGATTCCCATAGTCAACCTCATTTCTATTATTTGATAATGTTACGATCCTTTTCTAACAAAGTATATGTCTCCTGCTCTGTTTTCAGTATCTCTTCCAAGGACGGATTCTGTATTACCGAATGATGATCCATCGCATACTCGATCCAACGGTAAATATCCGTAAAAAAGATTTCACGGTTTAAAAATTTTGCTACCGCATATTCATTGGCCGCATTCATTACGGTCGTCATCGAACCGCCTCTGCGGAATGCCTCCGAAGCCAGTTCAATCCCGCGGAGTGCCGGATTTGGCTTTGCAAAATGGATGCTCTGCAGCTGTTCAAACTTCAAACGTTCGCCGCCAAGAAAGGCACGCTTTGGATAAAACATAGCATATTGAATTGGCAATTTCATGTCAGGGGTTCCCATCTGCGCAATGACGGCACCATCCTGAAACTGTACCATCGAATGGATCACACTGTCCGGCTGCACCAGAACATGAATCTTTTCAATCGGCACCTGAAACAGCCAGCAAGCTTCGATAATCTCCAATCCCTTATTGATCATGGTAGCAGAATCAATGGTAATTTTTTTCCCCATTGACCAATTCGGATGCGCTAATGCCTGATCTACGGTCACATCCGTAATCTGCTCTGCTGTCAGATCACGAAATGGTCCGCCCGATGCCGTCAATAAAATCTCTTCGATCTCATCATGGGCACCACTTTGCAGACATTGAAAAATGGCGGAATGTTCACTGTCAACCGGATACAGATTTACCTCATACCTGTTTTTATAATCCATGATCAAATGCCCCGCCGTCACTAATGTTTCTTTATTTGCAAGTGCAATGTCTTTTTTCTTTTCTATTGCTTTGATCACCGGCTGCAGTCCGATCATACCAACCATCGCAGCCACCACAAGATCTACTTCTTCGTGTGTGGCGCAGGCAACAAAGCCGTCCATGTCTGCTGTGATTTCCGGTTTTTCAATTTCCTTTTCCAGTAGTCTCTGCTCTAATTTTTTTGCACCTTCTCCGGATTTTACAGCTACAATCTGCGGATGAAATTCTGCAATCTGCTCCGCCAGCAGTGTAATATTATCTCCTGCTGTAAGGGCCGTTACCTGAAACTCGGACCGGTTTCCCCGAACCACTTCCAGAGTCTGCGTTCCAATAGACCCGGTCGAACCAAGAATACACAGTCGCTTCATCATTTTTTCCTCCCTTGTTTAAGCAATAAATAATTGTATCATATAATATACTAACGGTGCGGTAAAAAGAATACTGTCAAAGCGATCCATGATCCCTCCATGTCCCGGGATCAGATTGCTGTAATCTTTAATACCATAATTTCTCTTAATTGCGGATGCTGCCAGGTCACCGATCTGGGAAACGATGGAGCAAACGGCTCCGCATATCAGCAAAAGGATGTGTACATTTACACCAAACAGTGTATCCACTCCTTCCGGAAGGAAAAAGGAATATACCAAGGCAAGCACTGCTGTCCCCAGCACGCCGCCCACACATCCTTCGATGGTTTTCTTCGGACTCAGTTCAGAAAAATGGTGTCTGCCAATGAGCATCCCGGTAAGATATGCAAACGTGTCCGATCCGGAAGCCCCAATGATAATCAGCCACACGAACCAGTTGCCATACGGAAGTTCACGGGTCTGATATACAAAAGAGATCAATACAGCCACATAGACCAACGGCAAAAATGCCAGTCCGACTTGTTTGGCATCATATTTTGGATAGGAAAATACATAACTCGTTAAAAGGAGAATCAGCATAAGCACGATCCAAAGGGTAAAATACTGCTGTTTTTCCAAATATAACATGACATAATAACCAGCAGCGGCGATATAACTTACCGCCCCCAATGGGGTTTTATGCAGGGAATCGACTTTTAATATTTCATACGTACCTCCGATTGCTACAACCGCACTGGCCGCCAGCAAAAAATCGCCTCCTGTTACAAGAGCGATTGCTGCAAAAGCCAATAATATGACTGCACTGATAAATCTCTTGACAAACATAATGAAACTCCATTCAACTCTTTATTTTACTCCGCCAAACCTGCGGTCTCTCTTGTTATAATAAGCAATTGCCTTTTCCAGTTCTTTTTTATTGAAATCCGGCCAAAGCACATCCGTAAAGTAGAATTCGGTATACGCCAGCTGCCATAAAAGAAAGTTCGATAAACGTTCTTCCCCGCTGGTACGGATCAGCAGATCCGGATCCGGAATTCCTCTCGTATCCAGCTGTGATGCAAATAATTCTTCGGTAATCTGTTCGGGATCTAAGTCTCCCTCTTTTGCTTCCTTCGCTACATTTCGAATTGCACGAAGCATCTCATCGCGACTTCCATAATTTAACGCCACCTGAAAATGCAGACCGGTATTATTTTTGGAAATTTCTTCCAATTCCAGGATACTTTGCTTCAGATCCTCCTCTAACGGAGTAATATCGCCGAGCACGCGGACACACATATTGTTCTTTGTACTTCGTTTAATGCAGTCTTTCAAGTAACGGCGAAGCAGTTTCATAAGGGCATCTACTTCATCTTTCGGACGTTTCCAGTTTTCGGTTGAAAACGCATATACTGTCAAATACTTAATTCCCAGATTCCAGGCATCTTCACAAATCTGCTCAACGGTCTGGCTTCCCGCAACATGTCCTGCTTTTCTCGGAAGCAGACGTTTTTTCGCCCAGCGTCCGTTTCCATCTAAAATAATCGCTACATGCTCCGGTACCTGTAACTTTGTCTCACTCATAGACAACTCCTTTTATACCGTCATTACTTCTGCTGATTTTGCTTCTACAGCATCATCAATCTTTGCCACAAATTTATCTGTCAATTTCTGAATCTTATCTTCTAACTGTTTCTGCTCATCTTCTGAAATCTCATTTGCCTTGTTTTCCTTTTTGATCGTATCATTGGCATCACGACGCACGTTACGGACAGCCACTTTGGCGTTTTCGCCTTTTTTCTTTACATCTTTTACCAGTTCTTTACGACGATCTTCGGTAAGTTCCGGAAATACCAGACGAATCACTTTTCCATCGTTTGCCGGTGTAAGTCCCAAATCAGAAGCCAAAATTGCTTTCTCGATATCTTTAATAAGACCGGCATCCCACGGCTGAATCTGAATCATGCGGGCTTCCGGTACGGAAATATTGGCAACGCCCTGCAAGGAAGTCGGTGTTCCATAATAATCTACCTGAATACGATCCAAAATTCTTGGATTTGCACGTCCGGCACGAATTGCACCATATTCTTCTTCCAAATTAGCAAGTGACTTTTTCATCTTCTCTTCATATTGATTTAATTCCATGACTGTTTAACCTCCATTAATCCACAGTAATAATCGTACCGTTGCTCTTTCCTGCTACGGCGTTTGCAATACTGTTTTCTTCATTCAGTCCGAATACCAGCATCGGCATCTTATTTTCAAGACAGAGAATGGATGCTGTCAGATCCACTGCTGCCAGCTTCTGATCGATCACATCCTGAATCGTAATCTCGTCATATTTCACTGCCGCAGGATTCGTCTTCGGATCACTGTCATAAATACCGTCGATTGCCTTTGCAAGAAGCATTGCATCTGCCTCGATCTCGATGGCACGAAGTACTGCTCCTGTATCTGTAGAGAAATACGGATGTCCTGTTCCGCCTGCAAAGAAGATCACTTTTCCCTCTTCCAGTGCTGCAGTTGCTGCATCCTTGGAAAACAGAGAAGTAAAAGCACCACATACAAACGGTGTAAATACTTCGGTCTTCATTCCTACGTGACGGAAAATATCCGATACATAGATACAGTTCATCACTGTCGCCAGCATTCCGATCTGATCTGCTTTTGTACGGTCGATCGTCTCACTGGTTCTTCCTCTCCAGAAGTTACCTCCGCCGGTCACGATCGCTACCTGGATTTCCTCATCAACAAGCTGCTTTACCTGCTTTGCAACACCGATACACGTTGCCTCGTCAAATCCGGTCTTCTTTTCTCCTGCAAGAGCCTCTCCGCTTAACTTTAACAATACTCTTTTCATATCTGTATAGCTCCTTTATTCTGTATTATTACCTTAATTGGAAGTATAACATAACTTTCCACATTTGTCATTTCTTAAATAATCAGCATGGAAAAAAGCACAGTAATGATTCCACAGATCCCGATTGCCAGTCCGCTCATCGCACCTTCTACTTCCCCGATCTCGATCGCCTTGGACGTTCCCACCGCATGACTGCATGATCCGATCGCAAGTCCTGCTGCCACAGGATCTGATACATGGAAGAGCCGAATCAGGAACGGAGCAATAATACTTCCCAGGATTCCTGTAAAAATAACTGCAACGACCGTGATTGGTACAACTCCACCGCCCGGCTCTGAAATACTCACTGCGATCGGTGTCGTCACTGATTTGGGGAGCAGGGATACTGTCATGCTCTCATCCAGTCCGAACAGTCTGCACATCCCGTATACACTTCCCATGGATGCCGCCGATCCCGCCGTACATCCCACCAGGATCGGGAGCCAGTACTGCTTCAGGATATCCAGCTTTGTATAAATTGCAACTGCAAGGCATGCCGTTGCAGGAGCGAGGAACATATTGATCAATTCTCCTCCAACATTATAAGTATCATATGGAATATCAAACACAAGTAATACACCGACGATCAGTACGATTGCAACGATCAGCGGATTGCAGACCGGAGTCTTCAACTTATGATTTAGTTTTACTCCGATCCAGAATGCCACAATACTCAGTGCCACACCGAAATATGGAGATACCATTAATTCTTTCATGCTTTTTTCCTCCTGTCTTTCCACTTTTTCATCAGACGTACTGTAAGCATGACACTGTAAGCTGTCACTGCAAATGTCACAACAGTCGAAATAATGCAGATAATAATCAGTTGAACTGCCGTGCTTTTCAGTTCATCGAAATAATTGATGATGCTTACTCCCGCAGGTACAAAAAAGAATGCCATATTACTCAGCAGAAAATCTGCTTTCTCCTGTACATGCTCGATCTTTAAAAATCCGGTCAGCAGACAGATCAGTAAAAGAACCATCCCGATCACGCTTGCCGGAAACGAAAATGGCAGATAATGCTCGATCACCAGGCTGATCCAGCAGACGCCAAAAATAACCCCGAACTGCTTCAAAATTTTCATTTTCCTTACCTTCTTCATATATAAAATGTTCCT
>OIXG01003549.1_pt1 | contig 10163 bp, 3 predicted proteins | sample 1587731 | NCBI WGS metagenome assembly OIXG01 (sample SAMEA3888908, study PRJEB22519) | human gut metagenome | biome: human gut; feature: human-associated habitat; material: faeces | place: Denmark | collected 2010
TATTTCTCACACACCGGCATGACGGCTGCAAGAAAATAACGCATATTCTCGCGCAACATGCCCTTGTCCACACCTTCATAAAGGGATAGAAGCCTCCTGAAAACCGAAACGGGCTCAGTCTCCCCTTCCCGTATATTTCCATTCACAAAACCTTGTGTCTTCACAATGACCGTATCTATCAGCTCCAGTTCTTCCTCCCCAGTGATGCGGCTGCCTAATTTTTCCACCTCCATCAGTTCCTTTTCGGAATAATCCTTTTCCGCATGTTTCCTTTTCAGGATTTTCAAGTCGAAATAGGCAAAACGTGTTTTATTGAAATAAAGTGATGTGGTGCCGTCCGGCCAGGGATGGTTCAAGTCCGTACGAATCCAGTCAATGACCGGCATAAAGTTGTAGCACACAGTTTTGATGCCCGCCTTGCCGAGGTTGGTAAGGCTTTGTATATAGTTTGTTATCAACCGGTCTCTGTCAGGGCCTGCATACTTGATTGCCTCACATACAGGCAAACTTTCCACCACCGACCAGCGAAGTCCGGCAGATTCTATATACTCTTTCATTTCCTTGACAGTTTCCAAGGTCTGCCCAAATGTAATAGCTGCTGCATAGGAATTGCTCATGCCGTAGCTATCCCATAACTGCTGCATAGACGAATCATCCCTTAGGTCATCCAAAATTTCTTTCCAATCGGCAAGATCTTCCAGAGATTCTCGCTTTTCAGCCGTATGCAGAACAGCATCCTTTAAGACTTGCGGGCGAATTTCTGACTTTCTGGTGCGATACAGCGTGTAAAGGTCATAAAAATCGCGCGCTCTTGTGGTGGTTGCACCGCGGCGGATAATGGTTTCATACTTTTCAGCAAGTATCGTTTCTATCGTATAAGCCATGATAGGAATTTTCTTTTCGGAATCAAAGCAGGGAAACTCATATTGTACCGCAGCAGGGGTGATTTTGTCGCCGGTGGTGATGTCGATTTTCATGGGTGTGTTGATTTTCCCATACAGAACATCAATATGGGCGCGGAAGTTGTTGTATGCATCAATTTCACGGATCGGTGCAATGGAACGATATTCAAAGCGGATACCGTCACCAACATCAACTGCCAAAATGGTTTTGAGGGCAGAAACGATTTCCTCTTCTTCCATATGGATACCGCGCACGGTGGTATCCATATCCATCGTAGTTCGACCCTCAAGCCCAACCATTGAGGAAATCAGAAGTCCTCCCTTGAGAATGAAATTTCTGATACGGCGAAGCCGCCAGTCGTTCCAGCAGACGTTCAAACATAAACATCTGCAAAATTTCCTGAGCGCGCAGATGCTTTTCGGCAGCAACATTGCGCGCCCAGCCTTTTAATTGTTCTGGTGATCTCACATCAGCACCTCCATGTAGGCACGCAATTTATCGTCAACCCCAAACTGTTTTCCATACTTTAGAAGTTTTCTGGGATTTGGTTTTGACGCAAAGTAGATCTTCAGTCCATGTGTAAACAGTTGCTTGTCGATTGCATTTCTGTCGCGCACCAAGTCGCAAATGCAGCGTTCGCGGTCATACAGGATAACATTTCCGCCTTGTGGAGATCTGCAAGTGGTTTTGCCTATACCGTGAAGACTTCCTTTAACATAGTGAAACCGAATATTGGGATCGCGTTCTTTGATGCGACTGGTGTTATATCCTTGCGGCACACTGAATTCAAAAATGTGTGGCGTTCGGTCTGACAGTCCCCAAAAGTACATGGCACTGCCGTAAGAGTAGACAAGATTCTCGCTTCCGCTTTGCAAAAGCGTAAACTCGTCTGGAACAAATCCGGTCATTGTATATTGTCCGCGGGCAATGCGCGTCAGAACACCTTTGTCTGCGTATCGTTTTAATGTGACACGGTTTGTGCCTGCTCGCAATGCTTCTTCTGTAGTAACAATGCCGCCGTTCGCATCAGCTATCGTTTTCAATACAGCTATCGTAGCATTCACTCCACACACCGCCTTTCAAAAAGTTACTACTGTGCTTTAATTATAACATAATAAAGCACAGCTGTAAACGGGCTTGTGGGAGATTTTCGTGGGAACTAGTTAAAGGTCACGACCCAGTAGGTGTATTGCCCTTCTGCCGTCTGGCAGAACCAGCAGCCGACACCCATGCTGGTAAAACTCGGCTCCATAATGTTGGCATAATGGGCGGGGCTGCCCTGCCAGCCTGTGCAAACGGCACTGGCAGAACCCAGCGGACCGGCGGCGCAGATCTCGCTGCGGGTAGTCATACCGCTGTGGTCAAAGGGACCGCCTGCCACAAAACTCTCGCACCGGGCATCGGCTGCGGCGCTCAAGCCGCCGTCCATGGTCAGCGGTGCCAGTCCACCGGCAGCGCGCATAGCGTTGATGTTTTCCTGCACCGCCCAATAAGCGGAATCCGAGCTGTCGATGCTCCACCACTGTTCGGTGCCCGCTGCCAGATCAAAGGGCACAGCACCATAGCTCATGCTCACCTGCGCCTGGGCAGGTTCTACCGTCGGTGTTGCTGTGGATTCCGGCGTAGGGGCAGGAGTCGGCGCGGGGGTAGCGGCAGGTGTTGCCGAAGGTGTCGGCGCGGGTGTTGCAGTCGGTTCCGGCGTAGCGATGGGTGTCGCTGTCGGTTCGGCAGTTGAAATCGGTGCAGGTGTTTCTTCGGCGTCTGCACTTTCCGATGTCGCTGCCGACAGCTCCGTCAATTCAGCGGATTCCGGTTTCGGTGTCTGTGCGCAGGCTGTCAATAAGGACAGCATCGCAAGCATTACGATCCATTTTTTCATCTTGATAACTCCTTGCGGGGGACCATCTCTGACCCGGTTGCTTCTTCTTTCCTTCATCTTAAAACCTTCTACCTTTCTTGTCCACGCTGTCGATTGTCCGAACGACACTGTTGATCTTCGTCCGGTACGGTATCCAGCACAATATCCTTTTCGTTCAGGTTCAAAAGCGCCTCCAGCTCGGCAAGGCGCTTGCTCTTTTCAGCCAGCTCGTCCGCCTGTGCAAAAGGCTGCGCAAGCTGTTCCTTGGCGTTTTCCAGCTGCTTTTGCAGCTGCACCAATTTGGATTCAAGGTCGGTCACGCTCTGCGGCAGGTTGTGCAGGCAGTTGTCCAGACGCATGGTGTTGCCGACCGCATCCGCGCCCAGCTGCACCGGGTTGATGCCGTTGCCCACAAGATACGCCAGATACATTTTGTCCATTGCAAAATAGGCGATCTGCAAATCAAAGCCCTTGTACCGCCCGATGGAAACCGGCTCGGTGCGGTTCATTGCCATACCCAGCAAACCCAGCAGGGCTTTGCCCGCATCCTCGCGCTTGGTGTAAACCGTGTCCATCAAGGTGATGGCGAAAACATCTTTTCCGTCTGCATCGCGCTTGGTGTTCTGCTGCAATAGAATGGTGTCAGCCTTGGCGTTTTCCAGTTGCTGGGCGGTCTTGCGCATTTCTGCGGGAAATCCCTGTGTAATGGCATCTTCCAGCCGGTAATGCTCGTTGTTGTAGGCGGTTTTCAGGGTTTTGAGCCGCGACACCTGAATATCCAGATCCATTTTCTCTTTGATCATCGGATTGCCCGCTGCCAGCGCCTTGACCTCGGCATAAGACAGCGCTGCATCGTCCAAATCATCCGCACTGCGGGCAGGGCTTTTGCTCGTCATAATTTGCCCGATGAACTTCTGTTTGGTTTCCAAAAGCTGCCACATATAGCTGTCAAACGAAGATTCTGTGACGTAACGATACTCATATACTTCGGCATTGGTGTTGCCTTGGCGAATCATACGACCGTTGCGCTGCTCAATGTCAGAGGGCTTCCACCCGCAGTCCAGATGATGCGTTGCCACAAGTAAGCGCTGCACATTGGTGCCTGCACCCATCTTGCCGGTGCTGCCCATCAGCACACGCACATCACCGCTGCGCACCTTGGCAAACAGCTCGGCTTTTTTCACCTCGGTGTTGGCGCTGTGGATGAACTGCACCTCGTTTTCCGGGATGCCCATAGTAATCAGCAGATTGCGCAAATCATCGTACACATTAAAGCCGTCCGGTTTCGGGGTGGATAAGTCGCAAAACACTAACTGTGTCAGGCGTTTTTCCTTGGTATCGTTCCAGATGCGGTACACATTCTCGGCGCAGGCGTGGACTTTATCGTTTGGGTTTTCGGGCAGATTGGGGTCGATCAGTCGCTGATCCAGCGCCAGCTTTCGGCCATCCGACGTGACCTTGAGCATATTGTCCTCGGTGGGGTCTACATTTCCCGCGCGAATCTCCTCGGCGCGGTCGGCAAGGTCAGCCACCATCTGCTTTTGCTGGGGGCTTGGCGGCAGCGCCACATTGATGGGCTTGCCGCCCACCAGTTTAGGCACCGGCAGGTTGAGCATATCCGCCGTCTGCACATCTGCCACCTGTTTGAACATACTCATCAATTCCGGCAGATTATAGAATTTGGAGAATCTCGTTTTTGTGCGGTAGCCGGTACCTTCCGGTGCAAGCTCCACAGCTGTCACGGTTTCCCCAAAGGTGGATGCCCACGCATCAAAGGAGGAAAGCCCGTGCTGCTCCAAGGTTTCCCGCTGCAGATACCGCTGCATCGTGAACAGCTCCGCCATAGAGTTGCTGATGGGCGTACCCGTGGCAAACACCACGCCGCGGCTGCCGGTAATTTCGTCAAGGTAGCGGCATTTCATATACAAATCACTGGCGCGCTGGCTTTCGGTTTGGGATATGCCCGCCACATTGCGCATTTTGGAAAGCACCGCAAGGTTCTTGAAGGCGTGGGCTTCGTCCACCATCAGGCTGTCCACGCCAAGCTGTTCAAAGGTTACCACATTGTCCTTGCGGGACTGGTCGTTGAGCTTATCCAGCTTTTTCTCCAGCTGCTTACGCATACGCTCCATCTGTTTGACGGTGAAGTTCTCGGCGCGTTCTTCTTTCAGCTGTGCCACTTGGTTGATCACATCGTGGATCTGGCTTTGCAGGTATTCGACCTGCCGTTCCTGTGACAGCGGGATGCGCTCAAACTGGCTGTGCCCGATCACGATGATGTCATAATTGCCAGTTGCAATTTTGGCACAGAACCGTTTTCGGTTGGCTTTTTCAAAATCCGTCCTGCGCGCTACAAGAATATTTGCGTTGGGGTACAGCTGCAAAGCCTCTCCGGCAAGCTGCTCGGTCAGGTGGTTGGGGACGCAGATCAGGGTCTTGGTGCAAAGCCCAAGGCGTTTCTTTTCCATCGCTGCAGCGACCATTTCGTAGGTTTTACCCGCGCCTACGACGTGCGCCAGCAGCGTGTTGCCGCCGTACAGAATATGTGCGATGGCGTTTTTCTGGTGTGGGCGCAGCGTGATTTCGGGCGACATACCGTGGAACAGAATATGGCTGCCATCGTATTCGCGGGGGCGCAGAGAGTTGAACCGTTCGTTGTATTCCTTTACCAGCATCTGGCGGCGGGTCGGGTCCTTCCAGATCCAGTCCTTGAAAGCGTCCTCGATCTGCTGCTGTTTCATCTGGGCTTCCTGCGTGGCAGCGGCGTTCAGCACTCGAATCTTGTTGCCCTGCATATCCTCTTTGGTGTCAAAGATGCGCACATCCCGCAGGTTCAGGCTTTCCTCCAAGATGTGGTAGAAGTTGGCGCGCTGTGTGCCGTAGGTCACGGTGGCTTTAATGTTGCCGCCTGTATAGCTTTTGTTGGTCACATTCCAGACGCCGGTCAGCGGAATGTACAGCACCTTCACGCGGTCCCGCACATAGTAGGGCGCGTCCACCAGCTCATCGGCAAACTGCTTGATGAGTTCAGGTGCCAGCCAAGTGGCACCCAGGCGCACGGCAATTTCGCTGGCCTCCAAGTCCTTCGGCTGCACGGTTTCCAGCGCCTGCACATTCACAGCAAAAGCGGGGTTGTTTTGTGCCGCCAGCTTTGCTACCTGTAATTTGTGGCGCACATCGCCGGAAAGATATTCATCGGCGGTATAGTAGCGCGGTTCGCCGCTTGCGTCCTTTTCCAGCGGGTCGGCAAAGATAACGCCTTGCAGGTCGTTCACCAATGTATCTTTGTCCTTGCCGGTCAACTGCTGCATATACCCAAAGTCGATGCCTGCGCGCTCACCGACACTCAGCGCCAGCGCCTCGCTGGCGGTTTCCACGCGCTCGGCAGGGCGGGCGGCGCGGATGGTGCGCTTTGAAAACATATCCGACTTGCCGATGAAATTGCCCTCGCTGTCGAGGTTTTCCAAGGAACACAGCAGGAAATATCCGCTGTCATCCCGCATATCCAGCGATGCGCCGCGGCTGTTGATGAGTCCAAACTTACTGTGGTAGTGGTCGTACTGGCGGTTGAGTTTGGCTTGCAGCTCCGTGATGACTTCATCCGGCATATCTTCCAGCTGGGCTTGGATCAAGTCCCGTGTGGTGTCCCGCAGTTCGATCAACTGCCGCATACGCGCCGCGGAGGTAGCACCAAGGGAAACCTCGCGCATAATGGCGTTCTCGCGGTAATAGAATTTTCCGTTACGGATACAAAAGCTGAAATTGCGCACATCGGGTTCGGCGGGGATGCTGGCATCCACAGCGCCGGATTCCTGCAGCTCGATGTCCTGAAAGTGAAATTCAGCGTGCAGGTGGGACATGGCCTCTTGCAGCACATCGGGAAGGGGCTTATCGGCAAACGCCTCGCAGGTCAGGGTCGGGCCATACGGACCGCTGACGGTTTTCAGTGTGCCGCAGACCATTTCGGGGTGTTCGGCAAAATAGCTGTTGAGGGAAAGCCCGTCCTCCGTCTGGGTGGTGTGCAGCCAGCTCGCGTCCTGCTCCAGAATGCGGTCACGCTTTTGCAGGAAGATGATGTCCGCCATCGCCTTGGTTCCGGCTGACTTAAAGGTGGAATCCGGCAGGCGCACGGCACCGATAAAGTCGCATCGGGCGTTGATGTACCTGCGCACTTCCTCGCTCTTTTTGTCCAGCGTGCCACTGGTGGTGATAAAGGCGATGATGCCGCCCGTGCGCAGCTTGTCGATGGATTTGGCAAAAAAGTAATCGTGAATCTTGAAGTGCAGCCGGTTATACTGCGGGTCAACCACACTGTAATCCCCAAACGGCACATTGCCGATGACCACATCGAAAAAGCTGTCGGGCAGGTCGGCTTTCTCAAAGCCGGTGATTTGGATGTTTGCTTTCTGGTACAGCTGGCGGGCAATTCTGCCGGTCAGACTGTCCAGCTCCACACCAAACAATCTGGTGGTCGGCTCATACAAATAGCTGTGGCTTTGCCCAAAAAACGCGCCCGCACCCATACTGGGTTCCAGAATCGTTCCGGCACCCACGCCCATTTTGCGCAGGGTGGTGTACATTGCGTCAATGACTTCGGGCGGGGTGTAAAAGGCGGTCAGGGTGCTGCTGCGGGCAGCGGCGTATTCCTCCTCTGTCAGCAGGCTTTTCAGCTCGGTATATTCGCTGTGCCAGCTGTCCTTGTTGGGTTCAAAGGCATCGGACAAGCCGCCCCAGCCGGAGTATTGGGCAAGAATTTCCTGCTCCTCACCGTTTGCGTGGGGACCGCCGTCCGCCATACGCTTTTCGATGGATTTCAGGGTGCGGATGGCGGTGATGTTGGCTGCAAACTTTTCGCGTGGTGTGCGCGGGGGTACAGGGTCCTGCGGCGGGATATAGTTGTTCGGCTCATAGGCTTCCTTGAGAGCAATGAGTTCCGCCGCCTGCAAGACCTGCTCGCCAAAACCACCAGATGATTCTTCTGCGGGTTCTAAGACTTCACCCTCAACAACCTCTGCCGCCTCACCGGCGTCCGGTAGATTGGGTAATTCTGGTGCCGCCAGCGCATTGTTTTTAGGGTTCGCCGCCAGCAGCCTTGCAAACTCCCCGCGGTTGACGGCGCGCCCGATCAGCGGGAAATCCTCATCGCGCAGATGCACATCAAAGATGCCGATTTCCTCCACCGTAAAGGGGTGGTCGTTTTCCAGATAAACGGTATCTCCGGTAGCCAGCGGGCGCTTTTCCACGGGCTTAGGCTTGTAGCGCTCCTGATATGCTTCATACGCTGCTTCCGCATCGTCAATGAACTGCGAAAATTCAACGTCCTCAATGCCTTCCTTGGCAAGCGCCCTTGTGCTGTCGAAGCGCGCACTGTCCACAAAGGAGCCGTCAACTAGATACACAATCTCATTGCGCAAGAAGTTGGCGTACACCTGAATTTCGTGTTCGCCGTCCCCGGTGGTGGAATAGGCAAGGTCGATGTGCGTAAGGTCCGAATAATCCGGTGCACCCAGCCCTTCGCGTTCACAAAAATCCGCGATGGTTTTCTCCGCATAGTCTATCTCGGCTTGACGGGCGTCGCGTTTGGCTTTCTGTTCCGCTTCCCATTTTTCATATCCCTGCTTGTTGTTTTCATCCAGATATTTGTCGTTGTGGACCAGCAGATGCAAACGGCGGGCAACCTCGTTCCACGGCAGCAAGCGGAAATGATCCGGAGCGTTATCGGATGCATAGCGCTTGATTCTCAGCCCCTTGGCATCATAATCCAGAAACCCTCTTTCGCCATCTCGGAAATCCCAAGTGCGCCCGCCGATACCGTATTCTTTTTTCAGCCAGTCGGCTTGCTCCTTTACTGTAGGCAATACTGTGGCAGAGAAAAATTCCTGTATGCGAAAACGCCCCTCACAAAAACCGCTGCCCATGACAAGAACATCGACAATGTCCTGCTCGTCGATATGGGTGCCATCATCCTTGATGGGCGGCTGCCAGCTTGCGCGGTGCTGTAATTGGCGGATGGTTTCTTGCTGCTGTTCAGGTGCGGGCAGACCGATTGCGGCGGCAGTTTCCTCGGCAAGGTTGCCGCGCCCCACGCTTTCCGGCAGTTCAATCTCATCGGAAACAGAAACAGCGGAGGGCGATAGCTCGCTCTCCGCTGTTGTGGGTTCGGTATTTACAGGCTCGTCACGATGGGCATCGCCAATTCCGCTGCCTGCGCTTGCAGACTGTTCATGTGCGCCGTCCAGCCCAATGGGTCGTTGTTCTTGTCCGGTGCCGGGTTGCTGACCAGCAGCTTCGTGATGGTCTGCTCCACCTGCTCCCAATAGCGCTGCTCGGTCTGTTTCAGGTCGCTGTACAGCGTCCCGTCCAGCAGCATCTTGTCGTACAGCAGGGAGTGGTTCTCTTGCAGGAACTTCTCCCGCTGCAGACCGATTCTCCCGACCGGCGGTCTGTGCGTTTCCTTCATTGCCATCTTGGGCACCAGATACCCGTTCAGATTCGTCATATCCATGATCCTGCACCTCCTGTTGGTTCGTCTTGCTTACATTCTCATCATACTGTTTCGGCTGGGTCTTTGCAACACTGTCGATGCTCTTGACGACAGCGCCGATTTCGGCAAACATCTGCCGCCCCGCGCGGTTGACGGCATTGCCCAGCGCCAAAACTGCGGATTCGGTATCAAAGCGGTCAATGTCCGCAAAGGCGTCCTGCGGCACGGCGCTGTCGCCCAAACCGCAGCGCACTGCCGCCATATAGACGGCACTCTGCGTGATGAGGTTGGCAAAAATCGCCGTTTGCTCCTGCGGCTTTGCCCATTCCAGCGTACTGCCGATCACGGCATTCTGTAAATCGGCGTCCAGCTGTTTGCCGTGCTGTGCCACAAACAAGGCTGCCTGCAGACCAAAGATTTCCGGCAGGCTCTCGGCATTGTGCTTTTCCTGCAAGGCTTGCAGGGTCGGATAGCGGTTGGCATCGGTGATTTGCCAGCCCAATGGTTTGGCGGCTTTGCCGGCAGGGTGGGTGTCCTTGATGTCAAACAGATACCGCACATTGCCTGCCATATTACCGGTGCCAAGGGACGCTACGCCGCGCGCACCGCGGTTGACCCAGCGCCCGGCAGCACGGTTCCAAGTGTCGATGTCCGCCAGCATGGTGGCACCGGGGCGCTGACTGTAAATAAGCGCCTGATTCGGGAAAGCGTAATGCGTTGTATACGCGGCTGAACGCAAAAACGCCCGCCGCGATTTCTCGCGGCGGGCGCATAACGATATGCGGTTGCTCGGCTACATCTTCACGTACCAGAGGTTCTTTAGGTCCTCGAGGTTCTCGCGCAGCTTGGCCAGCACGCTGTCATCGAGTTCGCCTTCGATGTTCATGTAGACGATGGCCTGACCTGCCTCGGGGTCGT
>OIXG01003551.1_pt1 | contig 10158 bp, 6 predicted proteins | sample 1587731 | NCBI WGS metagenome assembly OIXG01 (sample SAMEA3888908, study PRJEB22519) | human gut metagenome | biome: human gut; feature: human-associated habitat; material: faeces | place: Denmark | collected 2010
AGCCGTTCTTCTCCAGCAGGGTCAGAGCGCGGGCCTCGTTGGTGGTGTCGTTGGGAACAGCGACCTTGATCTTGTCCAGCTTGGCAGCGGTGGAGGCAGCCTCAGAGGATGCAGCGCCGGAAGCGGCGGAGCTTGCGGTGGAGGAAGAGCCGCCGCAGGCGGTCAGGGCAGCGGCAGCAGCGGCCACGCCGGAAACTTTCAGAAAATTACGACGAGTGATCTTAGACATTTTGTTTTCCCTCTCTACTTTTACAAAAATGTTTTTGTGCGGTACGGCACAATCCGCACCCTTTGCACCGGAAGCAAAATAAAAAACGCTTCCGTCCTCAGCGGGCATACACCCACAAGGACGAAAGCGTAAAACTTCCGTGGTACCACCTTGGTTTACTGTCCCCTCACAGAGACAGCCTCACTGCTGCGGCGTTTTGCAACGCGACAACCGGACGCTGTAACGGGCGCTCCCGTCGCAGGCTTAGCACTCTTGCACTTCGCCCCCGCGGCTCCGAGACCATTTTCAGTTCCCTGTTTCCTGCCCTTTTCCACCGCCCGGGCTCTCTGGAAGGATCAATGCGAAAACCTACTCTTCTCTTCACAGCCATTTTTGTGATATTGCATACATAATACCCCACTCTTCCGGGTTTGTCAACCCTTTCAACGAAGTTTTTCAGTAGGGAATTGCCTGCTTACTGCCGGCCGGCATCCTGCTCCGTGCTGTACAGCACCATCAGGTGGTTGGCGCTGGCTTCCAGCTGGGATTTTGCCTGACGGAGATTTGCTTCCTCGGTCTCGTTCATCTTTTCGGGCTTATCCTTGCGCAGGCAGCGGTGCAGGCTGGCAAGGTCGTTCTTGACTCGGTTCTTCTCGTCCTTGTCCAGCTCCTTTTTGCACTTGGAGAGGGCCTCATCCACCTTGTAAGCCAGCATCTCGGCCTGATTGTGGAGTTCCAGCCGCTCCCTGCGGCGGGTATCCTCCTCCTCGTAGGCGGCGGCATCGGCCATGGCGCGCTGGATCTCGTTCTCAGAAAGATTGGTGCTGCCGGTGATGGTGATGTTCTGCTCCCGGCCGGTGCCCAGATCCTTTGCAGACACCTTGACCACGCCATTCACATCGATGTCAAAGGTGACCTCGATCTGGGGCTTGGAGGAGAAGCCGGAGCGGATGCCGGTGAGCTTGAATTTGCCCAGGCTCTTGTTGTCGCGGGCAAAGTGGCGCTCGCCCTGCAGCACGTTGATTTCTACGCTGGTCTGCATGGGGCGGGCCGTGGTAAAGATCTGGCTCTTGCGGGTGGGGATCATGCTGTTGCGGGTGATGAGGGGGGTGGCCACGCCGCCCAGCGTCTCAATGGACAGCGTCAGCGGGGTGACATCCATCAGCACAAGGCCCTGCGCGGCCGCGCCGGTGGCACCGGCCAGCTTTCCGCCGCCCTGCAGCAGGCCGCCCTGCACGGCAGCCCCCATGGCCACGCATTCATCGGGGTTCAGGGTATGGCTGGGCTCACAGCCCAGCAGCTCCCGGACCTGCCGCTCCACAGCGGGCATCCGGGTGCTGCCGCCCACCAGCAGGACTTTGCCCAGCTGGCTGGCGGAAATCCCGGCATCCCGCAGGGCGTTCTGCACCGGCTGAACGGTGCGGGCCAGCAGGTCACCGGTCATCATCTCAAACTGGGGGCGGCCCAGGCTCAGATCCAGATGGTGAGGGCCATCCTTGCCCACCGCGATAAACGGCAGGTTCAGCTGGGCGGAAAGCGCGCTGGAAAGCTCCTTCTTGGCCTTTTCCGCTTCCTCCTTCAGGCGGCCCATGGCGGCGGGGTCCTTGGTCAGATCGATGCGGTCAGATCTGCGGAATTCCGCCACAGCCCACTCAACGATGCGCTCGTCAAAGTCATCGCCGCCCAGATGGGTATCGCCGCCGGTGGCCAGCACCGTAAAGGTGCCGTCCTCGATCTCGATGATCGAAACATCAAAGGTGCCGCCGCCCAGATCATAGACCAGGATCTTCTGGGGGGCTTCGTTGTCCAGGCCGTAGGCCACCGCGGCGGCGGTGGGCTCGTTGATGATGCGCAGAACATTCAGGCCCGCAATGCGGCCCGCGTCCTGCGTGGCCTTGCGCTGGCTGTCGTCAAAATAGGCAGGCACCGTGATAACGGCCTCGGTCACCGGTTCGCCCAGGTAGCTCTCGGCATCGCGGCGGATCTTGGTCAGGATCATGGCGCTGATCTCCTGCGGGGTCAGGTCTCTGCCATCGATATGCACCCGGTGATCAGAACCCATGTACCGCTTGATGCTGGACACTGTGCGGCCGGAGTTTGTGGCGATCTGGCGCTTTGCCGCGCCGCCCACCAGACGCTCACCGTCCTTGGTAAAGGCCACCACGCTGGGGGTGGTGCGCTCGCCTTCGGCGTTGGTGATGACCACAGGCTTGCCGCCCTCCACCACCGCCACGCAGGAGTTGGTGGTACCAAGGTCGATTCCGATTACTTTGCTCATAGTGCTTGTCCTCTTTTCTTCGGCGCAGAATATTTCCTTGAATATCTTACCGGTTTCCTATGACGATTTCTTAGAACAAATGTAAAGAAACTGTGTTTCAGGCGTTTTTATCGTCGGCCAGCAGCTGATCGGTCAGCAGTTCAGCCTCCCGCAGCCAGTCGGCAGCATCCGTTTCGCCCTCAGCCTGCAGGATCCGAAAGCCCTGCACGGCTTCAGCCACCTGCAGCAGCGCCTTTTTGCGGGAGAGGTACTGGGTCTCGTACTGGGCAAGGCGCAGGCAGACCTGCGGGGTGTAGGCGATGTCCGGCACCTCCCGGGCAGCGCTCTGGGCGCGGCGGTAGTATTGCAGGGTCTTCGCCATCTCCCCGCCCGATGCGGCACAGTCATCCCCCAGGGCGATCATGGCCTGCACCTCCCCGGCCTGCGCGGCCTTTTTCCACATCCGCCGGGCCTGGGTCTTATTCTTCCGGGCACCCCGGCCATAATACAGGCAGTCCCCCAGAGCAGAAAGCGCCTCGGCGCTGCCCGCCTCGGCAGCGGCAGTGTAGCGGGCCGCCGCTTCCTGCCAATCCCCGGCCCGGGCGGCGGCGTGCCCTGCTTCCAGCTCCTGAGCGCCGGGGTTGTCGCTCCCCCGCTCCGATCTCAGCAGCCCGCTGAGCAGGGAGACATCCAGCGTGGCAGAGCTTGTCCACGGGTCCAGCACCACACCATCGATGCCGTCCGTTTCCAGCGCATACTCCATGGCGCTGCGCAGGCTGCGCTCCACCATGGGGCGGGTGGCGCTGGCCTTTTCCGCCTCGGCGTTCTTTACCGAGGTGAACAGCGGCAGATAGTGCCGCTCTTTCCGGGTGTGGAGCAGCCAGGGCTGCAGGCCCTCGGCCCGCTCCTCCGGGATGGGCAGGTGTGCCCAGGGGGCGGCCCCGCTCTGGGGGTCCACCGCCGCATCCAGCGGAACCAGCACCTTGGTCTGCAATTCCAGCGCATAGTTCAGGGCGTTCATCAGGCTCCAGAAATGTTCCTCGTTCTGCTCCCGGTACAGCCGCGCCACGGCCTCCTCCACAAACGGGCAGCCTGTGCCCACCGGCCCGTACTGCGGCGCGGTCCGCTTTTTTCCGCTGCCCACCGGCCGGAAGCGCCGACCGCCCATGTTGTATGCCATTTATCTCACCCTTCTTTTTCATCAATAGGATAAGTATAGCAGGAATCCGCAAATTTCACAATATTTTCCCGCAGGCAGCCGAACGCAAAAACAGCAGGCGGCTGCACATGGCCGTCTGCTGTTCGGTTCACCCTTCTGCCGGTTTCTCCGCATCGTCCAGATAGTTCTCGATGCTGCCGATGCTGTACCGGTTCTCGTTGGCTTTCACGCTCCGTGCACTGGCATCGTAGCAGGCTTCCAGAATGGGCATCACTGGCTGCTGGCCCTCCGGGTCGGTCAGATGTCCGATGGCCCGGGCCTCATAGTAGTTGTCGATGATCTGGTTCACGATCCGTTTGCGGTCACGGAGCGGAGTCTGCAGGTTGGCCAGCAGCTCCTGCCGGATGCCGCAGCTGTTGCTGCCGTGGTCGCCGAACAGGATGTAATACTCCTGCTCGATCTCCAGCGGTGCAGCCTGATGCAGATAATAATCCGCCAGTGTCCTCCGCTTCTTTTCGGTGCTGAAGCCCTTGATATCCTCCATGCCGCGCGGAAAGAGTTCCGGATGCCGGATCCACATTTCATAGGGCCCCACCGGCAGGTGCAGAGTATCGAATACATCCAGAAAATCCTCCAGCGCAATGCGGATCTCGCCCCGCTCCCATTTCTGAATGGTGCGCTTGTCCCGCCCCAGCATATCCGCAAGCTCCTGCTGAGATCTGCCCGCCACGTTCCGGGCAAAGGCAATGGCTTCCCCGATTCGGTTCCGGTAGTTGGTCATATTCTTTCCCTCCTGACACACACTTGTACACCAGGCATTCCAACGTCTGGCGACATAAAATACTTTCCTCTGATAAAAGGATAATGGTTTGTCCCGCCTTCTGTCAAGAGTTGCAAATTCAATCACTTCACGTCAAATTTTTGTTAAATGTGTCATCCAAGCCGGGCAGCCGCCTTTTTTGCAGAGATTTCGCCGCTCCGTGGGGCATCCGCCCCCTGTCTTAAACAACGTTCGGGCCATTTTGTCCTTTTTCACCTGCCGGAGGCAGCCGGATGTGTCAGATACACCACAACACGCAACGCAAAATATTTTTTGCAAAAAATTCCTCTTCGGCAAGTTTTTCCCAGCACATCCGTTTCCATACACGCAAAAACCGCCCATAGCCGTCAATAACAGCCATGGGCGGGTGCTTTTTCTTTATGCCAGTTTGTTCAGCCGTACGGCAACGTAGGGGTCAGGGAGCTTGAGCTCGTCAGCAAGGTCGGCTTCAGATTCGTACTTCTCCGCCGCCATGCCCACCACAACGCTGCACACGTCAAAGCGTCCGGCGGGCGAAAGGGCCGTGACCTTGGCTTCTCCATCGGCAATGGCGGTCACCACGCCATCCGCATCCACGGTAACGACACCGGGGTTGCTGCTGACCCATGTAATGGGCACACTGCCGCCGCCTTCCACCGCAACGGCGGCCGTCAGACGTTCCTGGGTGCCCACGGTGCGGAGCAGCAGGTCACTCTTGTTCAGGGTCACCTTGCCGATATCCGAAGTCACCGTGACGCTGCACCGCAAAGCCTGGCCGTTGGAGACCATTGCCGTGATGGTGGTGGTGCCCGCCGCCTGAGCCGTGACAAGGCCCTTGTCGCTGACTGTGGCAACCTCGGGGTTGCTGCTCATCCACTGGTAGACATAGAGGAAGGAGTGGTCGCTGTTGGTCAGCTGGAGCTGGTGGGTGGGGTGCAGGTCATTGTACTGCAGCACAAGGCTCAGGCTGGTGGTATCCAGCGTGGGCTTTTTTCTGGCTGCTTCTTCATTTTTGCGGGTCACGGTCACCTTGCAGGCAGCGCGTTCGCCGTGGTCGGAGATGGCAGTGATGATGGCAGTGCCCGCATTGCGGCCCGTCACCTTGCCGTCGCCATCCACCGTGGCAACATTGGAGTTGCTGCTCATCCAGACGATGAAGTAATAATCGCTCTGGCCGCTGGTGTACAGGTAGCCCTTGGGGCGAGGGTCATCATCGGTGATCTCCAGCTCCATCTCGGTCAGCTCCAGTTCCAGCTTGGAGCCGGTTCCGGTCAGGCCTGTCAGCACACCGGGCGCGGCCTGCGCGGGCAAAGGGGCAGCCAGCAGGGCCCCGCTCAGAGCCAGCAGGGCCAGAAGCCGCCCCGCGGTTTGGAATTTCCATTTCATTGGGTCGAACTTCCCTCCTTGTTTCATCCCATGGGATCAAAGGAATGCCGCACACATGGAAAAATTTCGCGTCCATGATTTTTCTCACTATTGATTTATTTTACACGTCCGGCCAATGTGGGTCAAGTTTTTCGCCCAAAGTGCTGTGCTTTCGCACCCGATTTCGTCGGGAATTCCAGTTTTTTCCGATTTTTTTGTGCAGAACATCAGGGCCAAAAAGCGCTCAGTCACCTCCGGTGACAGCTCCCCTGATAGGGAGGCCAGGTTCACGCGCTTTCTTCGGTGTAATACTGTGCCTGGGCGTTCCACAGTTCGTAATACTTTCCATCCGGCTCCCCCAGCAGTTCCTCATGGGTGCCCTGCTGGACGACCTCGCCGTGGTCGAACACGGCGATCTCATCACAGAACTTGCAGGAGGACAGCCGGTGGCTGATATAAATTGCAGTCTTATCGCCCGCGATCTCGTTGAACTTTGCGTAGATCTCCGCTTCAGCCACCGGGTCCAGGGCGGCGGTAGGCTCATCCAGCACGATGAAAGGTGCATCCTTGTACAGGGCCCGGGCAATGGCGATCTTCTGGGCCTCACCGCCCGAGATGGTCACGCCATCCTCGTCCAAATCTTTATAAAGGCAGGTGTCCAGCCCCTTGGGCATCCGGGCCAACCGGTCGGAAAAGCCCGCTTTTTGCAGGCAGTCGGCGGCACGGGCGGCATCATAATGCTGGGCCGTGGCAACATTCTGGCCCAGCGGCAGGGAGAACAGCTTGAAATCCTGGAACACCACCGAGAAGATATCCATGTACTCATCGTAGCGGTACTTACGGATGTCGATGCCGTTGAGCAGGATGACACCCTCGGTGGGGTCGTATAGGCGGCAGAGCAGCTTGATGAAGGTGGTCTTGCCGCTGCCGTTCATGCCCACCACGGCCAGCCGCTCCCCCACCTTGAAGGTCATGCTCAGGTGGCGCAGGGCATATTGCTCGCTGCCGGGGTACCGGAACGAGACATCCAGGAACTCCACGGTATACTGGCGGTCGCTCCGCTTTTCGGTGGTCAGGCTGCCCTTGTACATCTTGTTGGGCAGGTCAAGATAGTCATAGAGCGTTTTCAGGTAGGGGGCGTTGAATCTGCAGTCGCCCACGGCGGTGAACAGCCCGCCGATGCCCACATAGAACGCGCCCGCGATGCGCAGGTAGGTCACGCCGGCCTGCAGGATCTCCGTCTCGCCCGGCTGCAGGAACAGCCCCAGCAGCGGCGCAGCAAGCAGCACGACGCAGGCCGAGACGCACACGGCAAAGACCGACGACAGGAGCACGGCCGTGCGGATGCCGCGGCGGATGCGCTCCGGCCGCTGCGCACCGTAGTTCTGGGCGATGAACGTGGAGAACGCATTGCCGAAGTCCTGCAGCGGCATATAGGCAAACGAGTCGATCTTCACGGCAGCCGCAAACGCCGCCATGATCACGGGGCCGAAGCTGTTGATGCGTCCCTGCACCATGAGGATGCCGAGGTTCATCACGGACTGCTGCAGGCATGTCAGCACCGAGGCGCTCAGAAGCTCCCGCAGCATGCTGCCGGTGATGCGCCGCTCCTCCCGGCGGGCGCGCAGCTCCGGGCAGCGCACAAGGGTATAGACCGCAGTGCCGATGCCGGAGAGCCACTGCGCCAGCACCGTCGCGGCCGCAGCGCCCTCCACGCCCCACCGGCACACCAGCACAAACACCAGATCGAGCGCAATGTTCAGCACGGCCGATGCCGCAAGGAAGAGGAGCGGAACGAGCGAGTTGCCCACCGCGCGCAGGAGTGAGGCGTAATAATTATAAAGGAAGGTGCCGCCGATGCCGAGGAAAATGACGAACAGATACGACCGCATCAGGGGCCAGACCTCCGCCGGGACGGACAGGAGCGTTTTCATCGCATCGAGCAGCAGAAAGGCCGCCGCATTGAGCACGACGGTGCACACCGCGATGAGCACGAAGGCAGCATGCGTCTGCCGCCGGAGTCTGGCAAGGTCCCGCTGCCCCCAACAGACGGAGAACAGTGCGCCGCTGCCCATGCACAGGCCGAGCAGGATGGACGTCAGGAACGTCATGAGCGTATAGGACGAGCCGACCGCGCCGAGCGCATCCGAGCCAAGAAACCGGCCGACGATGAGCGTGTCCGCTACATTATAAAGCTGCTGCAGCAGGTTCCCGCAGATCATGGGGAACGCAAAGCGCAGCAGCGTTTTGGGAATGGAGCCCGTCGTCAGGTCGATCTGTGCCAAAATCACCGTCTCCTTCTCATATTCAGGCGAATACTGATTTATCATAGCAGATATCCGGCTGTTTTGCAAGTTGCGCTGCAAATAATTCGCATAGTTTGCGTCCGCCGTCAAAAAAGCGGTTTATTTCATGCAGAGAATGTGGGAAAGCGATTGACATTCCGCCCGCTGCGCGGTAAGATGGGGGCAAACCAAAAAATTTTTTGGAGGTCACATCATGAAGCCCTATGCAGACTACACCCGTTCGGAGCGCTGCGCGGAATATGCCGCGCTGCAGGAGCAGTACGATGCCTGGAAGACCAAGCAGCTCTCTCTGAACATGGCCCGCGGCAAGCCGAGCCGTGCGCAGCTCGATATGGTCAGCGGCATTCTGACCGTGCTGCAGTCTCCGGAGGACTGCTTCGACGGCGCGCTCGACGTGCGCAACTACGGCGAGCTGACCGGCATTCCCTCGGCCAAGCGCCTGTTTGCCGAGCTGCTGGGCGTGATGCCCTCGCAGATCCTCGTCGGCGGCAGCGCCAGCCTGAACCTCATGTATGACCTCATCGCCAAGGCCTGGACGCATGGCCTGCTGCACTCGCCGCGCCCGTGGTCGCAGGAGTCGGCCGTCCGCTTCCTGTGCCCCGCGCCGGGCTATGACCGCCATTTCCGCGTGTCGCAGTCGTTCGGCATGGAGCTCATCCCCATCGCCATGACGCCGGACGGCCCGGACATGGACGCCGTCGAGGCCGCCGTGCGCGACCCGGCCGTCAAGGGCATCTGGTGCGTGCCGAAATACTCCAACCCGCAGGGTATCGTCTATTCCGACGCCGTCGTTGACCGGCTGGCCGCCCTGCGCCCCGCCGCGCCGGACTTTGCCCTGATGTGGGACAACGCTTACTGCCTGCACGAGGTCTACGGCGAGTTCGTTCCCTTCCGTGACATGCTCACGCTGTGCCGCGAGGCCGGGAACGCCGACATGGTCTATGAATTTGCTTCGACGTCCAAGATCACCTTCCCCGGTGCGGGCGTGGCCGTCATGGCGGCGTCCGAGGCGAACCTGAAGTACCTCTCCGGTCTGCTCGGCGCGCAGACCATCAGCTATGACAAGGTCAACCAGCTGCGTCATGTCCGCTTCCTGCAGGACAAGGCCCATGTGCTCGAGCTCATGCAGCGCCACGCCGCTATCCTGCGCCCGAAGTTCGAGGCCGTGCTGGCAGCCCTGCGCGGTATCGCCCCGCTCAACATCGCGAGCTGGACGGAGCCGAAGGGCGGCTACTTTGTCTCATGCGACGCCATGCCCGGTACGGCGAAGCGCACGCTCGCTCTGTGCGCCGGGGCCGGTGTGACCATGACGCCCGCCGGAGCAACCTATCCCGGCGGAAACGACCCCGCCGACAGCAACATCCGCATCGCGCCGAGCTTCCCGCCCGTGGAGGAGCTGGAGCAGGCCATGCAGATCTTCTGCCTTGCCCTGCGCATGGCTGCACTGGAAAAGCTGGGGATCTGATTCCGGCAGCACCTGCTTTCCATCTTTTATTATCTTTCATTCTGATGCGGAGGGTTTTTCATGCTGGACGCCATTGCACTCGGGGAGCTGCTGATCGATTTTGCCACGGTCGACACGGACCGCGACGGCTACCCCACCCTCGCCGCCCATCCCGGCGGCGCGCCGGGGAATTTTCTGGCCGCCCTGCACGCCTACGGCTGCAGCGGTGCCATGCTCGGCAAGGTAGGCGCGGATACGTTCGGCAATCTTCTGTGCGCCACACTGGCGCAGGCCGGTATCCGCACGGAGGGCATCGTGCGTGATCCGTCCGTGTTCACAACGCTGGCCTTCGTCACGTTCGGCCCCGGCGGTGAGCGCGCGTTCAGCTTTGCCCGCAAGCCGGGCGCGGATACGCAGCTCCGCTTTGACGAGCTGGATCTTTCGCTGCTGGACGAGGCGCGCCTGTTCCACTTCGGCAGCCTGAGTCTGACGCAGGAGCCGGTGCGCTCCGCCACGCAGCAGGCCGTTGCCTATGCCGCCGCGCACGGCAAGCTTCTCAGCTTCGACCCGAACCTCCGCCTGCCGCTGTGGCCGGATGCCGATGCGGCGAAGACGCAGAT
>OIXG01003553.1_pt1 | contig 10135 bp, 5 predicted proteins | sample 1587731 | NCBI WGS metagenome assembly OIXG01 (sample SAMEA3888908, study PRJEB22519) | human gut metagenome | biome: human gut; feature: human-associated habitat; material: faeces | place: Denmark | collected 2010
ATACTTTACAATTGTTATATATGGTCTGCTTTTTGTGCTAGGTGCAATTCTTATATATAAGTTCATTGGTAACTGGCCTGCAACCGTCAAGTCATTGGGCAATATATTCCATATACTGTCACCATTTCTTATTGGTGGCATGATTGCGCTTGTTCTTTATCCGTTTATCAAGACCCTTTATAACAGGTTCTTCATGGGGGTATGCCATATCAAGTCCAAGAAAGCCGCCAAAATGCTTTCAATTCTTGTTGCTTACCTGATAGCAGTTGGCGCATTTGCAGTATTAATAGGCTTTGTTGTGCCTCAGATATACAAAAGTATTACAGAGATTGCCAATCAGGCTCCTGTATGGTACGAGAATATCCGCAACTGGTTCACTGAGTTTGAAGATAAGCACGCCAATTCTTCTATTGATTACAATTTCATTAATCAGAAGATTGAAGATGCTCTTCCTAAACTTGTTGACTACATGACTGGTGCACTTACCAATATGGTTCCTTACATTCTTAATACATCCATGGCCATTCTTTCGGGTGTGTTAAACCTTGTTATTGCAATTATCGTGTCCATCTACATGATTTCTGATAATAAGAATATCTTTTATCATTTTAAGAGATTTTTATATGCCGTGCTTCCTAGGAAAACAGCAGACAATACACGCATCATCTGTAAGAATTGTGCAAGCATTTTTATTAATTATATTATCGGCAAATCATTTGACTCAATTATTGTCATGATTATCTGCTTTATTATCATGCTGATTCTCAAGCTACCATATGCTGTTCTTATAAGCGTGATTGTCGGCATAACGAACATGATTCCGTATTTCGGACCATACATCGGTGGCGTGATTGGCGGTGTGATTATTGTTATCGCAAGCCCTATCAAACTTATCATATTTGTAATCATGATTGTCTGCATCCAGCAGGTTGACGGTCTGCTTATTGGACCTCGTATCATCGGCAGTACTACAGGTCTTAAGCCTGTATGGGTTGTGTTCTCAATAACCGTAGGTGGGGCGCTGTTTGGCGTAATTGGAATGTTCCTTGGAGTTCCCGTATTTGCCGTATTAAGCTACCTGTTAAACATTACAGTGCAGCATTTTCTGGACAAAAGAAAAGTCACCGTGCAGCCTTATGACTCGCCCGATGACCTCTAGATTATTTTTTGGTATTAAGAATTCTCACGACATCGTCGAGGGAATTCTTAAATCTTACCACTCTGTAATTCGCACCTTTATGCACATACATCACTTCTGATACTTTCCTTGCAAATGCTTTATTCTTCACAACAATTCTCCAAAAGCCTTTATATAGTATATGCATTTATTATTAATGATTTCTTACTGCGATAAGTTTACAGATAGGATTGCCCATCTGTGAAAATCTTGTCTCATACTCTGTCATTACATTACCCTCGTTAAGTACAGAGTCATTATGTAAGTCAAATGTGACAACAGGAAGCTCCCAGTCTGCCTCTTTAATCTCTTCTAATGAAAAATCGAATAAATCTTTATTATCTGTTTTGAATTCCACCTGTCCATCCGGCTTTAATATAATGTCATATCTTGCCATGAACTGTCTTGAGGTAAGTCTTCTCTTCGCATGTCTGTCTTTTGGCCATGGATCTGAAAAATTAAGGTATATTCTGTCTACCTCTCCCTCTCCAAACACCTCACATATAGCCTCTGCATCCATTCTGATGAATCTTAAATTAGGAAGCTGAAGCTCATCCTGTTTCTCAACAGCTCTTAAAAGCACGCTTGAATACTTCTCTATACCCACATAATTAATATCAGGATTATTTGCTGCCAGTGTTGTTATAAATGTGCCTTTACCCATACCAATCTCAATACGGATTGGATTATCGTTACCGAAAACCTGTGACCATGTGCCTTTCATCCCCTCTGGCTCTGTAAACACATATTCATTCTCTATCATTACTTCCCTTGCTCCGGGTACATTTCTAAGTCTCATACATTACTCCTATCTTATATATTAGCTCAGATTTCGGCTATGTCCGTGTGCGGTATACGCTTGAATATGACAAGCTGTGCAGGAGTTAATGCCACCATCTGCATAAGTTCAGTGCGTGAAAGCACGTCCAAACGAAGTGCGTTTGATTTCACGCACTGTAATAGACTTTGCAGATGGCGGCATTTACTCATGCTAAGCGAAGTCATCCTGAAAGCACATGCCGCACACAGACATAGCCGAAATCTGAGTTTCCTATATATTATTTACCATAAATATCACTTTTTGCCAAGCGGGGTTTACTTATGTACAATCCTGGGCTACAATGTATTTGTATATTTTATTAATCGGAGGAATTATCTCTATAATGAAAAAGCAATTTTTAAAAGGATTACTTATAAAGATAACCAGCGCTGTATCTGCCACTGTTTTGGTATTCTCAACTTTTGCAGCGGATACCCAGGCTGCAGCATACAACAAAGTCTACAGTGAGACAGACACAACCAGCACAAAGGCTGTATGGCCGGATGCACCTGATGTTAACTCAAACAGCTGCATTCTTATTGATGCTGATACAGGTTCCATTCTTTTCGAGAGGAACTCTCATGAAAAATGTTATCCAGCCAGCACAACCAAGATTTTAACAGGACTCCTTACTATTGAGAACTGTAATATGGACGATGTTGTAACATTTTCACAGTCAGCTGCTAACTCAATTAATGTATATGAGGATGCCAACTTAAGTTCAAAAGCAGGCGAGCAATTTACTGTCAACCAGCTTCTTCACGGACTTCTGCTGTATTCTGCCAACGAGATGGCTTATGCCCTCGGTGAACATGTGGCTGGCTCAATAGATGCATTTGTCGATATGATGAATGCCAAGGCAAAAGAACTTGGTGCTTTGAATACACATTTTGCCAATGCAAGCGGATTATATAATACCAACCACTACACAACGGCATATGATATGGCAATGATTGCAAGAGGGTGCTATAACAATGCTTCTTTTGTCAGCATTGATTCAACTGCCGATGCATATGTAATTCCTGCAACTAACATGTCTGCACAGCGTACAATAAGACACCGACACAAGATGTTAAAGGGTCGTGCCTACTATTATGAATACTGCAAGGGTGGTAAAACAGGATATACTGATGAATCACAGAATACACTTGTTACATTTGCAGAAAAAGACGGTATGCGTCTTATATGCGTTGTATTTAAGGAAGCCACAGATGAGATAAGATATGTTGATACAAGAACCCTTTTTGACTGGGGATTTGCCAATTTCCAGAAATCAACAACAACCGGAAGCCAGCTCGGAGCAATGTTCTCTAATGACAACTATTACAACTCGGCTGTTTTCTCAACTCTTTCACTAAACTTTGGACTAAATGCTTCATTTATCACAATACCTAATAAAAGTTCATTGTCAAATGTATCAATGACGGTTGATGATAATTATGACATGACCAATGAGAATGGTGTTATGACAACACATCTTAAGTTCTTATACAATGATAATACTGTCGGCACAACTACACTTAATATATCTGCTGCCGGAACAGATACCGGAAGCCTGCTGCCATACATTAATAATGATGTTTCATCATCTTATAAACCAAAAACATGTATCAGAATTAATATATGGATACTTGTTGGAATTGGTGCCGTTATTCTTTTTATCATCTACATTATTGAAGAACGGGCAAGAAGAAAAAGACAGAGAAGACACTATAACAGAAGAAGACGCAGATTATAATAAACAGAGGATTCGGAGCTAAACCCTGAATCCTCTGTTTTCTATATTATCAGTCTGTGTTTCATTACTAATTCCACCTTTTGAATATGTAAGGCCTGAATATACAGCCTGTGTATTCTTCATAAGCGGCTCAGAATCATCCTGTTTACTAACCTCATAAAAGGATGCCCTGAGTTTCTTTAAAAGCCCTGTAATTCTGTTAATCTCTTTATTATCAAGACTTACAGATGCTGAAATAAGTGACCTCTTCATATGATTATATATTACGAAAAGATTAGCTGATATCTCATACTGCATATCAAGTCCGCATATAAGCTGGTCTATAACCTTCTGTGCCATATATATATTATTATGCGCATGCTCTGTACTATCACTCTCACATGCATCATTAAGATATTCTATAGCCATATCATACAGAATCACAACAAGCTGTGATGCTGTTGCCTGTGTAATTCTATACTGAAATGTCTTAATTGTTTCTTTAGTCATAGCATCCCTTTCCTATATAACCATTGAATCTTAAACTACTGTAATAACTGTAATACCTGTGAAGGTCTTTCATTAGCCTGTGCAAGTATTGACGTAGCTGCCTGTGTAAGAACTGTTTCAGAAGTATAAGTAGTCATCTCTTCTGACATATCAGTATCTATCATTGTTGATAATGACTTGGTAAGGTTCTCACTTGAAACCTCAAGGTTATTAGTTGTATGATCAAATCTGTTCTCGTATGCACCGATTCTTGAACGTATTTTATTAGTCTTATTAATAGCTTCATCTACAGTAGATATCGCCCTTGACGCTGTATACTGAGTCATGACATTCATATGCTCCGTGCCAAGTGAATAAGTTGTTATTGCTGGAATATCAATAACAATAACCTGATCCTGATTAGCACCTACATGTATGCTCATAGTTCCAACGTCTGTGACTTCCTGACTTATAGTTCTTGCTGTACCTGCACCTGCAACTGACTGTCCATCATTGTTACTGTCGTCAAATACAGTACCTGCCGCATTACCTGGAACATCCATTGAAAACTCTTTGTTATTAACATCTGTTACTGTAATTACAGTTCCCTTTGTTGAAAGAATTGCCGAATCAGCAAAACCAATTCGCTTTCCATCATCTCCTGTAGCAATCTCTGCCTTAACATCGCTTCCTTCTACATATATACCATCTTGTGTTGCTGCCTGTGGTATTCCCAAAATATCTGCAAGCTCTGCATTATCACATGTTATATTCATCTTCTGGTCGCTTCCATACTGGTTAGTCATAATAACAAGTGTTGAACCAGCATAATCTGCTGTTGGTACATAACCTGCATAATCAGTACCATTAGCTGCTGTATCATTATTAAGGTCTTTAACTGTAAATGCAGAACCCCCTGTGATGTTAACTCCATCAATAATCTTTCCCATCACCTTATCAAGTGTATCACCTTCGGAAATGCTTATCTTGTAACCGTTTATGCTTATTGTTCCTTCCTGTTCTTCTGTTATAGAAGCTGTTGATGACATAGTAATACTTCCTGCTCCTATCGCTATAGCCTGTCTTGCATCCTCAGTAACAGTTATTCCATATACACCTGCTGTATAGCTGTCAGATACAGAAAGCTGATTAACTCCCTGAAGATCTGAATATACTCTTCTTGAAAGATTACCGTTAATAAGAGACTGTGTATTGAATTCTGTCTGATCAGATATTCTGTCAATCTCGTTATTAATCTGTTCTATCTCCTTCTGTATAGCTTCTCTTTCATCATCTGAATTAACATCATTAGCAGCCTGAACGCTAAGTTCCTTTAATCTTGTGAGCATACTCTGGATTTCTGTAATTGCACCTTCTGCTGTATTCAAAACAGAAACTCCATCAGCTGTATTATTCTGGGCCTGACTAAGACCTCTTATCTGTGCTCTCATCTTTTCAGAAATAGCACATCCTGCAGCATCGTCCTTAGAGCCATTTATCTTGTATCCTGATGATAATCTTTCAATTGATGTTGACAGATTATTCTGTGATTTCTGTAATGCATTGTTGGCAACAATCGCTGCCACATTAGTTCCTATTCTCATATCTTAACCTTTCTGTCTGTCCAATTTACCTGTTCATGCTCTATATATCGGACTTTCTGTGCAAATCTTTAGCCTGCAAGCAGTTTTACAATCTGTGCTGCAATTTCATACAGCTTATCTGTTGCCACACTGTCAGCCGCTGCTTCATAAGTCACATATGGCACGTCTGACGATTTTGTAATGTTGACGGTCACATTTGTAAATCCAAATCCTTCTTTTAAATTTTCTTCCATATCCTCAAGAAGCTGGCTTCCTTCATCTGAAACTGCTGTGTCACTGACAATGTACATACCAAGACTTTCTCTGTCAGCCTTAGCCTCAACAGAAACTTTTCCTAATACGCTGCTTAGCATGTTTACAGATATACGACCTTTATTGTCGTCATCCTGAACCAATGTAAGTTTCAGCATACCTGTACTTCCTGAGTCTGTTATATACGGTATTCTGTAATCATGCCTTAATGCCAGATTCTTAATATATCCGATTGTTCTGTCCTTAAGTCTTAAATCCAGAAATCCCTCGTAATTGACATCTATCTGTGTATCAAGGTCTCCTGCTTTGGAAAGAACCTCCTGAAGTTCTTCCTCTGTCTCATCTTTCATTTCTTCATACATAAGTGACAGTTTTTCTTTATGTCCGATTTTTTCAATCGAATCCCTTGCATAATCACGTGTTGTCTTAACACCTCTGATATCCGGGAACTGTCCGGATTCTAAAAATGCTTTAACAGCCTGTATGTTACCACTGTTTATTTCTGTATCTGCATTTCTTATCTGCCTCAATATATCAGCTCCTGCCTGCACTGCTGCCTGCTGTTCCTTAAGATATTCCTCATAATATTGTTCCTCGGCTGCCGCATCATAGTTATCCTCTAACTGTTCAATAAACATTTCAACGGACTGTTCTCCGATTCCGGATGAGTTATCCACATTCTTTAATGTATTCGGGGTAACTAATCCACCATTTGCCATAAATAATGCACTGTAATAGTTAGCAATTCCGCTTACCTCTGCCATTCCTGTATTCTCATCAATAACAGCGTCCATGTCATAATGCTTTCTTGAATTATATGCAGTCATAAGATTATTCATAGTGACCTCAGCTCCCTGCTTAATCAGCGCACCTGCTGCCACTCCAGCATCTCTGGTGAATATATTCATCATCTGGTATATTCCTATAAACTGCTTTCTCTGCTCTTTAGTAATACCATTGGTACGGTCAAGCTTATAAAGAAACTTTGAAAACTTCTCCTCATTATCCTTAGATGCTTTATCATTAGCCTCTGTAAGATATTCGTTGACTTCCTCAATTGAAGCATTCATTGGATTTACTCCGTCTTTTATCATATTAAGAACTGTCTCTGGTTTCATATTCTTAATAAGATTATTAATCATTGCATTAACAGATTTGACTATCTCTACATTTTCCTTTGTCATATCCATGTTATTAGCAGCCAGTACCTTTATTGCTTCCTTGTCCTCATCAGTTCCCTCAAGTCCAAGCTCCCTAATAATATCATCAGCACTTCCCTGTACTGCCTTCTTTAATGAATCACCGAGGTCGCCTCTTATCTGAGTTCCAACCGCCTCATAAGTTTCATTCATCTTGTCAAACATACTGGCAAATACACGCGCAGGATTTCTTACAATCTCATTCAATGTCTTTCTTGCTTCAAGAACATCTGTATATGCAATCTGCGCTTCTTCATACATTTCATCCGCCTGTTCATATTCCATAAGCATTGAATTAAGCTCATCTATCGGAGTTGTAAGAATAGAAATGTTATTCTTAACGAGATATATAGACGCATTTGCACTCATAAGAACCCTTGCTGTTACAAGCGTGTCATACGCCTTATCTGCTGCCTGCTGTACATCAGATGCCTGATTCCTAACTTCACTATTTCCTGTGCTTACTGATGCTGCACTGTATTCAATTCTGAAGCTTCTTGCATCCATCTCCAGCTTAAGGCTTGCTATTGTAAATGTTTCCCCTTTTGATACCACATTTGCAACATCTGAATACTCTGCCCTGTTAATAGTATCAAGAGCTGTCTTTATATCATCAACTGGTGAACCTGTAATAAGCGTATTCTCTGCCTTGCCTCCAAGCTTCATGTTATCAAGTATCTTATTAAGCATTTCATCAGGGTCAGCCTGAATCTTTTCAATATCTATCGCATCAAGCTGTGCCTTATATTCAAGATTTTCTTTAGTAACAGGAATCTGTGCATCAATAAATGCTCTTGCATCCGCAAGTGTATTATCATTAACCTCAAGACCTGACGAAGCAATTATCTTCTCAATTCCCGGCCTTAAAGCTTCAAAATCAGCGTCAGATATTGCATCTGCGCACTTTCCTATTGTAACGCCATCCGCACTGATACTTGATGAGGTTGCCGCCTGTGCCTGATATATTCCAGCAATTGAAGGCTCTATGCGATTAGCAACCATGTAATTCTTTGTGTTCTCTGATAATGGCTTTAACTCTTTACTCTTTTCAAGTATGCCTTTAACCTCAGCAACACTTTCATCATTGACAGCTATGTCTGCTCCCTGCATACGGCTCTCGATACTTGCCGCTGTTGCTGCACTTCCAGTCACACTCTCAATCTTATCCTTGGAAACTGCTGTGCCATAATTAACATAATCATCAGAGTGCATCGCAAGTTCAATCTTAATTTTCTCAATAATATTAACCATATCATCTGGTGTAGCATCTGTAAGATTAAAGCCGTCCTCATCTAGCTTTACCGCATCAGCACCTGATAACTTCATCATCAATGCCTTAAGGCTTATCTTTGCACTGGAAGCACTCGCCATAATCTGGCTCTTTACATCATCTGCCTCCTTAAGAAGTCCCTCATATGTATTGTCAGTTGCAGCTGTCACACTGCCAGAGATTACCACTCCTGCAAATGCACCTGCCACACCCTCACTTTTAGCCGTCTTATTCTCTTTATAATTAATTGATGTTCCCTGTGTGGCCACATCTTTATTAAAATTCGCACCTGAAACTGTATATGTCATATTCTGCTGCCTTTCTTATTCACTGTCTGAAACAATCACCCATTGCATTGTCATGTAATAAATATTTCGGCAGATATAGCGGGATAATTGAGAGATTAGTGGCAACAAATAAAAAGGAAGCTGATTCAGAATTAATGAAAATCCAAACCAGCTCCCTTTCTCTATATTATTCTCCTATATCTTCGTAGCCTGAACCTTAGAAACATCACCATTAAACTCATACACAGCTATTCCATACTTATGTAAGTCAATAAGCAATGACTGCGGATATCCATCACAATCTCCCTTAACGGCTGTAAGAGTCTTCTTCTGGTCAGCTTCATTATCTCCAAGAACCAGCTTATACTTAGTCTTGAACGGAACTCCTATTCTGAAGCTGTCTCTTTCAACTGGTGTAAAATTAAGTACAAAGAGAAGATTCTTCTTTCCATCCGGACTGATTCTCATAAACGATAAAACGCTATTATCTTTATCATTGGCATTAATCCATCTGAATCCTTCACTGCTGTAATCAGTAGCATACAGACATGGATAATTCTTATTAAGCTTCAGACACTTCTTCGTAAAATCCTTAAGTTCTGTATGACTTTCATCCTCTAACAGATACCAGTCAAGAGCACGCTTCTCACTCCACTCATTCCACTGACCAAATTCCTGTCCCATGAATAAAAGCTTCTTGCCAGGATGTCCGCACATATATGCATATGCCAGCTTAAGATTCTTGAACTTGTCCTCCCTGTCACCAGGCATTTTCCCAAGCATAGAACACTTAAGATGTACAACCTCATCATGTGAAAGCACAAGAATGAAATTCTCGCTGTAAGCATACATAAGAGAAAATGTCATCTTACCATGATTAAACTTTCTAAAATACGGGTCAAGCTTCATATATTCAAGGAAATCGTGCATCCAGCCCATGTTCCACTTAAATGTAAATCCAAGGCATTCTCCGTTGTCCGGGTCACCGCTGACCATCGGCCATGCCGTTGATTCCTCGGCAATCGTAACCGCCTGCGGAAAACGCTTGCGCATCATACTGTTAAAATGCTTTAAAAAGCTCATCGCTTCAAGATTGCCGTTGCCGCCGTATTTATTCGGAATCCAGTTACCTTCTGTCCTTCCGTAATCCAGATACAGCATGGATGCCACCGCATCGACCCTCAGACCGTCTACGTGGAACTTATCCACCCAGTACATGCCGTTTGCAATCAGAAAATTGGATACTTCATTTTTACTGTAATCAAAAACTTTCGTTCCCCAGTCCGGATGTTCACCCTTTCTGGAATCCGCATATTCATA
>OIXG01003555.1_pt1 | contig 10124 bp, 11 predicted proteins | sample 1587731 | NCBI WGS metagenome assembly OIXG01 (sample SAMEA3888908, study PRJEB22519) | human gut metagenome | biome: human gut; feature: human-associated habitat; material: faeces | place: Denmark | collected 2010
GAAGCAGGAGGACTTCGCCGCTGAGGTCGCCGCGCAGATGAACATGGGCAAGTAAGCCCCGGACATCCGAATATGCTGAACCGCCCTCCGGCCATTGGCCGGAGGGCGGTTTTTCTTGTATCCGGGAGCCGTGCGTCCGCGGCTTTGCTTATTCTGCGGTTTTCCGCAGGAACCGCCGCAGAAACCACACGGCCATCACCGCGCACAGCGCCTCGGAGATCACCGGCGCGAACCAGATGGCGCTGCCGCCGACGGCATAGGCCAGCACCACCAGCGCCGTGGCCTGGAACAGCAGGCCCCGGCCCACGGAGATGGAGATGGCGCCCTTGGGCTGCTCCACCGCCGTCAGGAAGCCGCCCATCAGGATATTGCCGCCCACCAGCAGATAGCTCAGGCCGTACCGCCGCAGGGCGTCGGCGGAGGCGGCGACCAGCGGGGCGTTCTCCGCCCCCAGGAACAGCCGCGCCACCTGGGGCGCCAGGCCCATCACCGCCGCGAAGATGATGCCGGTCATGATGCCCACCGCCGTGGACCCGTACCGCAGCAGCTTCCGGTAGCCCGCCGCGTCCTCCTTGCCGTAGTGGTAGCTGATGAGGGGCTGGCTGCCCTGGGAGATGCCCAGCATGGTGTTGACGATCAGGGTATTGACGTAGGCGATGATGGTGTAGCTCACCAGTCCGTCGTCGCCCAGACACTGCAGGATGATGCGGTTGAACAGGAAGATCATCACGCCGTTGCACAGCTCGGTGACACCGTCGGCCACGCCGATGGGCAGCAGCCGCCGGTAGATGCTCCAGTCCATTTTGAACCGCACCAGATGGAACGTGTTGTGCCCCTGCAGAAAGTGGGCCAGATAGATGACGCAGGTCAGCAGCTGGGAAAGCCCGGTGGCGACTGCCGCGCCCCAGACACCCCAATCCAGCACGAAAATGGCCAGATAGTCCAGCACGCAGTTGGTCAGGCACCCGATGACGACTGTTAGGATGGCCAGCTTGGGATAGCCGTCGGTTTTGATGAGCACCTCCATGTTGTAGGATACGATGAAGCACACGGCAAAGGGGGCGAGCCCCTTGAGATAGTCGATGGTGTAGGGCAGCGTCACGCCCCGCGCGCCCAGCAGCCGGGCAAACGGCTCCAGAAACACAAACACCAGCACGGAGATGGTCAGGCCGATGGCCACCAGCAGCGCCAGATTCTGGGAGAACAGGCCGTTGGCCTTTTCCCCCTGCTCCTGTCCGAGGTAGATGGCGATGATGGTGCTGCTGCCCACGGCGAAGATGATGGCGATGGAGAACAGCACGTTGGTAAAGGGCACCGCCAGATTCACGGCGGACATGGCGTATTCGCCCACGCCCTTGGCGACGAACAGACCGTCCACAATGGAGTACAGCGAGAACACCATCAGAGATGCCACGGTGGCCGCGATGAAATGGAGAAACTGGGAGAGCAGACTGCGCTCATTGAGCATTTTGGATGAAGTTCCTTTCTTTCCGATTTCCCTTTGGGATATACAATTCTATTCTAACGAAAAAAAGCCTGTCTGTCAAATCTACTTGCCGTTAAGAGCAGGACAGTATATAATCATCTTGATCAAAAAAACTGTGGAGGGATACCTATGGAAGCCTATGTCATGGACGCCTTTTCCGCCCGGCTGTTCGGCGGCAACCAGGCCGGTGTGGTGCTGCCGGACCGCCCGCTGGACGATGCGGTGATGCAGCAGATCGCCGCGGAGTTCAAGCACTCCGAAACGGCTTTTGTCACCGCAGAGCCGGACGGCGGCGTGACACTGCGCTACTTCACCCCGGCAGGGGAGGTGGAGCTGTGCGGTCACGCCACCATTGCGTCCTTCGCCCTGCTGCGGAGACTGGGCCGCATCGGCGACGGTACCGTCACCGCCCACACCCGAGCCGCCGACCTGCGCATCGAGGTGCAGGGCGACACGGTGTGGATGGACATGGCCCCGCCCCGCTGGCTCCGGGAGCTGACGGAGCAGGAGCTGCCGGCGCTGTACGGGGCCTACGGCCTGACGCCCGCCGACCGTCCGGAGGGGCTGCTGCCCGCCATCGTCTCCACCGGCCTTGCCGACATCATGATGCCCGTCCGGGACCACGATACCCTGCTGCGGGCCGTCCAGAACGAGGCGGTGGTAACAGCGCTTTCCAGACAGTATGACGTCACCGGCGTCCACATGTTCTGCCCCGGCGATGGCTGCACCGCCTGGTGCAGCAACTACGCGCCGCTGTACGACATTCCGGAGGAGTGCGCCACCGGCACCAGCAACGGCGCGCTGACCTACTATCTCTACCGCCACGGCATGGTGCAGCCGGAGGAGGAGAATGTGTTTCTGCAGGGCGAACACATGCACCGGCCCTCGGAGATCCGCAGCCGCCTGTACGCCGGCGGCGATGCCGTCACCGTCCGGGTGGGAGGCCGCGCCGTCATGAGCATGGCCTGCGACCTGAAGATCTGAAAAATCACCAAGGGGAGGGAGAACGCCGTGTTCTCCCTCCCTTTCTGCGGGGTGACAACCTGAGGTTGCGCGGTTTTGCGCCGGAAATGTCGGATGCAACCTGAGGTTGATAGACACCGCCCCGCGGGTGGGATATACTGCGGCAAAAGAAAGGAGTGGAGCATATGGAGACCAAACGCACATATCCCGTCAAGGGCGTTCTGACCGCGGTGGGCAAGTCCCTGCTGTACCTGCTGTTCTTTCTGGCGGTGCAGCTCCTGGCGGGCATCGTCTATGCCGCTCTTGCCGTCGCCGGCGGTGCGGACGCCGGAAGCATGCTCGGCGGTGCGGAGACGGCGGTGCTGCTGTCCTACCTGCTGACTGCGGCGGCGATCCTGCTGTGGTTCCGGCTTCGGCATAAGCCGCTGGGGGAGGCGGCGGGGCTGCGCCGCTGCTCCGGCTGGACGGCGGCCTTCTGCGCCTTTGCCGCCATAGGGCTCTTCGTGGTGGTGCAGTTGGCGCTGATGCTGCTGCCGGCGGCGTGGCTGACCGACTATAACGACCACATGGAGCTTCTTTTGTCCACCGGCCTGATCCCGGCGCTGTCCATCGCCGTGGCAGGCCCGCTGGCGGAGGAACTGATGTTCCGCGGGGTCATCCAGACCCGGTTGGAGCGGGCCATGCCCGTGTGGGCGGCGGTGGTTTTGCAGGCCGTGCTGTTCGGCGTGACCCACGGCACACCCGTTCAGATGGCCTATGCGTTCCTGATGGGACTGGTTTTCGGTCTTCTCCGCAGCCGCACCGGCAGCATCCTGCCGGGCTTTGCGGCCCACGCCGCTTTCAACGCCATGAACGACCCGCTGGGGCTTTTCGGCGGCGCGGCGGAGAGCTGGTACGCCCTGGCCGTCATGGCGGCGGTGTCCGCGGCGGGCTGCGTGCTCTGCCGCCGCGGCCTTGCGGGCCTTGCAGCAGCTCCTGCGTCCGGAGAGGAGTGCCCGCCCGCTGCGTGACAGGTCAAAGAGAAAGAACGGCTCTGCCGTTCTTTTTTTGTGCAGAAACGGTACCATCAGTTAACAAGGGCAAACACGCCTGCCAGCGCGTCTTTCCGGCGCTTTTTGTCCTTTTCGCCTTGGCGGGCGCCCGCCCGCCTGCGTCTCAAAAGTCAAAAATCACTCGAATATCCATCGCTGGCAGGTGCGGGCATTTCTGCCCGTCAAAACCGTGCTTGCCCTTGTCAACTGATGGTAAAAACGGCGGGCACTATGCAGCCAGCATATTGTATTCTCCACAAATTGTGCTATACGCCAAGGTATACTCCAGGGAACAGATGACCATTATGCGCGAGGACTACTCCCCGTACCCTGACACCATTGTCCTGCGCGGCGCAGCCGCCGGCAGCGACGGCATCACCGTCACATGGCGGACCGACCCCGTGGCGGAGACGTATCTCGTCTACCGCAGAAGCTCGCCCAGCGGCGTGTGGACGTCGCTGACCAGCACCGCCGTGGACGGTCAGTATCTGGATACCACGGCGCAGCCCGACACCACCTACTATTACACCGTGGTAGGCGCCAACGGACAGTACACCAGCCTGAGCAAGAACGAGACAACGAATACGATTCCGGCACCTGCGGCGACGATCTGAGCTGGCTGCTGGATGCCGCCGGCACGCTGACCATCCGCGGCAGCGGCCCCATGGGCGATTTCCAGCGGATGAGCGGCAGCAGCGGCTCCCAGTGGTACACGCGGCCCTGGACGTTCTATATGCCGGCGGTGCGCCGCGTCGTGGTGGAGGAGGGCGTCACGTCCGTGGGCGCCTGCGCCTTCTGCGACGACAGCAGGCAGCTGACCGCCGTACAGCTGCCGGAGAGCCTTACCGCCATCGGGCAGGGCGCCTTCGGAAACTGCACGGCCCTGACCCGCGTGTTCTACAAGGGCAGCGAGACCCAGTGGAACAGCATCCACATCGGCATAGACAACGAGAGCCTCGAGGGCAAGGTGACCTACAACGCCACCTCCTATGACGACTGATACGGCAAAAAGAAGGACGGCCCAAAGGCCGTCCTTCTTTCGTCGTTACCTGCAAAAATGCCCCCGGCTTTCAGCTCCATAACGAGCTGCGCCGGCGCCGCATAGGGGAGCCGGTCCTCCCCGGAGAGCTTCATGCGTTCTCCGTCCCCTCCGGTACCGGCACCGTCCAATATGGAACACCCCAGTGCTCGAAGTCCCACTGCTCCATATAGGCGTTGCACTCGTAGTCGATGTAGTAAAGCGTTCCGCCGCACGGGACGAAGTTGGCAGGGAAGTAGTCGATATTCAGCCCGGCGGGATATGACTATCCGTGTCCAACGGCATCCGGCAGAATCTGACCAACCAGAAATCGAATTTCATCGAAGATTTCTTTACCACCATTCAGTTCTGTATGGCCGGGAACGACAGCGAGGGCTTGCGCTATCATTCCTTCCGTGACGTAGAGCGATTGACTGTCCCATGATTCTAAACTGGCAATCAAAAGTTGTGGGTTGACCAAGCTTTAAGCATAGAACTTTCATAAAAAGGAGAAAAGTTGTCAAGCGTTGCTGTCCATCAACAATGGTTCGGCAATCGGTAAAATTCTCACCAGGATTTGGTCTGCGACCTTCTTTAAGAATGATCGAGCCAAAGAAATGGGGTTTGTTCGTTTTAACGATAAACTCCATATCTTCAATCATGCGGCCCCAAAGGTCTTCCTTCCAAACATAGGCTCTCTGAAAGAAAGGAACCTCAACGAGCGTGGAATTATTGAAAATATTTGTGATAATTGCTTTATGTGCATCCATAGCCAAACTCCTTGTTGAAACTTAGATGGAAAGAAACGACTGAAGAAGGAATAAACTATAAAATGAGCTTACAAAGGAATACGTAAATTTTAACTCAAATCTAACCGACAGTATGATTATTAATTACTATATCATGATTGGAAAAGAAGTACAATATAGGGGCAGATTTTTGAAAAGTCCACATTTGAAAGATTTGTTCTGCAAACAAATTAGGTTTTTATACAAGGGCATAATTATAAAACACAACAAAACCGAGCCAACCTACACTAAAACGTCGCTATTTCTTTGTGAAAAGCGACGTTTTTTTATGGCCCGGACTGAGAAAGGAGTGGTGGCAACCATATAATCTAAAAAAGAAAGGGGGAAGTTTTTTCGTTAGCCAGGCTGAGAGGTCTGGCTTTTTTTCATTTCAAAACAAGGAGGTTAGCGAATGGCAGATGACAAACTGAAAGCAGGCCCGGAGTCCCCTGGCGAGGGCTCTGTTGGGGATGCTCAAACTGTGACGAAGCCCCCTGTCCCGGAAACGGTAGAGGAGCCCGCAGCTGGCACCGGCCCGGTACGCCAGCCGGAACAGTCTGTTACCCCTGGAATGGGCGGGGATGTTCCAGCCCAGCCTGCGCCGCAGGTTGAAGCTGATAAGGTGGAAAAATCCCCCGACCAGGATAAAAAAGTGGAACCGGAGGAAAAGACGGCAAAACGCCGGGGCCGTCCCCCCAAGGAGCAGGATTCTCCCCAGGGGGACAAACCGGAAAAGGGGCCGGAGCCCCGCACAGGCCGCCCGGCAAAGGCTGACAAGGCGGCCCGTGGCAAGTCCCCGTCCCCAGCTCTGGACAAAGTGTCCAGAGGTAAGGAACAAGAGCTTACCCCCGCCCAGCGCGGAGGAAAAACACGCCGGGAACGCAATCAAAATGTGAAAGATTTTTTGGCGGGCAAGCGTGAAACTCCCTTTGCCGATGGTAAGCAGCCGCCTAAATCCACTAAGGGCGCCCCGGTCAAGGAGGCGGAGGCCCCCGCCCCGGAGATCAAGCTGCCGCCCACGCCGGAGGTGCCGCCCCGCCCGGTGGAGCAGGGAAAAATCGTCTATTTGAAGCTGTCAGAGCTTCATCCATTCCATACCTTGCGGGATCACCCCTTTAAGGTGCAGGACGATAAGGCGATGGACGATCTGGTGGGAACGATCAAGGAACACGGCATAATGACCCCCGCTACCGTCCGCCCGGAAAAGGACGGCAAGGGCTATGAGATCATCGCGGGCCACCGCCGCTGTCATGGTGGTGAACGGGCTGGACTGGATGAAATTCCCTGCATTGTCCGCGAGATGACCGATCTTGAGGCTGTCCGTGAAATGAAGAACAGCAACAAGCAGCGGGGCGACCCTCTCCCCAGCGAATTGGCAAAGCTCCTGGATTTGGAGCTGGAGGCCATCAAGCGCCAGGGGGCCCGGCCCAAAAATGACAAGGAGGCGGAGGCCCTGGGCAAGCTCTCGGTGGAGATCGTGGGCAAGGAGCACGATATGAACTATAAAAAGGTGCTCCGCTATGTTCGCCTTAACCATCTTGTCCCGGAGCTTCTGGAAAAGGTGGACGCAAAAAGCATGGGCTTTATGCCTGCTGTGGAGCTGTCGTATATCAAGCCGGAAAACCAGCGGCTGATCGCCGTGTCCATTGATGGGGAGCAGTCCTCCCCCTCGGTCAAACAGGCAAAACGGCTCCGGGAGCTTGACCAGGAGGGCCTGCTCAACGGCGATGTCATTGACGGTATTTTGAGCGAAGAAAAAAGGGAGGTTGACAACGTGATCATCAGTACCGACGAACTCAACAAGTATTTCGGCAAGGAGGTCACTCCTGCCAAAATGAAGGAGCAGATCATGGCCCTGCTGGACGAGTGGAAAGAGAAACAGCCGCCCGAACTGGCAAAGCCGGAGAAGAAAAACGAGCTCGACAAGTGACCGGGCCCCGCTTCTGGACACTTTGTCCAGAGGTACGCGCCCTGCGCTTGGGATGGGCTCTGCGGTGATATATCCCCCGTCGCCGGGGTTTATGCTGCACAGCCGGGAGTGGGCCGTCAAGGGGCGGAACGCCCGCCGCATTTTGCGGTGGCCTGCCCTTTACGGTCTGCCCCGGCTGTGCTATTTCCCCGGCAAGCGGCGGGGGTATATCCTCCAGAGCCGCCCCCTTTCCCTGGATAGGGAAAGGGCGGGGGGATAGGGTTGACCCCCTACCTATTATATATAGAAAAGAAACGGAGGTTTTGATTATGAAGCGACCCCTTGCGTATGTGACCGCCGCATGGCGCGGCGGCGAGTGCGAGGTCATGGAGCAGGCAGCTAAATACTGCCGCATTGTCTATGATGCGGGATATTCCCCCATCTGCCCTATGCTCTATCTGCCGCTGTTCCTCAATGACGCGGTGCCGGAGGAGCATAAAAGCGGTATTGATATGGGGCGCGACCTGCTCCGGCGCTCCCGCGTGCTGGTGGTATGCGGGAGCTATGTCGATGAAGCGGTAAAAAATGACATCGCTGTGGCCCAGCGGCTGGGGATCACCGCCACCACCCTGGACGGCATCCTCACCGTCAAGGGCCAGAGGCGGCGCTGATATGGCGTTCATTGAGGCGTATGTCACTAACCTGGGGAAATACAACGAGGGTGAGCTGGCAAGTGAGCCGTTGAAATTCCCCACGACTACCGAGGAAGTACAGGCGCTCCTTAAACGGATTGGCGTTGACAATATCCAGTATGAGGAGATTTTTATTGCCGACTATGGCGGCGATCTGCCGGAACTCAACGCCTGCCTGGGAGAATACGAAAGCATTGACGAGCTCAACCATCTGGCCTGCCTGCTCTCCGAGCTGGATAAAAGCGATTTGGAAAAGTTTGAGGCGGCTGTTGCCAGCGGCGAGCATACCTCCGGCGTGGGCGACCTCATCAATCTGGTGGAAAATCTGGATTGCTACGATTTCTATATCGGCGTGTCTGATGATGAAACCCTGGGCCGCATTTACGCGGAGGACATGGAACTAATCAACATTCCCGAAAACCTGCGGGATTATTTCGATTATGAGGCGTATGGCCGGGATATGCGGATCAATGAGGATGGCGGGTTTGTCAAAGGCGGTTTTTTCCTCCCCAACGGCAGCCAGTTTATTGAATACTACCACGGGCTGGAGGACATTCCAGACGATCACAAGGTTTTTGCTTATCCGCAGCTTTCCATCCGGGAGCAGATGGCGGCTTATAAAGAAGTCATTGACCGTTTTCCCCAGGCGGCGGAACGCCCCCGCCCGGAGCAAGGCCATACAGACCGATAGCGGCACTTCTGGACACATTGTCCAGAGGTGCTTTTTTCGTGTGGAAGGAGGGATAAGGGCTGATAGACGAGGACGTTTCCAGACGTACCATAGCAGTATCTATTAAGGCAAGCAAGCTCACGGCGCGGGGGCTTGCCTATGTTCTCCAGGCGGTAGGCCGGAAGATCGCCAAACACCACCGGGCCAAGCAGACGCCCCACGGCAGGCAGACGGTGGGGCAGCTCATGGGCCACGGGGCCGCCACCAACAGTATCGAGGTGGAGGCCCCGGCCCTCTTTGACCGGGTGGCCCGGAAATGGAATGTGGACTACGCCTTTTATCAAGTCGCGCCGGATAAGCACTTGCTGTTCTTCAAGGCGGGGCAGGCCGACGCGATCACAGCCTGTTTCTCCGAGTATTCCAAACAGCTGCTAAAGCGCACCAAATCCGCAAAAGCCCCCATCCGGGAGCAGATCAAGGAGGCCGCCGCAGAAGCGGCCCGCCAGCCCGCCCAAAAGCTGGAACGCGCAAAGGAGGCGGTGCATGAGGACAGGTAGCGTCAAAAAATATGTGATACCAAACATCCCCTATTTGTTTGTGTTGTGGGCCTGCCTAAAGCTGGGGACAGCCTACCGGCTGGCCGCTGGCGCGGATTTCCCCCATAAGCTCATGGGCCTGGGGCAGACGGTAGGCCCGGCCTTTGCCGACCTTGCGCCGGGGCTTGATCCCTTTGACTGGCTTGTTGGCATTGTGGGCGCGGTGGGCTTCCGGCTGCTGATCTACTTCAAGAGCAAGAACGCAAAGAAATTCCGGCGGGATGAGGAGTTCGGGAGCGCCCGTTGGGGCGGGCCTAAAGATATAGCCCCTTTCGTCGATCCCGTCTTTGAAAACAATGTCATCCTCACCGGGACGGAGCTTCTTACCATGAACACCCGCCCCAAAAATCCGGCCAACGCCCGCAACCTCAACGCCTGTGTGATCGGTTCGTCCGGCTCCGGCAAAACGCGGTTCTGGCTCACCCCGCAGCTTCTCCAGGCCAGCGCGAAGAAAAAGGGCGGGTGCAGCTTTGTGGTGGTCGATCCAAAGGGCGGGGTTCTCTCCCAGGTGGGGGCTTTCCTGCAACGGAGGGGTTATCGGATCAAGGTGTTCAATTCCATTGACTTCACAAAATCCATGCACTATAACCCCCTGTCGTATATCCGCAACGAGGCCGACATTCTAAAGTTTGTTGATACCCTCATCGCCAACACCAAAGGCGAGGGCAAGGAGGGTGATCCATTTTGGACAAAGGCGGAAACGCTTTTGTACTGCGCCCTTATCGCCTATATCATTTTCGAGGGCCCCGCCGAGGATCGGAATATGAATACCCTGGTGGATATGATCTCCGGCATGGAGGTGAAAGAGGACAACGAAAACTTTATGAACGCGGTGGACTATATGTTCAAGGGCCTGGAAAAGCGCAAGCCGGATTGCTTTGCGGTAAAGCAGTACAAAAAGTACAAATTAGCCAGCGGTGTTGTATGCTCTAAAAGACTTCTTAATCAAGCGGTTGGGAAGTCTCTTAGAA
>OIXG01003569.1_pt1 | contig 10078 bp, 9 predicted proteins | sample 1587731 | NCBI WGS metagenome assembly OIXG01 (sample SAMEA3888908, study PRJEB22519) | human gut metagenome | biome: human gut; feature: human-associated habitat; material: faeces | place: Denmark | collected 2010
ATCCCGAAGACCGTCAGAGTGTAGTCGACAAGATTCAGGCTTTGGTGGATGCGGGCGAGTATCCTGCAAAGCTGTTCTGAGTTTGTTAACCAAAGGCGGATACCCGTTGGAGCTCATTCTCTGATTATAATCGGACAATAGATTCGCATGCCTCCGCTACTGCCGGATGGTGGGTGACGAAGATACATGTTTTGCCTGCGCAGTCTCTGCGCAGGTTTTTTATTAACAGCCGTTCCGTGTCGGGGTCGAGGGCAGAAGTGGCTTCATCTAAAAGAAGAATGTTTCCGGGGCGTAGCAGAGCGCGGGCAATGGCGATGCGTTGGGCTTGTCCTTCACTGAGTCCGCCACCTCGTTCGCTGAGTGGGGAGTCTACGCCGTCGGGAAGGTGGAAGACGAAGTCGGCGGTGGCGGTTTGCAGGGCTTGATATATGGCTTCTTCAGAAGCTTGTGGGTTTCCCATCAGCAGGTTGTCACGGATAGTTCCGCTGAAAAGGGTATTGCCTTGCGGGACATATACGAAGTTCTTGCGGGTTTGCGGAGAGACGGTATGACTGGTTTCAAGTGGATGTTTGGCGGGTATCAAGAGTATCTGTCCCTCTTGTGGCGTTGCCAGTGCCAACAATAGCCGGATGAGCGTTGTCTTTCCTTTTCCTGTTTCTCCGACTACAGCTATGCAGCTACCGGCGGGGAAACGGCAGGAGAAGCGGCTGAATACCGGACGGTCATCGGGAGTGTAGCCAAAAGTCACGTCTTTCAGTTCCAGTTCCGGGGTAGAGGCGAGGAATATGCTGTCACCGTCCGCTTCTGCCGGCAGTCTTTCCAATTCCAATAGCCGGTCTATGGCGGTAAGGGCATTGACTACGGAAGGTATCAGGCGTGAGAGGTCGAGCACGGGACGCTGGACTTTTCCTACCAATTGCAAAAAGGCGGTCATCGTTCCGAAGGTGATACAGCCTGCGCTGAGGTGAACGGCTCCCCAAAGAAAAGCCGTGAGGTATCCGCCGGAAAAGGCAAGGGCCACTAACATGTGGGCGGAAAGCGAGAAACGGGTACGTCCCATGACTTGGCTGTGGAGCATGTCTTGCAAGTCATCGAGTTTGTCCAGATGCCGTTCGCCTTGTTCCAATGTTTTAATCACTATGCGATGTTGCAGGCTCTCTTGTATGACGGACTGGATGCGACCGTCACTGTTCCGAATATCATGTGTATAGCGTTTCATTCGTCGCATATAGAAACGGCTGCCTAATAGAAAGACGGGCAGGATGGCAACAATCAGCCATGGCAGTGAAGGGTCTAAAAAGTAGAAGAATAGAAAGGCTGCCAGCAGTTGTATACTCGTGACGATGAATGCCGGGACAGAAGAGGTGAGCAATGTGACGATGGCGGCGGTGTCTTGTTCTACCCGGTTCACTACGTCTCCGGTATGGAAACGCTCCAATTCGTTCCAGCGGCTTTGCAGTAAGCGCGAGAAGAGGCGGTGGCGAAGGGCGTTGCCCGTCTCTATCTGCATACGGGTACTTATCCAAGTGTCAGCAGCTCCGCACAGTAATTGGGCAGTCAGCAGGACAACGGTGAGAACGGCGACATGCGTCAGGTTGTCGTCTGTTATTCCGGTAGCGGTGTCTATCACCCGTTTGGTTGCATAGATAAAGGCTAGGGCAAAGGCCACGCCCAGAATGCCGGTGAGGCAACTTAGCAGGATACGTCCGCGTTGTTCGGCAGATACCTCTCGAATATACCTAAGTTTTTCACGTCTGTCCTTTTTCACTTTTTTGTCCTTCTGTTGCTTTTTCATTCCTTTTATTTTCCGGGTTCTTTTATTTCTTTGTCCTTGCTTTCTTGTCTTTTACTCCTTTTAATCGGTTTATTTGTATAGCTATCGTTCCCCCTATCAGAGTCACGGGATACCAGAGTGCTTCGTACGGTGCAAATTGACGCAGTTCGTTGCAGCGTCGGGTGGCGCGGCAGAAGGTGTACCACTTTCCTGCCCAATATCCTTTGGGGCGTGGCTTGATGCGGTTATCATGTTGCCCGAAGTTACCGGTAGACAGGATGTCTTCCAATAATTGTTCTCCTATCTGCTTGGTGCCTTCCAAGGGGAAAGGAAGCCGGTTGGCGGGCAATCCCAGTCGGGTGACGGCAATGTAGCCGAATGCTTGTGCGGCATGCAATAGTCCGAGGTCCTGCAACTGGCGAAGCAGGGTGGTGGCATCTATTTCTTTGTGGCGATTGGCAAGCAGACAAGTCCAGTCGCATAGCTGGCGCAGGCCGATTCCGCTGTTCAGGAAATGTACAAAGGCATGTAGGAAGATATAAAGTGCATTGAAGGTGGCCGGAGGTATGGCGATACTGACGGCCTTCGAGTCCTCTTTCCCGGTTTCGGAGAATAGGGCATAGTCTGTTTCCTGCGGATACCATTTTCTGATAATCTGCTGAAAGTGCCGGTTGGCAAGCGGACTGTTCAGCCGGAGGATGATGCGGTGGTTCTCGATGTGTACTCCTTTCAAACTGTAGCTGGCATGCTTGTCGGACGCTTCTCCCTCGACTATGGCGCCTTGTTGCAGCAGGAGGCGGTTGGCTATGGGTTGTCCTTGTTTTCCTAAATAGATGTCGATGTCTCCGCATTGCCGGTGCAAGGGAGTGCGGTAGTTGGTGCCGATGCCTTGCCCTTTCAGCAGTACGGGATGCAGCCCGGCTTCCCGGTAAAGGGTATTGAGTTCGGGCAGAAGCTGGTTGAGGCGTTTGTTGGCTTGTTCTATCTGTGCAGTCCGGGCAGCCCATTTCAGATAGAGGGCGCGTGGAGGGCGCAGTTCGGCCGGTAGACTGCTTATGCCGTCAAAAGTCAGTGCAAGCAGGGCTTGTGAGTTTGCCATGCGGTACACGGTTTCCCAGTCGTCCGGCGAGACCGACCGGAAGAGTTGTCGGTCTGCCGGAGTGCCCCACAGGCCGGAGCGTACCAATGAAAAGAAAGCGTGTTGCATATCCGTCCTTATTCTATGATTCCTTCGCGGTCAAGGGAGTCGATAAACTTCTGCGCATCGCGACGGGCCGATTCGTTATCTACATCATAGCGGCTGGTCAGGGCTTCTGTCACGCTGTCTGTATCGAACTCTTTGTTTTCTATCTCTTGCCAAAGCATGGCGGAAGTTTGGTTCAGGCTGATGACTTTGCTGAAGTCCACGTTCGACGAGCCGTCTTGCATGATGATGTAGTCATCGCCTATCCGGTGCAGGATAAATCCTTGTTTGATTTTCATGGTTATTTTGTTTTATATTCTTCTGAACAGGGCGAGCAGCCAGCGGCGAGCAGGGTTTAGCTTCATCCACCAGTAGGAGTAGAGCTTCCAGACTTTGCCGTCGGCGGTGTACCGTTTGTCTTTTCGCATGGCTTCGGTCATGACGCCCATTACCCGTCCGATGTCGGTTTCTTCGGTCTGGGCGAGGTTGCCGTCGCCTTGCAGGATGAGTATATTTCCGTTCCGACGGATGATGCGGTGAAAGACGATGCGTTCCGTCAGGTCGCGTGCCAGTACGGCGACGCCCGGTTGCAGCTGTTCTGTGGTGAAATCGCCCAGTGTCACCCGGTCACGGCGGTCCACTAAGAAAGGATTCATGCTGTTGCCCCGCACGGTGATGGTTACTGTATGCCCCTCTTTGATGAGACGCGCCACTTCGGGAAGCAATATCTCGTTGGGAATGCTTTTCTTCATCGGCTGTTCAGTTCATCATTCATAACTTATCCTTCTACCGTCTTTCTGCAAAGCTCCGTCGCTTCACGGTCGGGCAGGCATTTCAGATGATAGACGGGTGCCAGCGTGGCAAGTTCCGTCACAGTGGTGACAATGGCGTTATAGATTTCCTTGTTCTGCTTCAGGCAAGAGCAGGAGGGGAGGAGGGTGGCGAAAGCATGTGCTGCTCTCTCTTGCTCTATTTCATTCTGCGGTGCTTGTTCCAAGCGGACGAAGGCGCCTACGGTCATGGATTCTTTCCGATAGCATGGTGTCTTTCCGCTCCACGGAGAACCGAAAACAGTGGCTTGCTTGCCGAGGCTGTCCACATGTACTATCGGATTGTCATCGTTCAGTAGATGGCAGTCCGAGAACTGTTGCAGCCAGAGCCCGGTGTGCGTACTTTTGCCCGTGCCGCTTTTCCCTAAGAAGAGGTAGCCTTTGCCTGTTTCAGTAGCGACAACCGAGGCATGCATCAGCAGTGTATGGTGGCGGGCGGCATTGAAGGCATAGAGCATCATCAAGAAGTTGTTCAGTACGAAGTTCGTTTCGTTTTCCGGAGCCGGTGTTTCTGTCCTGCAGGCCGGTAGGTGGATGAAGCATTGCCTGAAGTTATCGTTGCACTCCATCCAATAGTTTTTCCCGCTTTTCCGTGGGGTGATGGATACAAGGTGTGAGCTGTGGCAAAGGGCGAATGATGCAATCGGCATCTTCCCAGTTGAAACATATATCATCGGGAGTTTTCGCTATGGTTCGTTTTGTCGCTGTTTCGTCATCGTCTATCTCTGTTTCAAAGATTACTTTTTGCGTCGTGTCTATTGTCGTGATGAACGGAATCAGTGAAGGCAACGCCTTGAATATATTGAAGTCGGAAGGTTTCACCATGCGGAAGGTGTGCGGTCCTACTTGATAATCCAATATCTGTATTCTCATATGTTTTGATTGTTAGTTGTTATTCATGATACTTTGGGCTACTCAGAAAAATAATGAATGTTTGTGTGAATGAGGAAGATTTGAGAGATTTTTCAACTGTCTTGTTGTCATTTTTTAGACGCGGAGGACGCAGATTTATAAAAGAAAATCCGCTGTCCGCCGCATCTAAAAGATAGTAATAAGGCGATTCCGATACCTCTTCGTTTGGTCTGCGAGGATATATTGCTTCCTTTCTTAGAATTTGGCTTATCGGTTCTCCTGACTTGTTGGGCCAACAATATATTCTTTCCTCCCATCGTTGACTTTGTGGGCTGCTGTATATACACTGCCGTCACGGGTAACCTCGTAACCTGTTACCAAATAGGATTCATTGTCGTCCATATTCGGATTTGCCGGGTTGAAATTGATGAACGTTCCACCGGACACCTGGATGCTGGCAGTGTTCTTGTCTGTATTTTTTAAGTTCAGTACCCAGTATCTGCCATCCGTGTCGTTGTTGGGTGTACCATATTTGCCGGATTCAAATGTTCCTCCATAGATATTGATTTTCCCATTCTCTCTTGCATAAATCAGGTCTATCTGGGTGTTCAGTTTCTGGGTGTTATAGTAAGAACCGCCATGAATATTTACTGTCCCGTGTCCTCGGGCTTCAATTACCATGCGATAACCATCGTCTTTCGCTGTAGCAGATGCATCGCACTTCACATTGCCGTTGCCTGAAATGTTTAGTGTTCCGTTCTGTACAGTAAAGATTTGTGTGAAAGGAGTGGCATCAGCTGTTTCTGAGGAATTGATGATGTCGTGGCCATTCAGGTTTAAGTTTGCCGTTGCGTTTGCAGCATTCAATATGTAGCCTGTGGCAAGCTCCGTCTTGGCGATGTTGATATTTGAGAGAAGTTTTATATCCACAGTTGCGTTGGTTGCCATGTACTTCAGTACGCTTGGGTCGGAGAATGTACCTCCGGAAACAGAGATGATACTTTTGGCATTTTCGGTTCCCACGGATGCATCTACCTTTAAGTCACCGTTGAAAGTACCGCCTGTGATATTCAGCTTCATAGGTTCGGTATTTCCTGCACTCTTGGAAATTTCCACTTTTCCATTGATGACGCTCGTACCGCTTACCGTAACCGTGACTCCAGCAGTGTACTTTGCATAGCCGCATACGTCGAATGCAAATTGATTCGCATTGCTTCCTGCGTTGATAGTGGTATTGTTGATGCTTATATTGCCACAATTGTTGCTTACTACGTATTGGGCATTTGTGTCTTCTACTGTCATATTATCTAATGTCAGGTTGCAGTAGTTCTGAATCATGATTTTGTTGTTGTCACTCTTCAGCGTTCCGTTCTTGAAAGTAACGTTTGAACCTTCGAGTAATTGACAGCTGTTCGTTTCGGTGCCGGTGGAACCTACGGTCGGGTCAGCAAGTGTAAGGATCTTGCCGCCTAAGTCCATCGTCAAGGTTTGTCCGCTTGTGGTCTTGAATCCCGGGCAGGTCTTGTCGGCGGTCAACTTTATGTTCACATTTGCATTTGTCTTCATGTACTTCAGCGCGCTTGGGTCGGAGAATGTACCGCCGGTAACGTTGATGACCGGTGTATAAGTGGTGCCTTCTGTGATGAGTGACTTTGCTTCGGCAATCAGTGTACCGCCTTTGATGTTTACTGTGGCAATGCCATATGCTCCACTTACGTTGATGGCGGCGCAGTCCAGTCCTCCGGTACCGTCGCCCCAGTTGCCGGTGCTGCCTGTGCCTTTACTGGTAATCAAGGCTGTGCCTTCCACGTTCAGAGTGCCTCGTTGGATGCATACACCTCCTGCGGCACCATAAACCTTGCCGCCACTGATGGTCGTTGTGCCGGATTGGGGCAGATAGACTGCATAGTCAGCAGTAGAAATGAGTTCTCCGTCTGTGATGTTGATGATGGAGTTCTGCGTCTTGTAATTGCCGTTGCCTGCCACTGCAAACCATCCGGCTTCTATCTTGCCGCCTGTCATGGTGAAGTCTCCACCGTCCGTCACTCCGACGCCATATTGGCCGTTACTGTTCGGAGTCTTTCTGACTGCACTGATGTTGCCGCTTTCCATGGTCATGGAGGCATCTTCACCGGCTATTTCAATCAGACTGCCATTATAAGAAGCCGCTGTATAATCCTGGCTGGCAACTATCTTGCCTTTCTTCTCGGTAGAGCTGTCCTTCAGTGTCATCTTGCCCAAGACGATGATTTTGCCTGTTGCGCTGTTGTCGGCAGTCAGTGTATATCCGTTCAAGTCAAGAACCACGGACTTTCCGGCGGGTACACTGACGCTTTGCCCTGTGATGTCGGCATCGGCGGACAATTTAAAATCTTCGCCGTTGGCGAAAGCGGCCTTTAGGACTGCCACGTCGGATTGAACTACAAATTTGCTGTCGATTGTTGCCGGAAGTGATGCTTCGGTTCCTTTTATTATATAGATTGTGGTATCGCCGACATCGTGTACCAATTGTTCTACCTTTCCATATATCTTCAAGTTACCGCCTTTTACGGTCAGCTTCTTTACGGTGACGCCTGCATTGATAATCAATGTCTGCTGGGCGGTAGTGGCAGTCACTTCATTGTAAGTGGCTTTATTGCCTACTGCTGCCAATGTAACGGTGGTGCTTGGCATGGTGATGGCTACAGAAGGAGCTTCTTGCTCTGCATTGGTTTCCGGCACAGCCAAGGATACACTGTTGGTGGCAGTGGCGGCGGGAGCACCTATGCTGGTATTGGTCTTGTCGGTCAGCGTCAACGGAGCGGCAGTACTGGTCGTTGGGGCTGTATTGAACGCCAGGTTGATGTCCGAGTTCTGTAAAACCGGGATGGCGATGCCGTCGTTGCTGCCGGAAGTGGTATTGAAGCTGCCGCTGACTGCAATGTCGGTTACGGTTGCTGCTGTCGGTGCTTCTTGTGGGAGATTTTTTGAATCAGCTAAAGCTGTACTAAGCGCACTGGGGGTTGTAGCCTCTACCACAACGCAATCCAAAGGAGGTACTACCAATATGTCTCTTCTGCCTAGGATTTTGTCATTAAGCGTCTTGGTAAAATATACCTTGTCGCTTCCATTCGTCAGTTGGGCAGTGATGGAACTATAAGTACCTGTGGGCAAAGGAATGTAGAAGTTGCGAGACTTTATATCAGCTGAGGCTGTGAAGGAGGCGGTGATTTCCTTGCTTTCATCGCTCGTTACTGCCAGTATCGGGTCTGCTGCGGTTAAGTCTACCGTACAAGTACCTGCAATGTTATTGGAGGCAATAATCTTGAAAGTAGTGGCCTCTGCCGGAATCTTGTTGACGGTCAGTTTTATCATGGCTGCCATGTGCTTGAAGGACAGAGCGCTCAGATTGTCGGGATTTGTCACCTTGGCATACATCGGGCCATTGCTGCTGCCGTTATAATTTGTAAGCGTGGCAGGTAGAGTCATGGTCAATGTATTGCCGCTTACGCTCATGTTTTGTTGGTAAGGATAGATGGAGAATACAGCCGTTTCTCCGCTTGGCTTGCTGCCGTTGAAAGTGGCGGAAGTTTGACCAGCACCGCTTGCATATTCTAATTTTGTATTGCTATAATTACTTTCTGCATTACTACAGAACAACCCTAGGGCATCGGTATCTTGCCATAGAATCTTGTATTCATCGTTTACGGTAGTACGGGTGTCGGTACCTGCGCCTTCAAACGTTGCGTTAACGGTGATGTTTCCTTTCCGCCCGCTGTTTTCAAATTCCTCTTGGCTGCAACTGAATGCGGTCAAGGCAGCAGTTGCCATGCAGGCAACTTGCATAAGGTTTCTTAATTTCATCATAATGAAGTCCCCCTTAGTTTTCTACGGTTAAGATGTCATTGATTAGGTCTTCCAAGTCGCTGCTGGATGCCGAATTGTAGCTATGGGTAGAGGTGCTGCCCGAATAGGAGCGCGTAATGGGATGGTAAGGTTCGCCGCTTGTTGCAATGACTCCTTCATTCTCCATTTTGATAACTTCGATAGACGGAGTGATGTATGCTTCTCTACCGTCTGGTTTGTTCTGTTTCATATACACAAATTATTTAAAGGTTAAACAATAAAAAAAAACGTGAGTAACTATGTTTGTATATCCTTTATTCAGGCCTTCGCATTGCCCTTTCCCTGGATATACAACAGTCACTCACGTCGTTTGTGTATATACCATCCCCCTGATGGGAGAAAACCATATAAACATAGACGTGAGCATCCTTGTTGTTATCTTCAGGGAAATTTTCAAAGTTGCGAAGTTTGAATAAAGAAGATAATTTCAATAATGCTCTTACTAATATGTAAATAAACCCACTACGCTATAGCGAATTTGTGACAAAGATAATTGTTTTTTGTTTAAGTGTATCTATGTTTCTCTATTTTTTTGGGGAAAGGCTCACGTCTCTTTCATTTATAGGAGTTAGGAGAGTTATCACTTCTAACTCCCGATAACTCCTTCAAATATTTAGTAACTGTCTGCATTGTCTTTGAGGATGTTTTTCTGAGGAGCATAGCGGCTATGTGGCGAATAAAGAGAGGAAGACAGACCGAAAAGAAGCTGAATAAAATCTTTTTAAGCAAAATTAAAACAGAGATTTGATATACTTTAAACAGAACACCCTGCAAACTCCGGCTTACTCTGTCCGGCAGTTTGCAGGGTGTCTGCTTGGTTTTCTCACGTGTACGTAGCTCTTTACGCCACGAACGGAAGTCGATGCCATAGCAATTTTTCATAATAAGACTTTCCATATTTTTGCAAATGTCCATACTGCCTTTGGCTGAAACAATTTATATAAGTAATTGAAGTTTCGTAAGTGAGTATGCCTGCTGATAAATGGGAATTTATCGCACAGAGCGCGAAGCCTGCTCTCATAACCTATGGAGAGCACGAGTGAAAGCTTGTGGATTTTTATCTAAAACATAGGTATTCCTTTGCTCTTCTCCCTTTGTTTGTCTGCTGTGGCATAGGGAATTTATGACGCCTAACGGCCATGAACAACCCTGCTTTCGACCATAAAGCGATCGCTTGACGACCGTAAGCAGAGTTGTTCATGGCCGTTAGGCGTCACTAACTCCAGAGCTATTACGGATGAAGTACGTAGCCCGAACCTATTGCGCACAAGGCGCAAACGTATTATACAACGGTGTAAAAGACATTAGAGTGCATTATTCATAGTCGGCCTTTGATTCCCGATAACTCCTACTATGCCCCTACAGTCCAACTCCATATCCGTTGACTTCACAGTAAGGACAAGCCCGAAAATGCAGGAAAACCGAACCTGCCGATTCATGTAATCTGCATGCTGTATTATGGTAGGGGATAGCAGCTTACTGCAAAACTCAAGCGTTTCAGGCAGGTGGAAGCAAATTTTGCTTCCACCTTTTCAGGTTGCTTCCACCGCAGGG
>OIXG01003573.1_pt1 | contig 10060 bp, 10 predicted proteins | sample 1587731 | NCBI WGS metagenome assembly OIXG01 (sample SAMEA3888908, study PRJEB22519) | human gut metagenome | biome: human gut; feature: human-associated habitat; material: faeces | place: Denmark | collected 2010
ATAAGCGTTGTGAATCTGCCGTTTAAATGATGCCACATGGTAGGGCGAATAATTGTTTGCAGGTAGTCTGAAAGTACTTGGTATTTGTACTTCATAACTATAGCTCGTAACTTTTATAACAATATGGGAGAAAAAGGTTTGAAATGGTTGGAACAGCTTTGGCAGTGCTTCCTCAGTATAGTGAAAATCCTGTTGCAGTCCAAGTGGCGCACGCGCTTGCCGTCTTCTTTCAGTAATCCGGATGAATTGCTGATATTGGCTAACGGCCCTTCGCTGAACCGCACGGTAGAAGATTCGACGGATTTCATCAAGGGAAAAACCTTGTTGGCAGTGAACTTCTGTGTAAGTTCTCCTATGTTCGAGCGTCTCCGCCCCGAACTTTATCTGATTGCAGACCCGCTGTTCTGGATCGTTCCCGAGAAGCGTATACAGCTTTTCAAGACAATGGCCGAGAAGACTACCTGGGATATGAACTTCTTTGTCCCTGCCCGTGCCCTGAAGAATAAAGAATGGCAACCCTTACTGGCGGGTAACCCCCACATCAAGCTCTATGTTTATAATACAACGCCTATCGAAGGCTTCCTGGATATTCCGCAAAGGCTGGGGCGTTCCCCGTCCGCATAACGTGCTGATACCTTCTATCGCTATGGGATTGCGCCTGCCTTTCAAGAAAATCTATTTGGCAGGTGCTGACCACTCTTGGTTGCCGGAGATCACCGTAACGGACGACAACGTAGTACTGATGCACCAAAAGCACTTCTACGACCAGAATAAATCGCAGGCCGAAACCGTGAAACAGGAAAACTTGAACAGTGCCCGGCTTCACATTATTCTCTATCACATGCACGTAGCCTTCAAGTCCTATTTTATACTCGAAGCCTACGCACGCCGGCTGGGTAAGGAAATTGTCAATGTCACTCCCGGCTCTTATATCGACGCTTTTAAACGGATGAAATTATGAAAGATGGAATAATCATTCAGGCACGCACCGGTTCTACCCGGCTGCACAACAAGATTCTGCTCCCCTTCTATGGCGAACAGCGCATCATCGACATTCTGATAGCCAATATCAAACAGGCTTGTCCGGACAAATGTATTGTACTTGCCACCACCAATCGCCCGCAGGACGACGTGCTTGCCGAAACCGCCCGTCAGGCGGGTATCCTCAGTTTTCGTGGCGACGAGGACAATGTACTCGACCGCTTTATCCGTGCTGCCGAAGTTTTCGGTATCAACCGCTTTATCCGTGTTTGTTCGGATAATCCGTTCCTTCGTCCCGAAACTTTCAATACCTTCTTTGCCGAACACAATTTCTGTCCGGCAGATTATATCGCCTATGGCTTTGCCGATGGACGTCCTACCATCAAATCCCATTTGGGCTTATATTCCGAGTTGACAACGATTGACGCTCTGCGTCGTGCCGCCGTTTCTACGCAAGAGAAACTTTACATCGAGCATGTCACTATCTATCTCTATACGCATCCCGAAAAATTCAAGGTGCGTCTGCTTCCGTTGCCGGCTGAGTTGGAAGGGCGTTTCGATCTTCGTTTCACTCTCGATACGATGGAAGACTTCACCTTGCTACAGGAACTTTATGCCACCTTCCATGAGAAGACCGACCGTAGTGTGCATGCCCTGTTGCAATTGGTGCAATCGCATCCCGACTATCGTGCCAGAATGTTGGAGAATATTGCAAGAAATGAAAAATAGCTCATGTATATCTTCTACCGTCGTGCAGCCAAGTGTAATTCGTAATTTATAATTCGTAAATGAATAGTACTTATATAATAGGAGAAATCGGACAGAACCATAACGGTTCCGTCGATATAGCCAAACTGATCGTAGACCTGGTGTCCCGCCCTGTTCGTGAAGAAGTGTTCAATATAGAACTTCGTCCGATGGATGCGGTGAAATTGACTAAACGGGATTTGAATGAAGAACTGACGGACTCACAGATGAACCGTCCGTATGATTCTCCCCATTCTTTCGGACGTACCTATGGCGAACATCGTGCTTTTCTGGAGCTGACGGACGAGGAACACTTCGAAGTGTATAGGCACGCCAAGTCTTTAGGGCTTGATTTCGTGGAAACACTTTGCTCCAAAGGCTGCCTCTCTTTGCTGAAACTCTTCACGCCCGACCGTCTGAAAGTGGCAAGCCGCGATCTTACCAACCTGCCGTTGCTGGAAGTGATGGCTGAAACCAAGATACCCATTATTCTGTCTACCGGCATGGCAGGCAGAAAAGAACTGGATGATGCTTTGGAGGTGATTACCCGTTATCATAACAATATATCTATCTTGCATTGCGTATCCCAGTATCCTACCCAGCCTGATAATCTGAATCTGAAGACTATCACCTATCTGAAACAGCACTACGGGCAGTATTGCATCGGCTTCTCCGACCATACCATCGGTATTGCCGCTCCTATCGTTGCCGTGGGTATGGGTGCGGAAATCATAGAGAAGCATGTCACCATCGACCGCCGTATGAAGGGAACTGATCAGCAAGGTTCTCTTGGTCCCGACGGTGTGAACCGCATGATACGTGATATCCGTATTGCCGAACGTTGGCTGGGAAAAGAAGAACTGTATATCGACTCTTCCGTTGCCTCGGCAAAGGTGAAACTGGAGCGTTCCATTGCAACGAATAAGACGCTGCATCCCGGAGATATCATTACCGAACAGGATATCCATCTGTTGAGTCCCGGTGACGGCTTTAAGTGGGTGGAGCGTGCGAAAGTGGTAGGGCATAAAGTACTGAAAGAAATTCCCCGGAATGAGATTATCTATCCGGATGTCATCCGATAATTTATGAAACTCTTAGGCATAGTCATCTTATATTACCCGGATGATTCGGTAGTAAAGAATATCGTTACCTATCTTGCTCAACTGGATGAATTGATGTTGTGGGATAATACTCCGGCTACAGATCGCAGGGATCTGGATTTGGATTCTTTGGGAGACGGGAGAGGGAAAATCATTCTGGATGGTTGCGGTGAAAATCTGGGCATTGGTTCTGCGCTGAATAAGGCGGTGGCATATGCCCGTGCAAATGGATTTACGCATCTGCTGACCTTGGATCAGGATAGCTGTTTCGGTGGGCGGAACTTCGAAAGCTACCTTCGGGCAATCCGTAGCTATGGTGAGGACAAGGCTGTCATTTTCTCTACCAATTATTTCATTAAATCCCAGCAAACCACCATGTATCTGCCAACGGACTCTGTGGATGAAGTGTATTCGGCAATGACTTCGGGAAGTATATATCCGGTTAGCCTGTTCGATACTTTGGGCGACTTTATGGAATCCCTCTTTGTCTGGGGAGTGGATTGTGAGTTTTGTTGGAGGGCTAAAAGGAAAGATATTCCCGTTTTATGTTTCAAGAATATTCTGCTGACACACGATTTGGGTTATCAGAAGAAGAAAAGGCGTTTGCTGGGAAAAGAAGTATTTCCTAATGAATACGGTCCGGCCCGTTCCTACTATAATGTGCGCAATGGTATTCTCCTGCATCGTCTGTATCCAGAGGCGTTGAATTTGAAGTCGCATTTGCGCTATCATTTTTATAAGCGTGTGGTTTTTATCGTACTGTATGAGCAGCAGAAGTTCAGTAAGTTGTGGGCATTGCTGTGTGGCTATCGCGATGGGCTGAGGGGGAAGAGCGGGAAGTGGAAATAAATGATTGTATCATCTGAATAAAAAGAAAAAACTATGTTACCAAAGTTAGTGATTACCGATATTGATGGTGTGTGGACTGATGGTGGAATGTACTATACCGAACAGGGCGATGTGATGAAACGCTTCTCCGTGAAAGACGGCTGGGGAGTTATTTTCCTTCGCAAGCTGAATATACCTGTAGCCATTATGACGGGTGAGAATACGCAGATTGTTCAGAAGCGTGCTGATAAACTGAAGATAGATTACTGCTACCTGGGAGTGAAAGATAAAGTGGCACAGGCGGAAGAATTATGCCGTGAGTTGGGCATTACGTTGCAGGATGTTGCCTTCATCGGTGATGATGTGAACGACTTGGCTCTGCTCCGTAAGGTTGGATTCAGCGCTTCCCCCAGTAATACACCGGATTATGTGAAACGTGAGGTCGATTACGTCACCGCACAGCATGGGGGCTTTGGTGCCTTTCGTGAGTTTGTGGAGAAACTGCTTTCTGATAATGGGATGCTTGAAGGAGTGCTTCAGCAGTTTCTATCCTGAGGTTTTTTCCCTACTTTGTAGACCTTGATTTCCCGGAAAGAGGTAGGTGTCGTATAAGTACCTATTATAATGGAAACAGTTTTATTTGTCATTTTTGCGTGTCTTTAAGATTGTTCAATAGCTTTGATAATTTCTTCTTTTTCCGGTGTGGAGAATGTACAGGGGTAGCTTTGCATACCTTGTACCGCTTTCAATCCCTTCTGAGTATATCTCCAGTCAGCCAGCCTGTTTACCCAACGTAACAGGGGATGCTTATGAGTGAATTCCATAATCTTCCTTTTGCCAGAGATTTCGGCAGTGTCTTTAGGCATATCGCTGATGCTACAAATAAAGGAGAAAGCATCTTCAAGCGTATCACCTTCCCGGGCTGCCAGTAATTCTGATAACGCCAGAAGGAAACCTTGATATTCCTCCCGATATTTATGAGAGGTTTTGATAACTGAAACAGGTACGGTGGTTTCCGTGGCGGAACCTCTGATACGCTCGCGGGCACTGTAGAAATAGGGTAGTGTAGCATATTTGCCGAAGATAAGCGCAGCATGGTTAAAGAACTCTTCAGCCAGGAAAAGATTGCGGAAACGCAGGCTTCCGTCTGGGTTGAAACAAGCTGCATACATCCTCTGAAAAGCTTGTGTCCGGATGACGGAGTAGAGCAATGAGGCATACATGTTCTTCTCTTGCAAAAGTCTTTCCCGGGGAGTATCGCCCGTTACTTGTTTATCGAAGTAGCGGATATAGCGAGGGTAGAATGATATTTTCCCTTTATGGGGAGTGAAGGTCAGGTAATGTCCCTGTGCAGTGCTGTAATCTGGGTGTTCGTCTAGAAAGGCGGTCATCTGCGCAATGCCGGAGGGAACAGCGAAATCATCATCAGCGCAATAAAGCACATAGGGTGTACTAATCATCGGAAGCACTTCTTTCAGCTTCAACAGGAAATGTAGTTTAGGACGGTGCAGATAAGTGATGTCCGGGTACTTCTCCGCATCGGCAAACGGATGGTCGGATGAGTCGGGAACAAGAACCTTGATATCTGTGCGGCTATAGTAGTCGAGCAATCTGCGCAAGCGCTCGGGACGGTTGTGCGCAGGGATGATTACAGTTACATTTTGCAGTGTCATTATTGTATGGTTTTCTTTTTAAATAGATATTGAAGACTTTCCCTGAATACGGTCGACTTCAGGCTCCACATCAGGAATATGTAGAGTGAGGCAGCTAAAGCGATTTTCACCAGTAAGGAAAGATAGATGTTCTTCACATAACCTGCCACCCAGTAAGTAAAAGTCATTACGGCTACAGATATAATGAGATAGGGAGCTATATCCTTCAGTGTATTAAGCAGGGAAATTCCGATATGTTTATGGGCAAAATAATGCCAGATGAGTAGCCAGAAGATATTGGCTGCTGTATAGACTATCAGCATGATATTCAGACCGTACGGGTAACTACCCCACACGCATAATAGCTGGAAGATGCCCAGTGCGATGGTGTTCCACATATATACGTTCGGCCGGCCGATGCTATTCATCAGGTTGGAGTAAAGAGTTGAAATAGGCATGAAGGCTCCCCATACGCACAGTATCTGCATGACGGGTACACAGGGTAGCCATTTCTCTGTAATGCTTATTACGATCAGTTCCTGAGAAACAATGGCGAGCCCCAACATAGCGGGGAAACTGACAAAGGCGGTGAAGCGCATCAGCTTGCGGAATATGTTTTGCAATCGTTGCCTGTCCTCCGAAGCTTCCCTGAACACAGGTTGTCCTACACTGTTTATCATTCCGAAAATGGTGGAATATCCCATCGTCGTCCACTTGCTTCCCTGTGAGTAGTAACCGGCTTGCTGGATGGTGTAGAAACGTCCCAGCAATGCGGAGAAGATGTTGTTATTGATATGAGTGAAGAGCGAGGTAAAGAGTAATTTACTGCTGAAAGGCAATAATTCCAGTAATGGGTGAAAGCGGAACGAAAAAGTAGGCCGCCAGGGAGAGAATATCCAAAGCAGGATAGTGTTGGTGCTGACATACACAACGGTCTGTACGGCAATTCCCCAGTATCCCCAGCCATGGTAGGCACAACTGACACCTGTAATACCCGAAATGAGGATGGCGGCTATCTGTATCTGACTACGCTCTTTCACCATGAGATTACGGAAAAAATAGGCCGTAGGGGCAGTACCGAAACTTCCGATGAAGAAACTCAGAAATTGGAAACGGGCCAGCCGGGTAAGCTCGGGTGTATGGTAGAAATCGGCGATGAAAGGAGCGCAAAGAAAAAGTATGAGGTAAAGTGATGCGCCGATACTGATGTTGAACCAGAATACGGAATTATATTCCTCATGCTTTACCTCTTTCTTATTGACAAGTGCTAGGATGAAGCCACTCTCCGAGAAAATTCCGGCCATGGCGGAGAAGATGGTCAATACGGCCACCATGCCATAGTCTGTTGTGGATAACAACCGAGCAAGGAATATGCCGAAGACGAGGTTTAGCAGTTGCATGGCGCCGTTACCTATTCCGCCCCAGAATAATCCTTTTGCTGTTTTCTCTTTGAGTGATGCTTCTGTCATTCCTTGTTCGATTTATGATTAAGATATCATTTAATTGCGTTTAAATTATCCGCATTAAGAAACCAATCCGAGTGTATGCCTTTGGATACATTTCTAATCTTATCCTGCTTCCTCAGTTTGGTAAGTAGGTTTCTGACTTTTGAGTATTTTTGGCTTTCGCTCAATACATCTGGCAACTTATTCCAAAGTAATTCTGTTATTTCCTTTTTTGTAAGCGTACCGTGTTCAGTGAGTGCTTTTAAAATTAAATCACAATAATAACTGTCCTCAAATCCTTTATTGTTGGAATAGGCTGTTTTCTGATCTAATTGCTGAGCAACCGGTTTTGCTATAAATAGGTTCGGCTTTCTTCCTTCAATAAGCTTTTGATAATGATTCGCCATCGCGCCCATAATAGTGTCCTTTATAAGAAGTCGGGATTCCTTTAGGGGCTGCCGGAATTTGAAACATGATAACTCTTTTCCCTTGATACATGATTTCATGTATTTCCGTAAAAGTAATGCCACAGTTGGTCCCTTCGGCTATTTCTCTTTTTAGGGCGTCAAGCGAGGGACGTGTCGGTTTATATGAGCTGCCTAAAACAGCGTGAGTCTTATCATGAATGCCGAATAACAACCACGCAAATTCTTCTTGGCCAAGATTGGCTTCGCTACTACGTGCAGATATGAGTTCTTGAGTTGTCATTCGGCATTAAGATTATTTTTACTTCACTTCGCTACCCGGCTTCACCTCCTTCATGGTTGTAACTACGGAGAGTGAACCGTCAAAGTTCTCGGCAGAGAGGATCATACCTTCGCTGACGATGCCTTTCAGCTTACGCGGAGCAAGATTGGCAATGAAACATACTTGTTTGCCTACCAATTCTTCCGGATTGTAGTGTTGTGCGATACCACTGACGATAGTACGGTTTTCCAGTCCGTCGGCAATCTTGAATTGCAGTAATTTATCGGCTTTGGGAACTTTCTGACATTCCAATACGGTGCCCACGCGAATATCCAGCTTCATGAAGTCGTCGAATTCGATATTCGGGCGGATAGGATTGGCTTTGTAGTTGGCTTCCTCATTAGCCTTTTTCGTATCGAGCAACTTCTGTACCTGTGCTTCAATAACGCTGTCTTCTATCTTTTCGAAAAGCAATTCAGGAGTAGCCAACTGGTGTCCGGCCGGCAATAAATTAGTGCTGCCCAAAGTAGCCCAGTCGAAGCTGTCCATGTTCAGCATATTGCGTAGTTTTTCGCTGCTGAACGGTAGGAATGGTTCGAATGCAATGGCAAGATTGGCAACCAGTTGCAGGGAGATGTTCAGGATAGTGGCTACACGATCCATATCCGTTTTGGCAATCTTCCAGGGTTCGGTATCTGCCAGATATTTGTTTCCGATGCGGGCCAGGTTCATGGCTTCCTTCTGTGCATCACGGAACTTGAATACATCCAGTAACTTTTCTACTTCTGCTTTTACATCAGAGAATTCTTTCAGTGTTTCGCGGTCGTACTCTGTCAATTCACCGGCAGCGGGTACTACACCATCGAAATACTTCTTGGTGAGTTGCAGGGCACGGTTCACGAAATTACCGTAAACGGCTACCAATTCATTGTTATTGCGTGCCTGGAAATCTTTCCAGGTGAAATCATTGTCTTTAGTTTCAGGCGCATTGGCTGTCAGCACATAGCGAAGCACATCCTGCTTGCCGGGGAAGTCTACCAGGTATTCGTGCAACCATACGGCCCAATTGCGTGAAGTCGAAATCTTGTCGCCTTCCAGATTCAGGAATTCATTGCTCGGTACGTTATCAGGCAGAATAAAGCTTCCTTCTGCTTTCAGCATGGCAGGGAATACGATGCAGTGGAACACGATATTGTCTTTTCCGATAAAATGGATCAAACGGGTTTCGGGATCTTTCCACCATGTCTCCCAGCTGTCCGGAAGAAGTTCTTTCGTGTTGGAGATGTAGCCGATAGGCGCGTCGAACCAAACGTAGAGGACTTTTCCTTCTGCTCCTTCTACGGGTACAGGAATACCCCAATCAAGGTCACGGCTTACTGCACGGGGTTGCAGACCCATGTCAAGCCAGCTTTTGCACTGACCGTATACATTGGGACGCCATTCTTTATGATCTTCCAGAATCCATTGGCGCAACCAGCTTTCATGTTGGTCAAGCGGCAAATACCAATGCTTCGTTTCGCGCATTACGGGCTTACTTCCGCTGATGGCGCTTTTCGGATTAATCAGGTCTGTGGGGCTGAGGCTCGTACCGCACTTTTCGCATTGGTCACCGTAGGCACCTTCTGCATGGCAGTGGGGACATTCGCCTGTGATATAGCGGTCGGCAAGGAAAGTCTTGGCTTCCTCGTCGTAATACTGCATACTTGTTTTTTCGATAAAATCGCCTTTATCGTACAGCTTACGGAAGAATTCCGAAGCGGTGTCGTGATGAGTTTTTGAACTTGTGCGGCTGTATACATCAAATGAGATGCCGAACTCTTTAAAAGACTCTTTGATAAGCGTATGATAACGGTCTACTATATCTTGCGGTGTTACGCCTTCTTTCTTGGCGCGTATTGTGATGGGTACTCCGTGTTCGTCCGAACCTCCGATAAATAATACATCTTCTTTTTTCAGTCGCAGATAACGCACGTAGATATCTGCCGGTACATATACACCGGCCAGGTGACCGATATGTACAGGTCCGTTCGCATACGGCAGTGCCGATGTGACGGTGGTTCTCTTGAATTTCTTTTCCATTGATATAGAGTGATTTTATGATTTTACTGCTTGCAATGTGCAATGATACGGTTTGCAACGTGCAAAGATAATGCTTTCCACAGATTTCAGGAAGAAATGTGACAGGAAATCTGTGGAAAAGGCTTGTTTAGCCTGTGCCGTTTTTACATCATCATATTCTTTCTGATGGAGAACTTCACTATTGCCATATCCTGAATGGTGTCTACAGGCAAGTCCATCGGCTCGTGGTGCGGATTGTAGCTGACGAGTTTGACGTACCCTTCCTTCTCCGAGCGGTTGACGTATTTCACCGTCAGATACTGGTCTCCGTCGAGGTGGAACGCCACGATGTACATTTCTCCGTAAATGACGTTGCTGAAGTTGTTGATCCCCTTGAACCCTACGATATCTCCCGATTTGAGAATGGGATACATACTGTCTCCGTTGACAAAGATGGCTCCGTCACACGCGGGTATGCTCGGAATCAGTATTTTGCCCAGCGCATATTGGCGTTTGTCGGAAAGCAGGGTCCTTAAATTGGCGGCGGCTGTGATGTCATAGA
>OIXG01003579.1_pt1 | contig 10033 bp, 8 predicted proteins | sample 1587731 | NCBI WGS metagenome assembly OIXG01 (sample SAMEA3888908, study PRJEB22519) | human gut metagenome | biome: human gut; feature: human-associated habitat; material: faeces | place: Denmark | collected 2010
CCGATGGCAAATAAGGACTGCGTGATCTGATACCCCTCATTTTCAATGACACGGAAGGGGTCGGTCCAGGCCAGCACCCGGACCCGCACATGGGCGAACAGATGATAACCGATGACCGCCGCCACCGATCCCGCTCCCAGACCTGCCAGGAAATACAGGGGCTTCTTCGTGGCCACATAGAGCATCACCAGATAGGTCACAAAGAACAGCAGCGCCCCGCCTAAGTCGCTGGATACTGCCAGCACCAGCACATGGGCCGCCGCCAGAATGGTCGTCCGCACAATATCCGCGAATTCCGTGCTCTTACTCAGCATGGCTGCCGCAAAAAATACAAAGGTAATTTTTACAAACTCACTGGGTTGGAACACAAATTTGCCGATAACCAGTGATAATTTCGCGCCTGAGGTGGTCTTGCCCACTAAGGCCACGGCCATCAGAAGCGCCAACCCGCCGATTCCGTAAAGCCAGGGCAGCTTCTGCAGAAAGCCGCATTTTCGGATCAGTACCGGCACAATCAGTGCCACCGCCAGTGCTACCGCCGCAATCTGAAATTGACGCACTGCCTTGTCATATGACAGCCGCGTCAGCATGATGAAACCAATGGCCAGCAGCAGACACATATTGTTCAGCACCAGCCGATTTGCCTTCGGATAGATAATCCGGGTGAACACCAGCACCGCCTGCAGCAAAAAAAACTGAAAGGCGTAGAATACCGCCAGCTTCATTTCCCCGGTCTGCATGTACAGCACCACAAAGGCCAGGGCATGAATCAGGAACAGGTTCAGAATCTGCAGCCGAAAACCGTGGCGCACCTCCTCCTGATCCCGTTTTCGCAGCACCGAATAGCTTAAGGATGTATAAAGCGCAATCAGGATAATAAACGCGTATTTGGATAAATCGGTAATCAAGAATACCATATATTTACTGTACTCCCCGTTTCAAATGTCCCTTTGTGTAGCTGTACTCCGGTCTCCGGCACGGCGCTCCGCCGCAAAACACCTCTGTGTAATCCTTCAGGATTCTTCGGATTTCCTTCCGGCTCTCCAATGTAAAGCAGAGACGTAACGCCTCCGGCGCAAGCCGCTCGACCTCTTCTTTATTATTCAGGAGAGACAGCGGTTCACTGTTATAAATTACATTATAACAGTAACGGCAGTAATTGACAGCCGGAAATTCTTTCTTATAGCGATCTATCAGCATCCGCACCGTCTCCTTCTGATCACAGCGCTCCACCGTCCGGTGCAGACAACCTGCCGTAGTCATCAGCGGCAGATAACCGTAGGCAATGAGCTCGGCATCTCGGGCTCCCCGCTCCTTAAGTTCCCGGTCGTTCAGCTCCAGCGGAAGTGTTTCTCTTGTGATTCCCTGTTTTTTCCAGAATGTGCCGGCTTCCTGATTCCAGCTGTAGAGGTTGTGATCACCAATCAGCGGCAGTTCCAGCCCTTGATTTTTTACAAATTCCAGCTCTTCCAGGTTTTTCAGTACCAGGCCGTCCAATCCCGCCTGCTTTATCAGCTCTGTCCGCTCCTCAAACCACCGTCTGGCGGGTGTCCGGAAAATCGCCGGCAGTACCAGCAGACATTCCTTTTCTGCCCTGTGGCAGACATTTACATATTCCGGCAGCCGTTCAAAATCCAGCTTTTCGCTGGTCAGATAGACTGCCTGTACCTCCGGAAAATCCAGCACTTCCGGCAGATATTCTGCACGCTCCAACTGTACCCGAAGCGGAAAATGACCTGGCTTCTGTGCCTTTTTGTCCGTATCTCCGCCTGCCCCGTTGCATGTAAGCAGCTTCCGTATATCTCCGGATGCTCTGTGCGTTCCTGCCGTACACTGCTCTGTCAGCTTCTCCAAAGCCTCCCGCCGCATCCGGTTCAGCTGCCCGTTGGGGCAGAAGATATCGCCGTCCATCTGTATCGCGAGCTTTCCGAATATAAAGGGAGTATCCCCGGTCTTCATAAGCTGCTTGCGGATATCCGCTTCCGTCATAGGCTGATTCTTCGGCACCTGACCGGGCTCACCCTCCACGCGCACCTCTGCGTCCCGATACCGCACCGCAAGCTCCGACGGTCCATCCAGGGAAATGCGGAAGCTGCCCTCGATGGTTTCCTTCTTATCCCTGTCCAGATATTCCTTCCGAATCTCCTGCAGCAGCGCCTCGTATCGCTGCTTTTCCTGCATGGCCTTCTTTCCCTTCTCCTCAAAATGGCTGGGTCTGGTCAGGGAAATCATATCGCGGCCATTGTGTACCTGATAATAGCCTCTGGAAAATCCGCCCCGGTTATAAAGTGCCTGCAGTTCCCCGTAATCCTTCGGGTCCACACGATATTTATCCCCTCCATATTCCAGGTAATGATCCAGATATTTCCGATAAACGCGCACTACGCCTGCCGTGTACTCGGGTCGCTTCATCCGACCCTCGATTTTCAGGGAGCAGACGCCTGCCTCCAGAATTTCCGGCAGAATCTCAATGGTGCACATATCCTTGGGACTTAAGATATACTCCTCGCCCTTTTTGCCAAGCAGCTTTCCATCACCCTTCAACTGATAAGGCAGGCGGCAGGGCTGAGCGCACCGGCCACGGTTGCCGCTGCGGCCGCCAAACATGCTGCTCATCAGGCACTGGCCCGAATAACAGTAACAGAGGGCTCCGTGAATAAAGCTCTCAATCTCCACATCCACGGTATCATGAATCCGGCGAATCTCCTGCAGCGACAGCTCCCGGGCTGTCACCACACGGGCAGCTCCCTGCTTTTTCAGAAATTCTGCTCCCTCCGCGCCCAGAACCGTCATCTGGGTGCTAGCATGAATATCCAGATCCGGGAAGTTCTCGCGAATATAGGAAAAGACACCCATATCCTGGACAATGACTGCGTCCAGACCGCTCTCATAATAGGGCTTCAGATAAGCTCCAAGCTCCTCCATCTCCGAATCCTTCAAAAGCGTATTGACTGTCATATACAGATCGCAGCCGTGCAGATGAGCGAACTCGATAGCCTCACACAGGCCCTTTTCGTCCGGATTCTCCGCATAGGCCCGGGCGCCAAACCTTGTGCCTCCGATATATACGGCGTCCGCTCCCGCGTTGACTGCGGCCCGCAGGCTCTCAAAGGAACCTGCCGGAGCCAGAAGCTCTGTCTGATGTCTCATGTTTCCTCCTCCACAAAAAAGGCGCCAAAAATCCGTCTGGCGCCCTCTCCATTTATCTCTGTGTATTGTTTCCACTGTTCACAGAATTCACATTATTTCCAACATTATTCTGCTTTCCCGCATGCTGCTCATTTCTGCGGTTATTCTGTCCGGAGCCTGCCTTCTTCTCTTTTTTCAGATTCTCGATCTCCAGCCGGGCCTCAATCAGATCGTGACGGACGCTGTACAGCTCCCGCTCCTTCTTCTCCAGCTCCGCGGTCAGCTTCTCAGCCTGGTTCTTGGCTTTAAAATAGTCGTCCGCCAGGTTCATACTCAACATCAGCTGCCGCTGATCGCCGCTCTGTTTCCGGTAGTTTTCCGTACTGTGGCACTCGGTCATTTTCTCGTTGATATAGACTGCTATCTGATGCAGATACTCCTGGCTTTCGTAGCCGCTGATCTTATAGACCCGGCCATCCACCACCACTTCCACTGCGTTTTTCATCGCCATCTCGTTCACGTCCTTTGGTTTTTTCGATACTCTATTATATCACATTACCGCCATCCGGCACAACACCCAGGTGATGATATCCCAACTCTGTGACCACACGTCCCCGGGGCGTCCGGTTAATGAAACCTTTCTTGATCAGATACGGTTCATAGACATCCTCTATCGTGCCGGAATCCTCGCCGATAGCCGCCGCCAAGGTGTCCAGGCCTACCGGGCCGCCCATGAATTTCTCAATCATGGTCATAAGAATCCGCCGGTCGATCTGATCCAGACCATAGCGATCCACTTCCAGCAGATCCAGCGCGAAATCCGCAATCTCTTTCGTGATCTTCCCATCATATTTGACCTGGGCGAAATCACGTACCCGTTTCAGAAGCCGGTTGGCCAGTCTCGGAGTTCCCCTGGAACGTCTGGCCAGCTCCAGGGCTCCCTTCGGGTCAATCTCCACGCCCAGCACGTCCGCCGAACGCTCCACAATGGTCTGCAGCTCCTCGTCTGTATAGAACTCCAGATGATGAACCACGCCAAAGCGATCCCGCAGGGGCGCTGTCAGAAGTCCCGCCCTGGTTGTCGCGCCAATCAATGTAAAATGCGGCAAATCCAACCGGATAGACCGGGCCGAAGCGCCCTTTCCAATGACGATATCAATGGCAAAGTCCTCCATGGCCGGGTACAGAACCTCCTCCACCTGTCGGTTCAGCCGGTGAATCTCGTCCACAAAAAGCACATCACCCTCAGACAGATTGTTGAGGATAGCCGCAATTTCACCGGGTTTTTCGATAGCCGGACCGGAAGTCACCTTCATGTGAACGCCCATCTCATTGGCAATAATGCCGGCAAGAGTCGTCTTGCCCAGTCCCGGCGGTCCGTAAAACAACACATGATCCAGAGATTCTCCCCGGGCTTTGGCCGCCTGAATATAGATCTTCAGATTTTCCTTAGCCTTCTCCTGGCCGATATATTCATCCAGCGTCTGAGGCCGCAGACTGTAGTCTGTGCGGATATCCTCCTCCATAGCCTCCGTTGTAATGATACGTTTTCCCATCTATCTGTCTCCTAGAAGCTGATATATTTTAACGCAGCTTTTAAAATATCTTCTACATTCATACCGTCGGCTGCTTCCACCTTCCGCACAGCCTTCAGGGAATCGGAAGCGGAATAGCCAAGGGCTGTCAGAGCTTCCACGGCCTCGTTCCGGGCCTCGCTCAGATCGGGAGCCGCTCCAGCTGCCGCCTTTGCCTGGCTATTCTCCAGACGCGCCTCAAAGGCCTCCTCAAGGCTTAATTTATCCTTCAGCTCCAGAATCAGCTTCTGGGCTGTCTTCAGGCCGATACCAGGCGCTTTTGCAATGGCCTTCGCGTCATCCGCCAACACCGCGAAGCGGAGATCGTCCGCGGAAAGGGCGGAAAGCACTCCAAGGGCCGCCTTCGGACCGATACCATTGACGCTCAAAAGCTGTTGAAACAGCTTTCGATCCTCCCGGGTAAAAAAGCCGAAAAGCACAAATGCGTCCTCCCGCACCTGCAGGTAGGTATACAGGCGAAGCTCCTCGCCTGCCGCCGGTAAAAGATCCAGATCCCGTCCGGACATGAGAATCCGGTAGCCGATTCCACCGGTCTCCAGCACTGCCATACTCTCCTCTGGCTCAATATAAGCCAGTGTACCTCTGATATACGCAATCATGGCTGTCTCCTGTTCTGTGTAACCTGTACCGGTTTTCTTCTTCCGAAGGGCTTCGGTACAGTCAGTTGTTCAATAAACGGCACGCACAGATTTGATACCAGTATTGCGTACACCATACCCTCTTCTATCCCGGCCAGCCGAAGCGCCGCCGTCATGACGCCAATCAGAACGCCGTACCAGATCTGGCCCTTTCTCGTAATCGGTGACGTCACACAGTCCGTCGCCACAAAGAAAGCTCCCAGAATCAGACCGCCTCCCAGAAACTGGGTGGTAAAATAGAGCTGATCAAAGCCCTTTCCCGCGCCGAGAAATAATGTAATCAGGAAGGAGATCCCAATCGCCGCCGGAATCCGCAGATGAATGATACCAAAGGCCAGCAGCAGCACCGCGCCAAGGAGTAACATCGCCGCCGATACCGTACCGATACTGCCGTTGGTATTGCCCCAGAGCATCGGATAGGGATCTACGGTCTGTCCGGACAAAAGCTGCCCCAGAAGCGTCCGGGAACCATAGCTGCCGAAGCTGTAATCCTTCATATATTTCGGAAAAGCCAGAAACAGAAAACAATAGCCGGAAAGAGCCGGATTCAGCCGGTTCTTTCCAAGGCCACCGAAAGGCATCTTGATCACGCCGACAGCAAAAAGCCCTCCTAAGGCTCCAAGCCACAGAGGCGCGTTTGCCGGCAGCATCAGGGCCAGCAATTCCCCCGTCACCATGGCACTTCCGTCCGCCACAGTCAGCGGCTTATCCCGAAACGCTTCAATGGTAAATTCTGTAAGTGTACAGGTGACAACGCAAATCAGCAGATGCAGAAGTACCCGCGGTCCGAAATGAAGGACGCCGAAAATCTCCGCAGGCAAAAGCGCCAGAAGCATCATCCGCATCATACCTGCTGTCGTCATCGTTCCCTTCACATGAGGAAAGATCCATTTGTAATTTTTTTCCATTGTCTCATTTCCTCCCTATCTTCTTCCCTGTGCCAGCAGCTTCCGGCGCATGTCCTGAATGGACGGAGCCAGCTGTCTTCTGGCCGGGCATACAAAGCTGCAGCTTCCGCAGCCCAAGCATTCCATGCCGTTCATATCCCGGAACTCCTGCTCTTTTCCGGCCTCCGCCGCGTCCGCAAGCTTTGTGGGCAAAAGATAAATCGGGCAGGCCTCTGTACAGGAACCGCATCGGATGCAGACGCCCGGCTTATCCGTATAATCCTGACTCATGCACAGAAATCCGGTTACTGTCTTCGTCACCGGAACCTCCAGGTTCTTCATCTCCACACCGCGCATGGGACCGCCGCAGACAAACTTCTTCGGCGGCTTTGCGTAGCCCCCGGCTGCTTCCGGAAGTTCCGAAAAACTGGTGCCGATCCGAACCAGAAAATTTTTCGGCTCCTTCAACGCTTTTCCGGTCACCGTCACTGCCCGCTTCGTCACCGGAAGGCCGAGAACCAGCGCCTCATAGATGGCGTGAAGCGTTTCCACATTCAGTACGATACAGCCCGCGTCTGCCGGAAGCTGGGACGTGTTGATCTCCGCGCCGGTACAGGCGTAGATCAGCATACGCTCCGCACCCTGGGGATACTTGGTTTCCAGTACCCGGACCTCCATCCGGGGTTCACTTCCGCTGGCCATCTGCATGGCTGTAATGGCGTCCCGTTTATTATCCTCCATGGCAAAAATACCGGTAGCACGCTCAAAAAGACTCAAAACAATCCGAAGTCCCTCAACCAGACACTCCGGCGATTCCAGCATTCTACGGTAATCGCTGGTCATATAGGGCTCACATTCGGTACCGTTGATCAGGACATAACGGATTCTCTTGGGATTCCGTACTGACAGCTTGATATGGGTCGGGAATCCGGCTCCTCCCATACCGACCACTCCGGCCTCCTGGATCCGGCGCAGGCGCTCCCCAACCTCCAGCTCCTGCCAGGGCTTTATCTCCGAAACCGGCATTTTTTCGTACAGACCGTCATTTTCGACTACCACAGACAAAATCTCTTTTCCGGATACGGTTTTCCGCGGCTCAATCGCTTTTACCGTACCGGACACCGACGCATGAACCGGCGCGGAGATATCGCCACTGGCCTTCGCAAGGAGCTGTCCCTCCAGTACCCGGTCTCCCACAGCTACCACCGGCACTGCCGTGCCGCCGATATGCTGACGCAGGGGATAGATCAGATCTCCCTTCGGCAGATACTCCTCCAATGCTTTTTCTCTTGTAAACCGCTTTCTCTTGTGCGGAAATACTCCGCCCTTAAAGGTCACATGTGCCATGAATTTTTATCACTCCGGTATTTTTTATTTCAACTCGTTACTGTTCTCTGGAACCCTTGCCAACCTTCCGTACCGCACGCTCTTTCAGCGCCTGCGCCCGGGACTTCATGTTCGGGTAAGCGTTCATGGTACGTCTGGTAAATACGTTACCCATACCTTTCAGACGCTCAAAGCGCTTCTGCGCAGCGCCGAAACGCTCGGCCAGCTCTGCCAGACGTCCTTCCTGACGGGCTTTAAATTCTTCAGGAGACTCACCCGCAAAGGCTACCATTGCATTGACCCGATCCTCAAGACGCTGTTTCAGCTCCGGTACATACTCAGGCAGACGGTAATGGGCCAGCCGTTCTTTGAGTTCCTCGGTGCTCTCATAGAGCTTCGTATTCTGGATATATTCGTACAGCTCGTCCATAACCGCGTCCATATTCCGCAGCTTCTCGCCAATCTGCATGGCGTTCATGTAGGACATGCCGAAATCCACCGCGTATACCAGGGTCGCCACGCTCACCAGCAGCTTTCCGGTCGCCACGCTGTACAGGCTCACAATCCAGTCCACAAAAGGCTGAAATACATAAAAGAGAATCACGGAAAACACTCCCCAGCCCAGGGATGCGCCCAGACAGATGCGCCCCTGAAAATTAAACTTATTCTTGCTGTAATCCCACCAGCTGGTATGGAACAGAGCCTCCATCAGAACCGCCGTAACATATTCCAGAATTGTCGGCACAATCACGCCGCAGATATAGAGCAACAGAATATTTCCGGCGATGGGCTTCAGAATCAGATAGACGATGACAGCCCCGAAGCCATAGATGGTGCAGACCGGACCGGTCACAAAGCCTCGATTGACCAGTTTCTTCTCCTTTATGGATACGTAGGAGCTTTCCCAGAGCCATCCCAAGAAGCTATAGATATAAAACCAGTTGACGATATGGTAAATGTCCACGCCTGCAATCTGTATATTCCACATACTGTCCTTTCTCCTTGTGTATTTCACAAAATTATGCCCAGACAAGGCGCAAGGACACGCACGCCAAAGTGCCTGTCCTCCCGTCTGTGTATATCCGTTTGTAATTCTTTTCTTACTCTTCCTCAGCTGCTACCGCGTCGATGTCCACATCTGCCACATCGCCGGCTGTCTCGTTGCTCTGCAGTGCCTTCATGCTCAGAGAAATCTTCTTATCCTCGCCATTGAAGTCTACAACCTTTGCCTCGATCTCCTGACCGATGCTCAGTACGTCAGACGGCTTCTCTACGTGCTCTCTGGAAATCTGGGATACATGAAGCAGTGCGTCTACACCCGGCTCCAGCTCAACAAATGCGCCAAAGTCAGTCATACGTGCTACAGTTCCCTCTACTTCATTGCCTACTGCATATTTCTCAGCAGCGTTGTTCCAAGGATTCTGATCCTCAAATTTCAGGCTCAGGGCGATCTTGGTATCACGGATATCCTTAATCAGGACATTCAGCTTCTCGCCAACCTTGAATACCTTCTTCGGGTTCTCTACGCGTCCCCAGGACATCTCAGAGATATGAAGCAGACCGTCTGCTCCGCCCAGATCTACGAATGCACCGAAATCGGTTACGTTCTTTACAACACCCTCTACCACATCGCCTACATGGATGCGCTCGAAGAGCTCTTTCTGCTTCTCAGCTTTTTCAGCAACGATCAGCTGCTTACGGTTACCGATGATGCGGCCACGGCGCGGATTGAACTCGGTAATAACAAAGCTGATCTCCTGACCTTCATACTTCGCCAGGTTCTTCTCATAGGTATCGGATACCAGGCTTGCCGGGATGAATACTCTGGACTCATCTACAACAACGCTTAAGCCGCCGTCCAGAACCTGGGTAACCGGTGCTGTCAGCACTTCCTCGTTCTCAAAAGCCTCTTTCAGACGCTTGCTGCCCTTCTCGGCTGCCAGACGCTTGTAGGTCAGGAGAACCTGTCCCTCGCCGTCGTTGACCTTCAGAACCTTTACTTCCATGGTATCACCTACATGGATGACTGTGGTCAGGTCGATGGGGCTGTTGCTGTACTCATTCTTGGTCAGGATACCGTCGGATTTGTAGCCTATGTTCAAGATGGCTTCATCTTCTTTGACATCAATCACAGTGCCTTCGACAACCTCTCCGTTTCTTATTGTTTTCAGTGAACCTTCAAGCATTTGTTCAAAACTTAATTCTGACATGTTTTTGAACCTCCTCAATAATTTTGTTTGGGGTCGAAGCCCCTGCTGTAATACCTACGCAACGGATGGACTGCGATGTCTTCAAATCCAAATCATCAAGTGACTGTATATAGTAAGTATTTTCACATTCTTTTTTACATATTTCAAATAGCTTCTGTGTGTTGGAGCTGTGACTTCCTCCGATCACTATCATCGCGTCTACATCGGACGCAATTTCCCGGGCTTCGGTCTGACGCTCCTCGGTTGCA
>OIXG01003581.1_pt1 | contig 10025 bp, 10 predicted proteins | sample 1587731 | NCBI WGS metagenome assembly OIXG01 (sample SAMEA3888908, study PRJEB22519) | human gut metagenome | biome: human gut; feature: human-associated habitat; material: faeces | place: Denmark | collected 2010
TACTGGACAGCAGCGCCCAGGTGTAGGGGTGGCGGGGGTCGTAGTAGATCTCATCGGAGGTGCCGATCTCCACGATGTCACCTGCGTACATGACGGCCACCCGGTCGGCGATGTTGGCCACCACGCCCAGATCGTGGGTGATGAGGACGATGGTCAGGTTGTACTTGACCTGCATCTCCTTGAGCAGCTGCAGGATCTGGGCCTGAATGGTCACATCCAGTGCGGTGGTGGGCTCGTCGCAGATCAGGATCTGCGGGTTGCAGGCCACCGCAATGGCAATGACGACGCGCTGGCGCATACCGCCCGAAAACTCGTGGGGATACTGCGCAAAGCGCACCTCGGGGTCGGCAATGCCCACGTCCCGCAGGTATTCAAGGGTCTTTTCCCGGGCGGCCTTGCCCTTGAGATGCTGGTGCAGCTCCACGGCTTCCATGATCTGGTCGCCGATGGTCTTCAGGGGGTTCAGGCTGGTCATGGGGTCCTGCATGATCATGGCGATCTCATGGCCCCGGACCTTCAGCCAGTCCTTCTCCTTTTTCAGGTCGGAAAGGCGGATGGGCTTGCCGTCATCGGCACCGTAATAATCAATGGTGCCCGAGGTGATGGAGCCGTTGGCATCCAGCAGGCCCATGAAGCTCTTGGTGAACACGCTCTTGCCGGAGCCGGATTCGCCCACGATGGCAAGGACTTCGCCGTGGTAGATGTCCAGGTCGATGCCGCGGATGGCATGCAGCACCTTGCCGCGCAGGTTGAACTTGATGTTGAGGTCCTTTACAGAAAGGATGAGCTGATTTTTTTCCATCTTCTGTCCCTCCTTACTGCAGGTGGTTCTTCGGGTCAGCAGCGTCCGAGAAGGCGTTGCCGATGAGGTAGAAGGCAATGGTGACAAAGCTCAGGATGATGGTGGGGTAGAGCAGCTGGTACCGCAGGCCCGCCTGCATCATCACCTTGCGGCCGTCGTTGATCAGGTTGCCCAGAGAGGGCGTTTCCACAGAAAGGCCCAGGCCGATATAGGTGATGAACACCTCGCTGCCGATGGCGGCGGGGATGGTCAGGGCCATGCGCAGCATGATGACCGATACCAGATAGGGCAGCAGGTTGCGCAGCACGATGCGGCGGATGGGGGTGCCGATGCAGCGGGAAGCCACGTTGTAATCACGGTCGCGGATGATCAGGATCTGGTTGCGGATAAAGCGCGCCATGGCGATCCAGCCCGTGATGGACATGCCCAGGATCAGGGTCTGGATGCTGGGGGATGCGACATAGGAGATCAGGATCAGGATGATGGTGGAGGGGATGTTATCACAGATGTTGTACAGCTCGGTGAAGAAGAAATCGAGCTGGCGGACATAGCCCCAGAGCACGCCCACCGTGATGCCCACCACGGCCTCGATGAGGGCCACGAAGAAGGCGATGGTCAGACTGGTGCGTGCACCGGCCCAGATGCGGGCCCACAGGTCCTGGCCGATGGCGTTGGAACCCCAGATAAAGCCCTCTTCCCCGGGGGCGATATTGCGGAACTGGATGCCGGTGGTAGAGTCTACCTGGCAGAGATTGGGATCTGCCTGACCGGGCAGATAGGGCTGCAAAAAGGCAAAGCCCACCACGAACACCAGTGCAATGAGCAGGGCCACGGCGATCTTATTCTTGAAGAAAGCACGGAAGGTGCTGCCCCAATAGCTGTAATTGGAGTAGGAGGTGGCCTCGGCACGCTCCTCGCTGAACCCGGCGGGGGTGAACAGCTCGTCCTCGGGCAGGTCGGCCCAAGCGGCGGGGCCGTCCTTCTGCAGCTTGTTCAGGTCGTTTTCCAGAACAGCTGCCTTGTGATCTTTCATGTGGAACAACATTATCGGCCACCTTCTTTCTTGCCAAAGTTGATGCGGGGATCGATGAGCACCATGAGCAGATCGCCCAGGATCAGGCCGATGATGCCCACGCAGGCGTACAGCAGCACGATGCCCTGCACCATGGTGTTGTCGTGGCGCTGGACGCAGGTGACCAGCAGGCCGCCCATGCCGGGGATGGAATACAGGCTCTCGATGTAGATGGAGCCGACCACAGTGTTCAGGAAGGCAGAGGGAATATACTGCACCAGCGGCACCATGGCGTTGCGGAAGATGTGGCGCAGGGCGATGTTGCTTTCGCTCACGCCCTTGGCCAGCGCCAGCCGGACGTAATCCTTGTTGCTCTCGTCCACCATGTAGCGGCGCAGCCACATGGCGTAGAATGCCACGTTGCCCAGGCTCATGGAGCAGACCGGCAGCACCCAGTACCGCCAGTCGGAGGCATCAAACAGCAGGCCCACGCCCAGGGCGGTGGTGCCGTACATCTGAATATAAAGGTAATACACGGCGGCAGGCACAGCCTGAATGAGCACGATGATGGCGGTGCCGATCTTATCCGGCCAGCGGTTCTTGAACCGGCCCATCAGCAGGCCCATGGGAATGCCGATGACCAGGCTCAGCAGCATGGCAAACACGCCCATCTGGATGGAAATGGGCAGCTTTTTGGCCAGGATGCCGGTGACCGAGGCGTTTACCTTATAAATATGGCTCACGCCCAGGTCGCCGTGGAGGGCATTCCACCAGAAGCGGCCGATCTGCACCGGCAGCGGGTCCAGCAGGCCCATGGACTGCAGGCCCGCCTGGATCTGGGCCTCGGTCATTTTTTCGTAGTTTGCAAAGTAGCCTTCCACCGGCATCAGCCGCAGCAGGCAGAACACGAGCGTTACAATGACGAACAGCGTCAGGATGGAACGCCCGATGCGTTTTGACAGATATTTCAGCATATCTGTGCGCACCCCTCTTTCGTTTGTGGTTCCTCCGCGGACAGTGATCCTGAACAGCGGATAGGAATAGAATACATCAAAATTGCACTTTTGGAAAGTGATTTGCCCGGATTTTGAAAAATGTTTTTGTAAAAGCAGGGTAAAGTGAACGTTTTTCTTACAAAAACAACCCTCTCCGCCGGGTTGACGGAGAGGGATAAAAGTTTTTATAAACCTCTGCGCTTCAAAATCTCATCCAGAATGGCATCGGCCACATCGGCCTTGCTCATCAGGGGCAGCTCCCGGGTGCCGTCGGGGGTGATGAAGGTGACCACGTTGGTGTCCACCCCAAAACCGGCCCCGGCGACCTTCAGGTTGTTGGCCACCACCATGTCCAGATTCTTCCGGGTCAGCTTGGCTGTGGAGTTTTCCACCATATCCCGGGTCTCCATGGAAAAACCGCAGAGGAACTGGTGGGTCTTTTTCGGGCCGATGGTGCCCAGAATGTCGGCGGTGCGCTCCACAGGGATGGAGAGGTCGCCGTCCTTTTTCTTGATCTTGTCGCTTGCCACCGTCACGGGGCGGTAGTCTGCCACGGCGGCAGCCATCACCAGCACGTCCATCTCCTCAAAGCGGCTGGTCACGGCATCGTACATATCCTGCGCCGTGGTAATGGGAACATCGGTGGTGAAGCGGACCGGCGGCAGGTCGGTGTGGCCGTGGATGAGGGTGACCTCTGCTCCCCGCATGGCGGCGGCCCGGGCGATGGCATAGCCCATCTTGCCGGTGGAGTGGTTGGTCAGGTAGCGCACGGGGTCCAGCGGCTCCTGCGTGGGCCCGGCGGTCACAGCGATGCGGACACCGGCCAGATCCTTGGGCCGGGCGATGGTGTGCAGGATGTACTCGATGAGCACATCCTCCTTGGGCAGGCGGCCGCTGCCCACATCCTTGCAGGCCAGCACCCCGCTCTCAGAGGGGATGACCGTGAAGCCGTAGTGCTCCAGCGTTCTGAGGTTGTCCTGCGTGATGGGGTTTTCCAGCATCCCGGTGTTCATGGCCGGGCTGACCAGCTTGGGGCACCTGGCCGCAAGCACCACGGTGGTGAGCATATCATCGGCAATGCCGTGGGCCATTTTGGCAATGACGTTGGCCGTGGCCGGTGCCACCAGAACGACATCTGCCTTTTTGGCCAGCGAGATGTGAGTGACCTCGAACTTGAAATCGCGGTCGAAGGTGTCCACCATGCATTTGTGGCCGGTCAGCGTCTCAAAGACGAGAGGGGTGATGAAATGGGTGGCGTTCTCGGTCATAATGACCTCCACGTCCGCCCCCAGCTTTTTGAGTGCGCTGGCCACATTTGCCATTTTATAGGCGGCAATGCCGCCGGTAACGCCCAAAAGGACGCATTTGCCCTGCAGATCCATCCAAAAAACCTCCTGTTTTGCGGGTTTGCCTCTTTAGTATAATCCAAAATCACCGCCAGCACAACAAAATCTTTCGGTTGGGTCTTGTATCCAGCGCAAAAATGCGGTAAAATAGCTTGACTTAGAATAAAACCTCTCCGTCAAGGTCTGCGTCTTTGCCGCCTCTCCTGCCGGGAGAGGCAAGCCAACCGGCTCCTCTGGCAGGGGAGCCGGAGCAAAGCGCCTGAGAGGTTTTGCAGGAAAGGTAAAATATGATCTTAGCCATTGATATAGGCAACACCACCGTCGCCCTGGGCGGCATCAAGGACGGACGTGTATGCTTTGTGGCCCACATGGATACGGTGCGCACCCGTACCGCCGCGGAATACCGCATTGAAATGGAAAAGGTGTTTGCTCACCGCCGCCACCCGGAAAAGCCCATCCGGTTCGAGGGCGCGGTGCTGACCAGCGTAGTGCCCCAGATCACCGGGGCACTGGCTGAGTGCGCCCGCTATTACACCGGCAAAAAGCCGGTCATCGTTTCGCCGGAGATCCGCACAGGCCTGACCATGGGGGTGCCTGACCCCCATGCCGTGGGCAAGGACCGGCTGGTGGATGCCGCTTACGCTGCGGCGAACTTCCCGCTGCCGGTCATCACTGTGGATCTGGGCACTGCCACTACATTTAATGTTGTGGATGAGAACCGGGTATTCCGGGGCGGTGTGATCTGCCCGGGGCTTTCCACCGGCCTGCGGGCTCTGGGGGAGCGCTGTGCCCAGCTGCCGCAGGTGCGGCTGAGCTCCCCCAAAGCAGCCATTGGTGTGAACACTGAGAGCTGTATGCTTTCGGGCTCTGTGCTGGGCACGGCAGTCCTGCTGGACGGCATCACCCAGCGCATTGAGGAAGAGCTGGGCCGCCCGGCCACCCTGGTGGTCACGGGCGGGCTGGCAAAGTATGTCACGCCGCTCTGCCGCCATCCGCTGACCTACGACCCGGAGCTGCTGCTGAAGGGGCTGGCACTGCTGTACCAGATGAACGCACCTCAGCCGCACTATGCCGCCGGGGGCAGGCGGCGGAACCCGAACAACAATTTCCGCCGGGGCCGCCGTCCCCGCTCCCAGCGCCGGGAACGCCGCGAGGAGAAGAACAAAAACGGCTGACGACGAAACAGGATGGAGAGAACAATGAAACTAGGGATCCTGGGCACGGGGATGATTGTGCGGGAGTTTCTGCCCTGGCTGGCAGGGCCGGACTGCCCCTTTACGGTGCAGGCACTCTGCAGCACCCAGCGCAGTGCGCCGGTGGCCGCCGAGATGTGCGAACAGTACGGCATTCCCCAGCGCACCACGAACTATTTCGAATTATTGCAGTGGGTGGACGTGATCTATCTGGCCGTGCCCAACCTGCAGCATTACCGCTATGCCAAGGTGGCGCTGGAAGCGGGGAAGCATGTCATTGTGGAAAAGCCCATGGCCTGCACCGCTGCCCAGACCGAGGAGCTGGCGGCGCTGGCCCGCCGCAAAAAGGTGTTCCTGTTTGAGGCCATGACCACCCAGTACCTCGAAAACTACAACAAGATCCGGGAGCTGCTGCCCCGCATCGGCAGGGTGAAGCTGGTGCAGTGCAATTTCAGCCAGTATTCCAGCCGCTACGATGCCTTCTGTGCCGGGGAAACGCCGGTCTCCTTTGACCCGGAGTGTGCGGGCGGTGCCTTGATGGATCTGAACGTCTACAACATCAACTATATCGTGGGCCTGTTCGGTGAGCCGAACCAGGTGCACTACCTGGCCAACATGGAGCGCGGCATCGACACCAGCGGTATCCTGACCATGGAGTACAACAGTTTCAAGGCAGTCAGCATGGCCGCCAAGGACTGCGGTGCGCCTGCCCGGTATGTCATCCAGGGCACAAAGGGCTATATCCTGCAGAAATCCACGGCCAACTGGTGCGGCGGCGTGACCTTCCACCCCAATCAGGGCAAGGAAGAGCACTTCAACCTGAACGGCGGCAGACCCCGGCAGGCGGCGGAGTTCCACGCCTTTGCCAGGGCCATCGAGGGTGGTGACCAGGAGCTGTGCAGCCGGATGCTGGATACCTCCGTGGCCGTCAGCCGTGTGCTGACCGTGGCCCGGCGGAGCGCCGGCATCAAATTTCCCTGTGATAAATAAGGTGGGCTTGCCCGCTTATTTATAGATTCCCTGACAGAAAAAACCAGATTTGCGCCGTATCCGACGTATAGGGCGGAACGGCAGCAGGAGGAAAACTGAATTATGAAAAACAACGATCTTCGCACTCTCACCCGACTGGCACTGCTGGTCGCCATCGAACTTGTAATGAAGGCCATCGGCCTGGGCAGTGTGCCCATGGGCCCGCTTTACATGAGCTTCCTGACCCTGCCCATTGCGGTGGGTGCCATCACCATGGGCCCCGTGGCCGGTGCTGTGCTGGGCGGCGTGTTCGGCGCGGTGAGCTTCTATGATGCCGTTACCGGTGCTTCCGCCATGACCGGCGCTCTGTTCCAGGTCAGCCCTGTCAACGCCTTTATCCTCTGCGTGGGAATGCGTGTGCTGATGGGCGTGTGTGTGGGCCTGATCTTCAACGGCCTGAGCAAGCTGGACAAGAGCCGCACCTGGAGCTATATCGTCAGCGCTATGTGTGCTCCGGCCCTGAACACCCTGTTCTTCATGGGCTATATCGTGCTGGCGTTCTACAACTGCGACTATGTCCAGAACCTGGTGTCCGTTAAGGGCGCTGCCAACCCCCTGATGTTCGTTGTGCTGCTGGTTGGTGTCCAGGGCGTGGCTGAGTTCCTCGTCTCCGGCATCCTGGGCGGCATCGTGGCCCGCGCCGTGCACAAGTTCCTGAAGTAAGACCCCGCGTTCTGCGTCAGGGAAGAGCGTATGGGTTTGTAACATTACAAAATAAAAGACCAGAACTGAACTGCCACTTGGCAGAACAGCTCTGGTCTTTTTCTGTGCGGTGAAAAACAGAAACGCAGCCTTTACAGAGGCAGCTTGCCGCCGACCTTGTTGACGACATAGTAGGCGGCCTCTTCCTCGGGCTTGACGTAGATCTTGCAGGACTGCACGCCCACTTTGTGGGTCAGGCGGTAATCGGCCTTGGCGCGGTCCACAAGATCGGTGATGTTATACTGCTTGCCGGCAAATTCAACGTAGATCTCAGGGGAAAGCGGGGGACGGCCCTTGTGGGCGGTCTTTTCCGTTTTGGGGGCTTTCTCCGTTTTGACAGCGGACTTTGCGGTCTTGCGTGCGGGCTTTGCCTCGGCTGCGGGAGCTTCTGCAGCGGCAGGAACGACAGGCTTTTTCACTGACATGGATTCTACCTTCTTTCTCATATAGTTTTGCGTGTGGGAATAATACCGGAATGCACCGGTAGAAAAACTTTGCATCAAACAGCAGCATATAGCTATATAATAGTTTTTTGCGGCGCATTTGTAAAGAGGTTTTGTGAAAAAAGGTTCGTTTTCAGGCAGGAAATGCTTTTTTGTTTCTGGAAAAGTTACTGGACGCACAGTCCCTCGGCCCGTGTGACGATGGACAGCAGCAGTTCGGTGTCCCAGTCCTCTGCCAGCACAAATAGATCATCGCAGATCTCCTTCTGGATTTGTGCCGTCGTTTTTTGCCCGGCAAGGACGCAGACCGCAGAAAGCAGTCGAACTTTCAGGGCACAAATTTCTGCGGGTGCGCCCCACAAACGGGCAAGGTCATAATTGCTGGTGTTTCCGCAGGGCATGGCACAGGCAGCACAGTTGGGCGCCACCCGGTGCTTCTCGGCTTCAACGATGTCAGTCATCCGGAGCAGCGCACTCTCGGCGGCCTCCGGGTCAGCCGCCAGTCGCAGACCGGCAGCCAGTATGCGGTCAGTGTCCTCCGTTTTGGGTTCATTGACCGTGGAGCGCGCCAGCCCCACCAGCGCGCCCAGCAGAGTGTCCCGCTGACGCTGTGCAGCGGTAACGGGAGCAGAAAACGTGTGATTCATAGGAACCTCCAGGCTCTTTTTTTGCTGTAAGGATACCACGGAATCCCCGGAAAGGGAAGGCGAAAAATTCTTTTTTCTGCAAAAGGGAATAGCGTCTTGATTTTGGACGGAAAATCCGCTATAATAATACCGTTCTACATACGCCGGTGTGTCGGAATGGCAGACGAGGGGGACTCAAAATCCCTTGTGCTAATAACACGTGTGGGTTCGACCCCCACCACCGGCATTGAAAAGTAGCTTAGAATCGTAAGATTTTAGGCTGCTTTTCTTTTTTATCCCCCGCATCCGGCTCATTTTCACACTTTTGTCTCCTCCGGGAAGATCCAGACGATGGCATTGGCAGAAGATACCTTACTGGAGAAATCCAGATGTGTATAAATGTTGCTTGTTGTGCTGATGTCACTGTGACCCAGCCACTCCTGAATCTCCTTCAGGCTCACGCCATTGGCATAGAGCAGACTGGCACAACTATGGCGCAGATCGTGAAAGCGGATACGCTTCATCTGGTGTGCTACCAGAAAATCTGGGAAATGCTGGCTCAGGAAATCGGGCCGAATCCGCTTTCCCATCGGGTCTACATAAAAACACAGCTTGGAGCACGGACATTCAATAAAACTGCAAACCGCAGAGGGCTTTCCGTTGCTGCTCAAGCTGCCGTATGGAACAATAGCCTCGTTTCATCTATCATTTTTTCAAAATTTTGATTGATGAATGATAGATGAAATGATATGGGAGGTATACACCGTGCGAAACAAGAAACCGCCATTTGAAATCACAGAAGCAGCTCTTTCAGAGGCTATGGAAATCAGCGAACTGGTAGGCAAAATCAGTTCCACCCAGAATCTTTCCACAAGTCCGATTCTGCGCCGCCAGAATCGCATCCGAACGATTTATTCTTCTCTGGCTATCGAGCAGAACACACTCTCTTTGGAGCAGGTGACGGCTGTTCTGTCTGGAAAACGTGTGCTTGCCCCTCCAAAAGACATTGCAGAAGTAAAAAACGCCTACGAAATCTACGACCATCTCGCAGAGTTGAATCCATATTCGATGGATGATCTTCTGCTTGCACATCGGACGATGATGCAGGGTCTTGTCCGGGAGGCTGGCGAGTTTCGCTCTCGTCCTGTCGGCGTAGTAGACAGCAAGGGTAATGTCCTCCATTTCGGCACCCTGCCTCAGTATGTTCCCTCTTTGATGGAGGAACTGATTCAGTGGACAGAAAACAGTCCTTTACCGCTTTTAATTAAGAGCTGCGTCTTCCATTATGAATTTGAGGTGATCCATCCATTTGCGGATGGCAACGGTCGTATTGGGCGGCTTTGGCACACACTTCTGCTGTCAAAGTGGAACCCCTTGTTTGCATGGCTTCCAATCGAATCCATCATTCACGACCATCAGGCCGAGTATTACGCAGCAATCAATCAATCTAACGCACAGGGGGAAGGAACTGTTTTTATCGAGTTTATGCTGGGAATTATCAAAGAGGCTTTGACCGAAGCAATCAACGAACAGCCTGTTGCACAGAGTAAGGAAGAAGTGCGTTGGATGAAGATTGCAGCTTTTCTCCGCACGAACCATATTATCCAGAACGTCGATGTTCAGAATCTTCTCAATGTTTCTCCTGCCACTGCAAGTCGAATCCTGAACACTTTGACAAAAGAAGGAAAGCTCGCCAAAGTGCGAAATGGCCGCTATTGGGCATATAAATTGGCAGATTGATTATGTACAGGCGGGAAGACCCGCCTGCGGCACTTAGCCGAACAGACCAGACAGCAGAGGAATAAGGGCAACGCCGCCGCTAGCCATGAGCTGTTTTATCCCCAATTAGGTGTAAAACTCTGCTCGATGGCGGGCGG
>OIXG01003584.1_pt1 | contig 10021 bp, 6 predicted proteins | sample 1587731 | NCBI WGS metagenome assembly OIXG01 (sample SAMEA3888908, study PRJEB22519) | human gut metagenome | biome: human gut; feature: human-associated habitat; material: faeces | place: Denmark | collected 2010
TTATTAAAGCATTAAGCAGCGAAACCAACCCCGACAATATACAAATTATAAAGCGTGCCGCCGACTGTGTTATAAATGCTTTTGAAAACGGAGGAAAAATCGAATGAACGATTTTGAAATATGCCGTATTGAAATAGAAAATTTTGGAAAATTTAAGCAAAAAACTATTGATTTTAAAAGCGGTTTAAATGTTATATACGGTCAAAACGAAAGCGGCAAAACCACTGTACTTGATTTTATAATATATATGCTATACGGTGCCGAAAGACGAAAAAACATATACGAAAACGGAAATGCCGACAAATTTATTCCCTGGAACAGCGATTATACGGCAGGCTCTATGGATTATGTTTACGACGGAAAACATTACCGTATTCAAAGATTTGACAAAGGCAGTATACACAAACTCGACGTAACGGATAACGATACTCTTATGCCCGTATATTTTAAAACATCTCCGGGTGCCGAAATGTTTGGCTTTGGTGCGGACGGATTTGTAAGAACATATTTTATAGGCGCCGCAACAACCGTTATAAATGATGATAAAGACGGAAGCATTGCAGATAAACTTTCTAAAATAACGTCTTGCAGCGACGGCGGGGCAACATATACCATTATTAAAAAAAATCTGTGCACGCGAATTAACACATATACATCGAAAAGATATTCAAATCCTGTTATTCCCACATTGGAAGCGCAACTGTGCGAAGCAAAAATGAGAGCAAAAAAACTCGAAGATGCTAAAGACGAAGCAAATCTTACCGCACGGGAACTTCCGACACTTAAAAATGAATTAAAAAAATGCGATGATATAATACAAAAAAACAGCGAATACAGTGAATTTGAAAATAAAATCAAATTAAATGAGGCATACTTTGATTTAAAGAACAAATACGAAAATGCCGAGCGAGAAATATCTTCCGACAGAATAAAAGTGTTTGAAAATATTACAGATAAGGAACTAAATTTAATGCAATCCGACGGCGACAGTGTATTATCGGACATTATATCTAAAATTTCGCGGTTTAAATCCGTATTTGTATTTTCAAGAATTTTTGCGGTTTTGTTTGGTGTGTTGTGCGCGGTGTTTACGGGTGTTTTGGCGGTAGGTGTAAATATTATGCCTCTTACGGTTTTTTGTGCATTGATTTTTATTGTTTTTTTATGTATAATGTTTATATCAAACAGCTTATACAAAAATGCAGATTTAAAACATAATACCGTTTTGCATACAATAAGCGGTATCTTGGGTGAAACAGATACAAACAGCGCCGAGGAATTTAATAGGTTTTACGGTGAATGGAACGAAAGAGGATGTCCCGATTACGACGAATGTTTAAAAAAATTTAATGAAATTAAAGGAAAATACGAAGATTTGTTGAATACTATTAAAAAGCGGTATGAATTATCGGATATAATACATCTTGACAAAAGTTCATTTTCGTATAATAATTATATGGGTGATTTTCAAAATGAAACAAAAGATGTATACAAGCGTGCCGACAGCTTAAAAAAACGTATTTTTGAACTTGAAAATATTTTAAAGGCAAGCAATGACTCTTTGATAGATAACGCTTACAAAGATATAAAATTACTTTCGGAAAAGCTTGACGCGGCAAAGACGGAAAAAGCGGTATACGAAACGGCTCTTAAACTTTTGGAAAAGGCAAACAGTGAAATAAGCACCGTATTTGCGCCAAAGTTAAGCGCCGCTGCATCAAATATTTTTATGTCCCTTACAGACGGTGCATACGATACGGTAACTGTAAACAGCAATCTTCAAATTAATGTTAAAGAGGGTATGCGGTTTATGCCGTCAAATTACTATAGTCTTGCCGCAAGAGAACAAATGTACCTTGCGTTAAGGCTTGGTGTTATTAAAACAATTAACGATAAAACATTACCTGTTTTTATTGATGACAGCTTTGCTTTTTACGATAATATACGTTTAAAAGCCGCATATGCGCGCTTGGCGGATATTTCAAACGGCAGACAAATAATATACACTTTATGCCGTAAAAATGATTTGGAAATGCTTAAAACGTGTGTTAACAAACATAATATAAATTTTATTTTGCTTTCGGATTAGCCGAACAAACAAAGAAAGGATTGATAATCTATGGCAAGTGCGGTTTATGATATGGCAAAAGGTCTTATTACAATCGACAGCGATGTTATTGCAAAAATTGCCGGAACGGTTGCAAGCGGCTGTTACGGTGTTGTTGGAATGGCGTATCGCTCAATGACGGACGAATTTGCTAACTTACTTAAAAAAGAAAGTATTACAAAGGGAATAAAAGTTACTGTTTCGGATAAAAAAGTAAGCTTGGATGTTCATATAATAGTTCAGTACGGCGTTAACATAAATGTCACCTGTGAAAGTATTATAAGCAGCGTTAAATATCAGGTTAAGCGTATGACAGGACTTGAGGTTGAATGTGTAAATGTGTACGTTGAAGGCACAAGAGTTTATGAATAAGAGGTGGCAGAGTTGATTAACGAAATAAATAACAGTGTGCTTGTTGATATGGTTTTTTCGGCGGCAGCCAATTTAAATAATCACAGACAGCAAGTTGATAATATGAATGTTTTTCCGGTGCCGGACGGTGATACGGGAACAAATATGTCTATGACTATAAATGCTTGTATAAAAGATTTGGATTTATTAAAAAAGTCCGACTTGGAAAATACATCAAAAGCTCTTGCAAATGCAGCTTTAAGAGGTGCACGGGGCAATTCCGGCGTTATACTTTCACAGCTTGTGCGCGGTATGCAAAAGGCACTTAAAGGTGTTGTTGTCATAAACGTTGAAACGGTTGCGGCAATATGCAAATCGGCTGCCGACAGCGCATACAGGGCTGTAATGAAACCTACGGAGGGTACAATACTTACCGTTGCACGTATGATGGCGGAGTTTGCCGATGACGAATACGAAAAATATAATGATGTAACAGAATTTTTAAGCGATATTGTTGACGCGGGCAACGAAGCACTTAAAACAACTCCCGAACTGCTGCCGCAGCTTAAACAGGCAAACGTAGTAGATTCGGGCGGACAAGGTCTTATGTTTCTTATGGAAGGTGCGCTCGAGTTTTTAAAAACAGGAAATATAACCGAGTTTGACAAAACCAATTCCATACCGGAAACACAGCAGTCAAAATCTGCTCCGGCGGATGAGAAATGTGATATAAAATATAAATATTGCACAGAATGCATTGTTGAAAAAGCCTCGGAAAAGGCAGATGTTTTTAAGTTTAAATCAACCGTTGGTATGATAGGTGACAGTATGGTTGTGGTAGACGATGAAGAAATCGTAAAACTTCACATACATACAAATCATCCCGATATTGTACTTGGTGAAGCTTTAAGACTTGGCGAACTTTCAAGTGTTAAAATAGAAAATATGAAAATTCAGCACAGCAATCTTGTAAAAGAAAACGAAGAAAAACAGAGTTTGGATAATGAAAATTCCGTTTCTCAAAACGAAATAAACAAAACACAAGAAACAGGCGAAAAATTGCCAAAACAAAAATACGGTTTTGTGTCTGTTGCGGCAGGTGACGGTTTTTGCGATATATTTACCAAACTCGGAGTCGACAGCGTTATATCGGGCGGACAGACTATGAACTCAAGCACAGACGAAATTTTGGAAGCAATAGAGAATGTTAATGCCGAGAATGTTTTTGTGTTTCCAAACAATAAAAACATTATTATGGCGGCACAGCAGGCACAGCAGTTAAGCGAAAAAACCGTTTTTGTTATCCCCACACGCAATGTTACGGAAGCAATAACGTGTATGATTAACTTTGATGATGAGCTTAATCCCGATGAATTATACGATAATATGTGTGACGATATACAATATGTTAAATCGGCGCAAACAACATATGCGGTTCGCGATACGGTTATAGACAATAACGAAATTCACACAGGAGATATTTTGGGTATTGTTGACGGAAAAATAAAATTTGTTGATAACGATATAGAACAGTCGGTACAAAACTGTATTGCAGATATGGTTGATGATGATACATCGGTTATAACACTTTATTATGGTGAAGATGCCGATGATAAGCAGGCGGGGCAATTGTGCACCGAACTTGAGGACGAATATCCGGACTGCGATGTTTCAATTCAATTTGGAGGTCAACCCGTATATCATTATATTATATCTGTTGAGTAGTTATAAAAGGTTTGGTTATTAATATGACTTTTGATGAGTATGTGAGCTTTTTAAATTCGGATATTAAAACCGTAAAAGGAGTTGGCGATAAAAAGTCAGCTCTTTTTGCTAAAATGGGTATTTATTCGGTATGGGATTTAATATATTATTTTCCGCGCAGTTATGAGGACCGACGTACGTTTTTAAGCATAGGTTCATTATCGCACGGGGATATTTGCTGTATTAAAGCAGTTGTACAGCGTTCTGTTTGTGAACGCCGTATTAAAAAAAATATATCATTATTTACACTTAATGTAAGCGACGGGAGTGAAAGCATTATTGTTAAATGGTTTTCGTCGCCTTTTTATAAGCAAAGCATTAAAACGGGTGAACAGTATGTGTTTTACGGAAGGTGTGTTTTTGCATACGGAAAACGCGAATTTGAAATGCGCTCTATGGAAAAAGCGGGAGATTGTAAAACAACGGGTATAATTTTGCCTGTATACGCGGCCGTTAAGGGCATTAATCAAAGCACTATACGCAATGCGGTGCGGTTTGCACTGTCACATATCGATACAATTATCGACGCAATTCCTTCCGAAATAAGAAAAAAATATAATTTGTACGATATAGATGAAGCCGTAAGAACAATGCACAACCCAACCGATACAAAAACTCTTTCGGACGCACGCAAAAGAATTGTTTTTGAGGAATTGTTTGTATTGCAGCTTTCGCTTGCCGTTATGAAAAAAAGACGTCAAAGGGGAGAGGGAACTGTTTTTGAAAACGTTAAGTGCGTTTTGGATTTTACATCAACACTTCCATTTGAATTTACCGATGGCCAAAAAGATGCGGTAAACGATATATGCCGCGATTTTAAATCGGGAAAATGTATGAACCGTCTTTTGCAGGGCGATGTGGGCAGCGGTAAAACGGCTGTTGCTGCCGCGGCAATGTATATTGCGGTTAAAAACGGATATCAGGCTGTAATTATGGCGCCTACCGAAATACTTGCAGTTCAGCATTATAACACATTAAATTCTTTTTTTGGCGGCAAAGGAATTAAAACCGTACTTCTTACGGGTTCTGTTAAAAACAAACAAAACATTTACAAAAAAATCGCCGCAGGCGAATATAACATAATTGTTGGAACGCACGCATTAACCGAAAGCGGAACCGAATTTAAAAATCTTGCACTTTGTATTACGGACGAACAGCACAGATTTGGGGTCAATCAGCGTGCCAAGCTTTTTGAAAAGGGGTGTACTCCGCACGTGCTTGTAATGAGTGCAACACCCATACCGCGAACTTTATCGCTTATTTTATACGGCGATTTGGATATTTCGGTTATAAAAACAAAGCCCAAAGGCAGACAGGAAATAGATACATTTTGTGTAAATGACAGTATGCACCAAAGAGTGTATTCGTTTGTAAAAAAACAGCTTGACGCAGGCAGACAATGCTACTGTGTATGCCCGCTTGTGGAACAGTCGGACAATTTAGATGTATTATCGGGTGTTGAACTCGAGGCTTATTTAAAAAATGAAGTTTTTTCGGATTACAGAGTTGGACTTTTGCACGGAAAAATGAAAGCGTCCGAGAAAGACGCAGTTATGGATATGTTTAAAAACCACCAAATTGACCTTTTGGTTTCCACAACGGTTATTGAAGTCGGTGTTGATGTTCCCAATGCGAACATAATGATAATTGAAAATGCCGAACGTTTTGGATTGAGCCAGCTTCATCAGTTAAGAGGGAGAGTGGGCAGAGGTGATGTAAAATCGTATTGTATACTTGTTACCAATTCGGATAACGAAGATACAAAACAGCGTATGAACATAATGTGCCGTACAAACGACGGCTTTGAAGTTGCGCAAAAAGACTTGGAACTCAGGGGATGCGGAGAGTTTTTTGGAACACGTCAGCACGGACTGCCCGAACTGAAAGTTGCAAATTTGTTTACGGATACCGACATACTTAAACTTGCGTCAGACGCGTGTGCGGAAATTATAAAAAAGGATCCTTATCTTGAAGATAATTCACTTGCCTTAATTCGAGGACGAATTCAAAATCTTTATTCAAAATACGATAATTTTAATATTTTTAATTAACCGTAAACATTTTATATTAAAAAAAGATTAAAAATGATAAAAAATATTAAAAAAACCTTTATTTATTTAAAAAAATATGGTATACTGTTATAAGTAAAGTACAGAGGTGACTATATGTTTGATAAACTTTCGTTTATAGAAGAAAAATTTAATGAACTTGAAAAGAAAATAAGCGACCCCGAAGTGATTGCAAATCAGGATATGTGGAGAAAGCTTTGCAAAGAACACTCCGATATTGCTCCGATTGTGGAAAAATACAGAGCATATAAGGCGGTTAAAGATAACATTGAAGATGCAAAAGAAATGATTGCGTCGGGTGTTGATAAAGACGAAAAAGATATGCTTGAAGAAGAAATTAACGAAAGCAAAGAAAAAATTGAGAATCTTGAAAGTGAAATTAAAATTTTGTTGCTTCCCAAAGACCCAAATGACGAAAAAAACGTTATTGTTGAAATAAGAGGCGGTGCAGGCGGTGATGAGGCAGCATTGTTTGCAGCAGAAATCTACCGTATGTATGTACATTATGCAGAGAGCCGTCGCTGGAAGGTAGAAACTATGGAAGTCGAAGAAATCGGTATCGGCGGTATGAAGAGTGTTACCTTTATGATCAGTGGACAGGGTGCATACTCCGTAATGAAATATGAATCCGGTGTACACCGTGTACAGCGTGTTCCTGAGACTGAGTCCGGTGGACGTATCCATACTTCTACGATCAGTGTCGCTGTTATGCCGGAAGTTGATGAAGATATTGATATTAAGATTGAAGATAAAGATATCCGTATCGATGTAATGCGTGCATCCGGTAACGGTGGACAGTGTGTCAACACCACAGACTCCGCAGTGCGTCTGACGCATTACCCGACTGGAATCGTGGTATACAGCCAGACCGAGAAATCACAGCTCCAGAATAAAGCAAAGGCATTTGCACTGCTTCGTGCAAAGCTGTATGATATTGAACAGCAGCAGAGACATGATGCGGAGGCAGAGATGCGCCGCAGCCAGATCGGTACCGGAGACCGTTCCGAGAAGATCCGTACCTACAACTTCCCACAGGGACGTGTGACCGATCACCGGATCAACCTGACACTGTATAAGCTTGATAAGATCATGAATGGAGATATCCAGGAGATCATCGATGCCTGTATCGCAGCCGATCAGGCAAAGAAGCTGGCAAATATGAACGATTAAGGTCTTCGCTGTCAGATGACCTTATAAAAAATATATTAAGTAGGATAGTAAGGAGCAAAACATGGGAAAATATTTTGGAACAGACGGCTTTCGTGGAGAAGCAAACGTAAATTTGACCGTTGAGCATGCCTACAAAGTAGGTCGTTTCCTTGGCTGGTACTATGGCAGGGAACACAAAGCACAGGTTGTGATCGGAAAAGATACCAGAAGATCCAGCTATATGTTTGAGTACTCCCTGGTAGCAGGTCTCACTGCTTCTGGCGCGGATGTTTATCTGCTTCATGTCACCACCACCCCGAGTGTATCCTATGTGGTGCGCACGGAAGAGTTCGACTGCGGCATCATGATCTCTGCCAGCCACAACCCATACTATGACAACGGCATCAAGGTCATCAACGGCAAGGGCGAGAAGCTGGAAGAGGACGTTATCGTAGAAATCGAGCGCTACTTAGACGGGGAGATGGAAGAGATTCCGTTTGCCTTAAAGGATGCCATCGGCCGCACCACCGACTACGCTGCAGGCAGAAACCGCTACATCGGTTACCTGATCTCCATTGCCACCCGTTCCTTCAAGGGCAAAAAAGTGGCTCTGGACTGCGCAAACGGCAGCGCATCTGCCATTGCGAAGAACGTGTTCGATGCTCTGGGAGCAGAGACCCATGTCATCAACAACCATCCGAACGGTTTGAACATCAACACCGACTGCGGCTCCACCCACATCCATGTCTTGCAGGAGTATGTAAAGGAATCCGGCTGTGACGTAGGCTTTGCTTACGACGGTGATGCAGACCGCTGTATCGCGGTAGATGAGAACGGCAGCGTGGTAGACGGTGATCTGATCCTCTACATCTGCGGCAAGTACATGAAGGAGATTGGTACCCTGCGCAACAATACCGTAGTTACCACCATCATGTCCAACTTCGGCCTTTACAAGGCATTTGACCGGGAAGGCATCTCCTACGAGAAGACCGCAGTCGGTGACAAATATGTGTACGAGAACATGTCCCAGTACGGCAACTGTCTGGGCGGCGAGCAGTCCGGCCACATCATCTTCAGCAAGCACGCCACCACCGGAGACGGCATCCTGACCTCCTTAAAGGTGATGGAGGTTATGCTGGAGAAGAAGGAAACTCTGGGCAAGCTGGCCTCTGAGGTGGAGATTTTGCCGCAGGTGCTGAAAAATGTCCGCGTCAAAGACAAAAAGGCAGCGCAGAATGACCCGGCAGTCCAGGCAGAGGTGGCAAAGGTCACTGAGACTCTGGGCACAGACGGCCGTATCCTGCTCCGTCAGTCCGGCACCGAGCCGGTTGTGCGCGTCATGGTAGAAGCGCCGACCACCGGGCAGTGCGAGATGCTGGTAGACCAGGTGATCGAGGTTATGAAGGCACAGGGACACGTGCTGTAAAAAGCGAGAGTTGCGAGAGAAGAACGCGTGGAATTCATAAACAATGTTTGATGAATTTCATGCGTTTTTGTTTAAATCGATTTGAATCAAATTGATTTGAATAAAGTTTCGGCTGTAGATGGGTTCTTGTCACATCTGGAAAAATATGCTATTATATGGATTAACGTATCAAATTTTTCAGAAAAAGGAATGATGAAAGATGGGGCTGAATCAGTAGGATCAGTATTGTTCATTGTCCGCTTCTACGGCGTGATCGAGCGACTGCCCGGAAGGGCTTGAGATTAAAAAATACAAAGCAGAACCGTTTAAATGCCGGTCACAACAGCAAGTAGCATGTAACAAAAAAGACAGAGATAGACACAAGGAGGAAATAGTTATTATGTTAAATTATAAGAGATATAAAAGAGTACCTGTAGTTAATTTCCCGGAGCGTACCTGGCCAAATAAGGAAATCGAAAAGGCTCCTGTATGGTGCAGCGTTGACCTTCGTGACGGAAACCAGGCACTGGTAGAACCAATGGTAGTAGAAGAAAAGGTAGAGATGTTCAACCTTTTAGTAAAGCTGGGCTTTAAGGAGATCGAGGTTGGTTTCCCTGCAGCTTCCCAGATCGAATATGATTTTCTTCGTACCCTGGTTGACCGCAAGCTGATCCCGGATGATGTAGAAGTTCAGGTATTAGTACAGTGCCGTGAGCATCTGATCAAGAGAACTTTTGAGGCATTGAAGGGCATCAAGAAAGCCATTGTACATATTTACAATTCCACATCTACTCTTCAGAGAGATGTTGTTTTCCACAAAGATATGGATGAGATCAAGGATATCGCTATTGTAGGTACCAAGATGGTACAGAGATACGCAGCAGAATGTGATACCAAGATCCGTCTGGAGTATTCTCCAGAGAGCTTTACCGGCACAGAGCTGGATTTTGCTCTTGATATCTGTACTGCAGTTCAGGAAACCTGGGGCGCTACCAAGGAGAACCCGATCATCATCAACCTTCCATCTACTGTTGAGATGAACACTCCAAACGTATACGCAGACCAGATCGAATGGATGAATACACACTTTAAGAACAGAGAAAGCATTATCTTAAGTGTGCATCCACACAATGACAGAGGCGAAGGTGTTGCTTCTACTGAATTAGCACTGCTTGC
>OIXG01003590.1_pt1 | contig 10006 bp, 8 predicted proteins | sample 1587731 | NCBI WGS metagenome assembly OIXG01 (sample SAMEA3888908, study PRJEB22519) | human gut metagenome | biome: human gut; feature: human-associated habitat; material: faeces | place: Denmark | collected 2010
GGGGTTGACCCACAGCCGCAAAGCGGCTTTGTTCAGTTGAGGGTTGAGGGTTGAGAGTTGAGAGACCGGCAGATTGGGAAACGCACGGTTATATGCAACTCAACCATAAACTCTCAACTCTAAACCATTTCTGAACCCCTCTGTTTTTCCTGCGGAAAAACTTTCTAAGGTATTAACGTGCTGCGCACGTGAACAGAGGAGAACATCGCGCGTTTGCCTAACTTCACCGACTTTTCAACCCTCAACTCTCAACCGCTTCATCCCGACTTGCGAGAAAATACCATGCAAAAAACAAACGAAGCATCTAATATGTGGAATATCAGACGCTTCGTCCTCGCTTTGTACGCCCGTGGGGAGTCGAACCCCAATCGTCGGAACCGGAATCCGAAATTCTATCCATTGAACTACGGGCGCATTTTCTCGAAATGCGGTGGCAAAAGTAGCAAATAAATATTAGCTTTGCAATATTGAAACTTCATAAAACATGGATGTACGGATAGAACAAGGCTGGAAGCAAGAGTTGAGCGCGGAATTCGACAAAGAATATTTTCGCCGGTTGGCAACCTATGTGAAGCACGAATATGCCACCTCGCGCATCTATCCGCCCGGCAGCCGGATTTTCGCAGCGTTCGACGCCACGCCGTTCGACAAAGTGAAAGTCGTCATCCTCGGGCAAGACCCCTACCACGAAGAAGGACAAGCCAACGGACTGTGTTTCTCCGTCAACGACGGCGTCCCGTTTCCGCCCTCGCTGATGAACATTTTCAAGGAAATCAAGTCCGACATCGGCACCGACATCCCCCGCAGCGGCGACTTGTCGCGCTGGGCACGCCAAGGAGTGCTGCTGCTCAACGCCACGCTGACCGTCCGCGCCCATGCTGCCGGTTCGCATCAAGGGCAAGGCTGGGAAACGTTTACCGACGAAGCCATCGCCCGCCTTGCGACGCGGCGCGAACACATTGTGTTCATGCTCTGGGGCGCATACGCCATCCGGAAAGGCGCGTTTATCGACCGCGAACGCCATTTGGTGCTCACTTCGCCCCACCCCTCTCCGCTATCGGCCCATCGCGGCTTTTTCGGCAACCACCATTTCTCCCAAGCAAATGCCTATTTGGCAGCCCACGGAGAAACGCCAATCGAATGGTAAAACCAAACACACAACCCCGTCATGAATCCCTACGCCAGACACTTCGCAACAATCATCCTCGCAATCGCCGCATCCGTCGCCGCCTATGCCACGGACACGCGCACAGCCATTTTCGACAGCAATTTCCGCTCGCTGAGAGCTTGCACGGAGAGCAACTACTACGCGCCGCCCGTCGTCGAGCTGGGCGGAGACGACCGCGTGCGCATCGAATTCGACGAAATGTCGCCCGAAATGCGCTACATGCGCTATTCATTGCTCCACTGCGACGCCAACTGGCAACCGTCGCAACTCGTCGAAAGCGACTACGTCGACGGATTCAACGAAGCCGACATCGAAGAATACGACTTCTCATCGGGCACTTTCGCCAACTACGTGCACTACGGCATCAGCCTGCCCAACGAAGACATGCCGATTCTCCTATCGGGCAACTACCTGCTGCGAGTCTATCCGGAAGAAGACTCGGAAAACACATTGTTGCAAGTGAGATTCTCCATCGTCGAAAAGGCAGTCGACATCTTCGCCGAAGTGACATCGCGCACCGACATCGACTACAACAAGAGTCACCAACAAGTAGCCGTGACAGTCGACACGAAAGACTATCGCGTCGAAAACATGTATGCCGACTTGAAAGTCGTCGTCACGCAAAATGCACGCTCCGACAACGAAGCAATCGTAACCAACCCTTTGAGGGTGAGCAGCAACAAGGCGTTTTTCGAACACGACAGGAAACTGATATTCCCCGCCGGAAACGAATTTCGCCGCTTCGAAATGACCACAACCAACTACATCGGAATGGGCATCGACCGATACGCCTACCACGACCCGTTCTACCATGCCGAACTGAAAATCGACGAACCGCGTTGCTACGGCTCGTACACCTACGACCAAACGCAATACGGGCGCTTCACCATCCGCGAAAGCAACGCTTTCGATTCCAACACCGGAGCCGATTACATGATTGTCCATTTCGCGCTCGACATCCCAAGGCAATCGGGTGGCGACATATTTGTGGACGGAGAATTCACGCAACACAACTTCACCAACGCCAACCGGATGCATTTCAACGAAGCGACCAACCGCTACGAACTCGACATGCCGCTCAAACAAGGCGCCTACAACTATCAATACCTTTGGCTTCCCCACGGAAGCAAGGCTGCGCTTACAGCCCCAATCGAAGGCGATTTCTATCAAACCGTCAACGAATACCAAATAAAAGTGTACAACCGAAGGCTCGGCGAACGATACGACCGGCTCATCGGCTACACCGTGCTTTATTCCGGACAATAATCCCTTTTCTGACGGTCTATTCCGGATAGCTTCCGGCCAAGCCTGCCCGAAAAAAACATATGCATCGGATTGGGCAACTCCGCGCAGCCCCATTGTTAAAAAATCACAACAAGCGACATGTATTCACACTGCCGCAATTGTTTGTTGCATCTCTTTCGTATATTTGCAATGTGTTTTTCATGGTATAGATTTAAGGTTAACCAAATTGGTTGTCGGGAGACAATCAATTTTTTTATTTTCACTCGGCAAAAAGGTCAAAGGTTGAAAGGTCGATGAAGTTAGGCAAACGCACAGTTATGCGCAACTCAACCATAAGTTCTCAACTCTAAACCATTTTTGAACCCCTCCGTTTTCTTCGAAAACACCTCCCCTATCCGCGCTTTACGCGCGGCAGAGGAGGACATTGCGCGTTTGCCAATTTCACCGACCTCTTAACCATAGACCGTTACAATTCGTCTTGTTTTCCGAGACGCATCTTGCCTCATTCAGAGATAATGCAAATTGCGTTTTCATCGGCAAAATTTTGCCAATCGAAACGGAAAAGCGTACCTTTACACGCCATAACAAAATTTTCGCGACATGAAAAAAATTTTTTTGTACTCATTAGCCATCGTGCTTTTGGCATCCTGCGATGAAAAAAAAGTTGGAAATGCAGAACAGAACGAATCAGCGTTGAGCGAATTGCGCGCTGCCACGGTCAATAAAAAATACGAACTTTTACTGCCCGACAGCTTGAAATATGCCGACGACCGCTTCTTTTCCGAATTGGACATTTTCATCAGCTGGCCCGAAAAAATCAACGGGAAAACGCCGGCCGAATTGCAACAACGCATTTTGGCCAAAGCTTTCGGAGAAAGAAAAACTCCTTATAAAAACCTTGAAGAGGCTTTGAACGCCGTGAAATCCGAACCGCTCGGCTATGCCGACGAACCCGGCGTGACCCAAAAAGAAATATCGGCAATCCCCGATTCCGCGTTGCGCACATCGACGCTGCTCGTAGAAGCCTATCCGGCATATATGAACAACCGCCTATGGACCTACTACGTTGTAAACTACACCTATTATGCCGGCGCAGCCCACGGCCTCGAGAACGATTACTACATCAATTACGACGTGAAAAGCGGGAAAACAATCACCATCGGGCAATTGTTTTCCGACATTGCAGCCGTGAAAGAATGCATCAATCGCGAGCTATCCCGCAACCAACAATACAAAGGCTATTTGCTTGTCGACGAAGTCCCCAATCCGGAAAATTTCCATGTGAGCAATTATTCCATCACCTTCGTGTTCAACCGATACGAAGTGGCCGCCTATGCAGCAGGCGCAGTCTCTGTGGAAATTCCCTTCTACGAATTGTCCGACTACATGACCGACTACGGGAAAACATTATTCCAACTGCAATAGCATCAACAAGTTACAAGCTCGAAACGGCACAAGAAACTGCGCAATATAAGCGGTTTTTTGTGCCGTCTGTTTTTTTTGTCTAATTTTGCGGCGCAAAAAGACAAAATAAACCGATCGAGAAGATACACGAAATATGTCGAAGAATTTGGTTATAGTTGAGTCGCCGGCAAAAGCGAAGACTATCGAGAAATTTTTAGGGAAAGATTTTAAGGTCATGTCGAGCTACGGCCATATCCGCGATTTGCAAAAGAAAGATTTCAGCATCGACACCACAAAGGATTATCGCCCCGTCTATGTAATTCCCGACGACAAAAAGGAATTAGTCAAGCAATTGAAAGCCGAAGCAAAAAAGGCCGACATCGTTTGGCTCGCGTCCGATGAAGACCGCGAAGGAGAAGCCATTGCATGGCATTTGTATGAAGTGCTCGGATTGACGGCGGAAAAAACCAAACGAATCGTGTTCCACGAGATAACAAAAGACGCAATATTAAATGCCATAAAAAATCCGCGCGGAATCGACATGGACCGCGTAAACGCGCAGCAAGCACGCCGCGTGCTCGACCGCATCGTCGGATTCGAATTGTCGCCCGTCTTGTGGAAAAAAATCAAGCCGGCGCTATCGGCAGGCCGCGTGCAAAGCGTAGCCGTGCGATTGATTGTGGAGCGGGAAAAAGAAATCAGGAATTTCCAACCGGAAGAATACTACCGCGTGACAGCCGTTTTCTCCCAAAACGAAAAGGCGCAACCCATCCGCGCCGAACTGAACACGCGCCTCAAAACCAAAGAAGAAGCGCAAGCGTTTCTCGAAGCATGCGCAAAATCCACATTCTCGGTGACCGAACTCACTGTGAAACCCGCCACCAAAACGCCGGCGCCGCCATTCACAACGTCGACCCTCCAACAGGAAGCATCGCGCAAGCTCGGCTTTTCCGTGGCACAAACCATGTCGATAGCACAACGCTTGTATGAATCAGGATTGATCACATACATGCGTACCGACTCTGTCAACCTGTCGGAACTCGCACTGTCGACAACATGCAAAGAAATCAAAGACGAATTTGGCGACCAATACTACAAACGCCGCACTTTCCACACAACATCGAAAGGTGCGCAAGAAGCCCACGAAGCCATTCGCCCAACTTATGCATCCAATCGGGATATCTCCGGCACGCCGCAAGAAAAACGCTTATACGACCTCATCTGGAAACGCACCATCGCCACCCAAATGGCCGATGCCATTTTGGAAAAGACGACAGTCGAAATATCGATGAGCGAACGGAAAGAAAAATTCATAGCAACGGGCGAAGTAGTGAAATTCGAAGGATTCCTGCATGTGTATAAAGAGTCGAACGACGAAGAATCCTCCGACGACAAAGCAGACGAATCGCACCTCCCCGCGCTGGCAACAGGAGAAACGCTCTTGCTGAAAGAAAGCGACGCCACCCAACGCTTCACGCAACAACCGCCACGCTACACGGAGGCCATGCTCGTGCGGAAACTGGAAGAGCTGGGCATCGGGCGGCCTTCGACCTACGCCCCGACCATTTCCACCATCCAAAACCGCGACTATGTGGAAAAAGGCGAAAAAACAGGCGAGAAACACCGCATTTGCACGCTCTCGCTGAGCGGCGGCACCATCAAGGAATCTTTCAAAACAGAATCCTACGGCAGCGAAAAAAACAAATTGATTCCTACCGACGTGGGCATGGTCGTAAACGACTTTTTGCAAGAATATTTCCCCGACATCATGGATTACAACTTCACGGCCAACGTGGAGGAAAAATTCGACCATATCGCGGCAGGCGAATCGAAATGGAATGATGAAATAGCCCAATTCTACAACTTGTTTCATCCGGAAGTGGAGAAAGTGTCCAACTTGCGTCTCGAACACAAGGTGGGCGAACGCGTGTTGGGCGTAGACCCGAAGACGGGTAAAGAAGTCTCGGTGAAAATAGGCCGTTTCGGCCCGCTTGTGCAATTGGGCACAGCCGACAGCACGGAAAAACCCGCGTTTGCCTCGCTCAGAAAAGACCAATCGGTCAACGACATCACGCTGGAAGAAGCTTTGAAATTGTTTGAGCTTCCGCGCATGTTAGGCACCTATGAAGGCGACGACGTGTCGGCAGCCATCGGGCGCTTCGGCCCCTACGTGAAATACGGCAACAAGTACGTATCCATCCCGAAAGGAAAGGAAGCGCAAACAATCAGCCTCGAAGAGGCCATCGACTTGATCAAAGCCAAAGAAGAAGCCGCCCACAACAAAATCGTGAAAAAATTCGACGAAGAGCCGGATTTGGAAATCCTCAACGGCCCTTACGGCGTATACATCTCCTACAAAAAGAAAAACTATAAAATCCCAAAAGACAAGGATGCAGCGGCGTTGACACTCGACGAATGCAAAACGATCATAGAAGATGCCGCCAATGCGCCGAAAAAACCGCGCCGCGCAATTCGCCGGAAAACGAAATAGCGATCAACCCAAAATAGCTGCCCCCAGCAGCAGGAACGTGTAGAGCAACATATTGCGAGCTGTCGCGCCGAGCAACGGATTGAGAGCCGAGCCGCTCCGTTTCCGCATTTTAGCCCATACGCCAACATGCAGGCAAAGATAGACTGCCGGCACAATGCCCCACCACCATCTTGCCGCCCACAAATCGAACGTCAGCGCCACGCCGACAAAGCCAAACAGCAAATAAGCCCATGCGGCAACCGGCCGGCCGAAACGCACCACAGTCGTGCGTTTGCCCGCTTGACGGTCGTCGTCGACATCACGATAATTATTCACCACCAACACATTCACGCCAAGCAACCCGATGGCTATCGAACCGCGAACCACATCGGCCGACACATATCCCGTCTGCAAATAAAAGGTGAGACAAACCGGCACAAGCCCGAAAAACACCAACACCGCCACGTCGCCCAATCCAATGCGCGAAAGCGGATAAGGGCCGGCGCTGTATGCCAAAGCAAAAACGGCTATCAACGCGCCCACGGGAATCAATTTCCATCCGCCGAAAGGAATCAGCCCGCAACCCACGGCGCAAGCAGCCGCCAACACCAATACAACGGCCTTCTTCATGGCATCCGGCGATATGTCGCCTTCCGTCACGCCACGGCGAAAACCGGCACGGCCTTTTTTGTCTAATCCGTTTTTGAAATCGAAATATTCATTGGCAAAATTGGAAGCAATTTGCGCCAATACGGCAAAAACCAAGCAAAGAACAGCCGGAACCCATCGGAAACTTTCGTGAGCACAAGCATATCCGCAAGCAACAACAACGCCCGACGTTGACACCGGAAGCGTGCGCAAACGCATCGATTCGACCCAACACTTTACCTTCGCCATGCCTCAATATTCATTATAACTTGCCACTTCCTCCACAGGACGACGCTGCTTGTCGCGCAAAGGCTGTTTCGAATAGCCCAACGCGACAGCAAGCAACACCCTTTTCCGGCTCGGAATGCCAAGCAAGCGTTTCAATGCTTTTTCGTCGAACCATCCCATGATGCAGCTTCCCAACCCTTCTGCCGTCGCGGCAAGCGTCAAGTAGGAAGCGGCAATGCCGCAATCGATAAGGGGGAAATGCTTGTTCTTTATCCACCCGCCAAGACGCGCCGAAAAATTCGGCGATTCTTGCACGATGAGAATAAAGCAAGGCGCGCTCGCGGCAAATTGATTCATCCCAAGCGACATCATGGCTTTTGCCACATCGCCGCGAATCGCAGGATCGTCGACCACTACAAAATGCCACGGCTGCGAATTGCAAGCCGACGGCGCAAGCCTGCCTGCTTCGAGAATACGGCCAATTTTTTCCTTCTCGACTGCTCGGCCGGCATCATAATCCCTATCGCTTTGACGACGAGCCACAAGCTCGTGGAATGCTGCTCCGTCCATAAGCCTACTCCCTTGTAAATTCCATCAACCGGCTGATGTATTTGCCAATAATGTCAAATTCGATGTTGACCACCGTGCCTTTGCGAATCTGTTTGAAGTTCGTATGTTCGAAAGTGTATGGAATAATGGCCACTTCAAAACTGTCGCGCTGCGAATTGCACACCGTCAGGCTCACGCCATTCACCGTCACCGATCCTTTTTCCACCGTGACATAGCCCTTGCGCTCCATTTCCGGATTGCAATCGTATGCAAACTTATAATACCGGCTGCCGTCCATTTCCCTCACGTCGGCACACATAGCCGTCTGGTCTACATGCCCTTGTACGATATGCCCGTCCAAACGGCCATTCATGGGCATGCTGCGTTCGAGGTTGACCAAATCGCCCACTTTCAACAGCCCAAGATTACTGCGATCGAGCGTTTCTTGAATGGCCGTCACCGTAAATGTCCCGTCGCCGGGCAAGTCGACCACCGTCAAGCAAACGCCATTATGTGCCACCGATTGGTCGATCTTCAATTCGTCGGCAAAATCGCATTTCATCGTGATATGCAAATTGCCATTTTCTTTACGCAATGCCGCAACGACAGCGGCAGTCTCAACTATTCCGGAAAACATACTACCCTTTTTTTAAGAACAAAGATAATGCAAATTGAGTGTAGAAGTTTCGAACTTGTTCGAAAACTTCTGCCGAAATGCAGCTTATCTTTTCAAAAGGCAGCGAAAGCCGAGCGCAGAACAATCAAACTCGCTTGGTTTTGTTTTTCCGAGATGCATGCAATGTCCTCCTCTGCCGCACGATAGCGCGGATAGGGGAGATGCCGCAGGCAGAGGGGTTTTACGGTTGCATTCCATTTCTGCTTGCAAAACTGCCATAAGCCGCTTTGCGGCTGTTTGACTAAACCCTTTCGGTCCTTCGGACATGCCCACTATATAGCCGCCGCAAGCGGCGACACAGAGGATGACATTGCAGCGTCTACCGCTGTGGAAAAAGAATGGCAAAGGCGGAAAGGCTGCCGGTCGAAACCGCCGCCTTCCCGCTTTATGCCCCTTGCGCGCCTTTCCCGACGCTTAGAAATTGTAGCCGATGCCAACACTGACGACTTTGCTTTCACGATCGCTGTATTCCCCCCTTTCGGGCCTGACCTTGAGCAAGCCCAAATCGAACGACGCGCCGACCGTCAGCCGCCAAACGTTCAGCCCCAGCCCGAACCGCCAACGCAACGACGACTTGTTGTATTGGTCCATATAATGGGAAACAGCAGATGACGGCTTGCCGGCAAATTGATATTCGTATGTCTCATGCTGATCGATGGCGACGGAATAGTATGGTCCTGTGAGCAAATCCACGCTCAATTGTCCTGCCGGAATGCGGTAGCCGGCAAATACGGCGAACCCCATGCCCGTTTCCGATGCATGGTGGTCGATCGTTTCCGGGGAGGGACCTCCATCCCAGTATTCTGATTCCGTGCTATGGCTTTCGTAATAAACGCTTATTTGGGGCTTGACGAAAAACCCCTTTGCAAGGAATGCCGTATAACTGCCGCTGACCGTTGTCCCTTTGAAACCATTGAATACTGTTTCATATTTGTCGCACAAGGCAAAATTGCCCTCCACTCCGACTGAAAAGCCGTTCCGCCACGGCTCGCGTGCCGCCGCCTGCAAAGCCAGCAAGCCTATCGCGGCAATCAATATGATTCGTCTCATTTAGGTTTATGTTTGGTTTGTTATTAAACGCAAAATTGACATCAATACTGCGTATGCCATGCGAAAAAACAAACGCCAAAATCATCCTTTGCAACAACAAAAAAACGCGAAGACGGATTTTTTTGCACACATTCGACGAAAATGTGTTGCACACAGAGTGCATAAGTGTGTAATTCTCAATACATTATATATAAAAAATATTAAAATCCGAAAGATGTGGATTTTAAATTTCTACCTTTGCCATGTCGGTGCGGCCGACAACAACAAATAGGTTCAACAATGGGTAACATAGAAGAAGTGGCAAACCGGCTGAAAGGTTTGCGAGAAGCATTAGGGCTATCGGTAGAGGAGCTTTGTTCCGCCTGCAACATCGATCCGGACACGTACCGGAAGTATGAAGCCGGAACGCTCGACATCACTGTCAATGCATCCGTTCGGATTGCAAAAGCATGCGGAGTGGACATCACCACGCTATTATTTGGCGAAGAGCCTAAAATGAAAAACTATTTCGTGACCCTAAAATCCGCAACTATCATCCAATACACGATTAAGGGTAGATTTATGAGTC
>OIXG01003592.1_pt1 | contig 9998 bp, 7 predicted proteins | sample 1587731 | NCBI WGS metagenome assembly OIXG01 (sample SAMEA3888908, study PRJEB22519) | human gut metagenome | biome: human gut; feature: human-associated habitat; material: faeces | place: Denmark | collected 2010
TTTCTGTACTTCTTCGCCATCTGCCCGCTGCTGTGGATTTATGGCGTCACGATCACCAATACCTTTATGACTTTCTGGGAGAACCAGCTGCAGATGCCGGCTCTCAACCGCGGGGTGGTGGCGCTGCTCCTGCTGCTGCTGATGGCGTTTGTCATCTGGTTTGGTAAAGACCTGATGGTCAAGGTGATGAGCTATCTGGTGTGGCCGTTTATCGCCAGCCTGGTGGTGATCTCCCTGTCCCTGATCCCCTACTGGAATAGCGCGGTGATTGACCAGGTCAACCTCAGCGATATCGCCTTAACCGGTCACGACGGCATTCTGGTGACGGTATGGCTGGGCATCTCCATCATGGTGTTCTCCTTCAACTTCTCGCCGATCGTCTCCTCGTTTGTGGTCTCCAAACGCGAAGAGTATGAAGCGCAGTTTGGCCGCGAGTATACCGAACGCAAATGCTCACAGATCATCTCCCGGGCCAGCATGCTGATGGTGGCGGTGGTGATGTTCTTCGCCTTCAGCTGCCTGTTTACCCTCTCACCGCAGAACATGGCGGACGCCAAGGCGCAGAATATCCCGGTGCTCTCCTATCTGGCGAACCACTTTGCCTCGATGTCGGGCACCAAATCCACCTTTGCCACCCTGCTGGAGTATGGCGCGTCGATCATCGCCCTGGTGGCCATCTTCAAATCGTTTTTCGGCCACTATCTCGGCACCCTCGAAGGGCTGAACGGTCTGATCCTGCGCTTTGGCTATAAAGGGGATAAAACCCGGGTCTCCAGCGGCAAGCTCAATACCCTGAGCATGGTGTTCATCATGGGCTCGACCTGGGTGGTGGCGTATGCCAACCCCAATATCCTCGACCTGATTGAGGCCATGGGCGCGCCGATTATCGCCTCGCTGCTGTGCCTGCTGCCGATGTACGCCATTCGTAAAGCGCCTTCGCTGGCCAAATACCGTGGCCGTCTCGATAACTTATTTGTGACCGCTATCGGTCTGCTGACCATCCTCAACATCGTTTACAAACTGTTCTAATCCGGCTCAGGCCACGCGGAGTACAACATGACTGAATTTCCGGTAGTACTGGTGATTAACTGCGGCTCGTCGTCGATCAAATTTTCCGTCCTGGACGCCGCAAGCTGCGACTGCCTGCTCAACGGCGTGGCCGAGGGCATCAACGCGGAACGGGCGTCTCTCTCGCTCAACGGCGGCGAGCCGGTGGCGCTGGCGCAGCGCGGCTACGAAGGCGCCCTGCAGGCGATTGCCGGAGCATTAGCCCAACGCGACCTCATCGACAGCGTGGCCCTGATTGGCCACCGCGTCGCCCACGGCGGCGACCTGTTCACCGAGTCGGTCATTATTAGCGAGGAGGTTATCAATAACATTCGCCAGGTATCGTCCCTGGCCCCGCTGCATAACTACGCCAGTCTCAGCGGCATCGCCTCGGCGCAGCGGCTGTTCCCGGAGGTGATGCAGGTGGCGGTCTTTGATACCAGCTTTCACCAGACCCTGTCCCCGGAAGCTTTTCTCTATGGTCTGCCGTGGGAGTATTACCAGAATCTCGGGGTACGCCGCTACGGTTTCCACGGCACCTCGCACCGCTATGTGTCCCAGCGCGCCCTGGCGCTGCTCGGGTTGCCGGAGCAGGAGAGCGGCCTGGTGATCGCCCACCTGGGCAATGGCGCCTCGATCTGCGCGGTGCGTAACGGCCGCAGCGTGGACACCTCGATGGGGATGACGCCGCTGGAGGGGCTGATGATGGGCACCCGCAGCGGTGATGTCGACTTCGGCGCCATGGCGTGGATTGCCGCGGAAACCCGGCAGACCCTCAGCGACCTGGAGCGGGTGGCCAACACCGCCTCCGGCCTGCTGGGGATCTCCGGTCTTTCCTCCGACCTGCGGGTGCTGGAGCAGGCGTGGCATGAGGGCCATGCCCGCGCCCGCCTGGCGATTAAAACCTTTGTCCATCGTATCGCCCGCCATATTGCCGGCCACGCCGCGGCGCTGCAGCGTCTCGACGGCATTATTTTCACCGGCGGGATTGGCGAGAACTCGGTGCTGATCCGTCGACTGGTGAGCGAGCGGCTGGCGGTCTTTGGCCTTGCGATGGACGCCGCCCGCAATCAGCAGCCCAATTCGGCCGGCGAGCGCCTGATCTCCGCCGACGGCAGCCGGGTGCGCTGCGCGGTTATTCCTACCAATGAAGAGCGCATGATTGCCCTCGATGCGATCCGCTTAGGCCGGATCCACACCGCGGCGGCGCTGGCCTGACTTTTTATTCTGTAGAGAGACGATGTTCATGGAAGTAGATATCGATACCCAGGATGTACGATACGCCGACGCCTGGCTGGGCTTTCGCGGTACGGCGTGGCAAACGCAGATCGACGTTCGCGACTTTATTCAGCATAACTACACCCCTTACGAGGGCGATGAGTCTTTCCTCGCCGACGCGACGCCAGCGACCACCGCCCTCTGGGAGCAGGTGATGGCCGGGATCCGCGTCGAGAACGCCACCCATGCGCCGGTGGATTTCGACACCAATGTCGCCACCTCCATCACCGCCCACGCGGCGGGCTATATCAACCAGCCGCTGGAAAAGATCGTCGGCCTGCAAACGGACCAGCCGCTGAAGCGCGCCCTGCATCCTTTTGGCGGCATCAAGATGATCAAAAGCGCCTTCGAGGCCTATGGTCGCGAAATGGATCCTGACTTTGAGTATCAGTTTACGGCGCTGCGTAAGACCCACAATCAGGGCGTTTTTGACGTCTATTCCCCGGATATGCTGCGCTGCCGCAAATCCGGGGTGCTGACCGGGCTACCGGACGGCTATGGCCGCGGACGGATCATCGGCGATTACCGCCGCGTGGCGCTGTACGGCATTCGCTACCTGGTCCGCGAACGTGAGCTGCAGTTTGCCGACCTGCAGCCGGCCCTTGAGCGCGGCGAGGCGCTGGAGGCCACCCTGCGCCTGCGCGAAGAGCTGGCCGAACAGCGGCGCGCGCTGCTGCAGATGCAGGAGATGGCGGCCCGCTACGGCTGCGATATCGCCCACCCGGCGCGCACTGCCCGGGAGGCGGTGCAGTGGCTCTACTTCGCCTACCTGGCGGCGGTGAAGTCGCAGAACGGCGGCGCCATGTCGCTGGGGCGCACGGCCACCTTCCTCGACATCTATATCGAACGCGATCTGCGCGCCGGTTTATTAAATGAGGAGCAGGCCCAGGAGCTCATTGACCACTTCATCATGAAGATCCGCATGGTGCGTTTCCTGCGCACCCCGGAATTTGATTCGCTGTTCTCCGGGGATCCCATCTGGGCGACGGAGGTGCTGGGCGGCATGGGGCTGGATGGTCGCACCCTGGTCAGCAAAACCACCTTCCGCTATCTGCATACTCTGCACACCATGGGCCCGGCGCCGGAGCCGAACCTGACCGTGCTCTGGTCGCAAGCGCTGCCGGCGGCGTTTAAAAAATATGCCGCCCGGGTCTCTATCGCCACCTCGTCGCTGCAGTATGAGAACGACGATCTGATGCGCAGCGATTTTCACAGCGACGACTACGCCATCGCCTGCTGCGTCAGCCCGATGGTGATCGGCAAGCAGATGCAGTTCTTCGGCGCCCGCGCCAATCTCGCCAAAACGCTGCTCTACGCGATTAACGGCGGGGTGGATGAGAAACTGAAGATCCAGGTGGGGCCGAAAACCGACCCTCTGCGTGATGAGGTGCTGGACTACGACACCGTGATGGCCAGCCTCGACCACTTTATGGACTGGCTGGCGGTGCAGTACATCAGCGCGCTGAACATCATCCATTGCATGCATGATAAGTACAGCTACGAGGCGGCGCTGATGGCCCTGCACGACCGCGACGTCTACCGCACGATGGCCTGCGGCATCGCCGGCCTGTCGGTGGCAGCGGATTCGTTGTCGGCGATAAAGTACGCCCGGGTGAAGCCGGTGCGCGATCACCACGGGCTGGCGGTGGACTTTGTCATTGAAGGCGACTATCCGCAGTACGGCAACAACGACGATCGGGCCGATGCCATCGCCTGCGACCTGGTGGAGCGCTTTATGCGCAAAATTCAGGCGCTCCCCACCTGGCGTCAGGCGGTGCCGACCCAGTCGATCCTGACCATCACCTCCAACGTGGTATACGGCCAGAAAACCGGCAACACCCCGGACGGACGTCGGGCGGGGACGCCGTTCGCTCCGGGGGCCAATCCGATGCATGGCCGCGACCGGAAAGGGGCGGTGGCGTCGCTGACCTCGGTGGCGAAACTGCCGTTTACCTACGCCAAAGATGGCATCTCGTATACCTTCTCCATCGTGCCGGCGGCGCTCGGCAAAGCCCCGTCAGCGCAGGAAAACAACCTGGTGGGCCTGCTGGACGGCTACTTCCACCACGAGGAGACGGTGGAGGGGGGACAGCATCTCAACGTCAATGTGCTGAACCGGGAAAAGCTGCTCGATGCGATAGAACACCCGGAGCAGTATCCGAATCTGACGATCCGCGTCTCCGGCTATGCGGTCCGCTTTAACGCGCTGACCCGCGAACAGCAGCAGGATGTGATCTCCCGAACGTTCACCAGTCAACTCTGAGCGGCCACCGGGTCACAGGAGAGCCTTTAACGGGCTCTCCTGTTATCATCTTCACATTACCGCAACAAAATAATCACCACTGTTGATCATATTCGCATTTTTGCACCACGCTGGCGCGCAGCGACCGCTAACTGCATCTATGTTTAGCTCACGGGCCGGTACGGATACCGCGTTGTCCGGCTCGCCACGTGATGGCAACCGATCTCCTGACCTGAAAGGGAATGCGCCCTTGCCGGATGCGGCACGGGTTGCCGTCGCGTGCGTACCGACCGGGGCGACTGTTCTCCGGTGTTCCACTCCTTCCTGGCGGGATTTTTGCTTCTTCCACCCTGGCCGTCCTGGCGCTGCGCCAACGTCGGCACCACACGGTAAGTGATATTTTCTGCGTCATTCCATGACGCCAGGCTTTACATCGCTGAGGAATATCCGAATGTCTTTGAAACTGAAAACAATGACGCTTCATCTTGTGATAGCAGGTTGTATGAGCATGGCCTTTTACGTCCAGGCAGACGTGAAGATCGGCGTCGCCGGGCCCTTTACCGGCCCCAACGCCACCTACGGCGCCCAGTACTGGAAGGGGGCCTCGCAGGCGGTGGCCGATATCAATGCCGCCGGCGGCATCAAAGGCGAAAAGATTGTGCTGGTGCAGGGGGATGACGCGTGCGAACCGAAGCAGGCGGTGGCGGTGGCCAACCGGCTGGTGGATGAAGCGAAAGTCTCCGCCGTGGTGGGGCACTTTTGCTCTTCCTCAACGATGCCGGCCTCCGAGGTATATGACGAAGCCGGGATCCTGACCATTACCCCCGGCTCGACCAACCCGCAGATCACCGAGCGCGGCATGAAAGATCTCTTCCGCATGTGTGGTCGTGACGATCAGCAGGGGGCGATCGCCGCCAACTATATGCTGGACGTGCTGAAGGCGAAGAAAATCGCCGTGATCCACGATAAAGACACCTATGGTCAGGGGCTGGCCGATGCCACCCGCGCGGCGCTGGCGAAGCGGGGTACCAAAGAAGTGTTGTACGAAGGCCTTTCCCGCGGTGAAAAAGACTTTAACGCCCTGGTGACCAAGATCGGCGCCCTCAAGCCGGACGTGGTCTACTTTGGCGGCTGCCATCCGGAAGCGGGCCCGCTGGTGCGCCAGATGCGCGAGCAGGGGGTGCAGGCCAAATTCTTCTCCGGCGACTGTATCGTCACCGAGGAGCTGGTCACGGCCGCCGGCGGGCCGCAGTTCACCAACGGCGTGCTGATGACCTTTGGTCAGGATCCGCGCACCCTCCCGGACGGCAAAGCGGTGATCGAGAAGTTCCGCGCCAGCGGCTTTGAGCCGGAAGGTTATACCCTCTACGCCTACGCCTCCATTCAGGCTATCGCCGCGGCCTGGAACGCCGTCGGTACCGATAACGCCAAAGCCAGCGACTGGCTGAAGAGCCACGACGTCGAGACGGTGATGGGCAAGAAAGCCTGGGATGGCAAAGGCGACCTCAAGGTGTCCGACTACGTGGTCTATCAGTGGGACGACAAGGGCAAATATCACCAGCTCTGATCGGCCACGACCTGAGGACGCTCTGTCCTTTTGACTTGCGAATTGTCACATGACGGCGGTTGACCGGGAACGGAACCCGGCGGCCGTCTGCCTGGCGGCTGGAGGGGCTATGACGGCGTTTTTTCTGCAACAACTGATCAATGGGCTGACGCTGGGCGCAGTGTACGGCTTAATCGCCATCGGCTACACCATGGTGTATGGGATCATCGGCATGATCAACTTCGCCCACGGCGAGGTGTATATGGTCTCCGCCTACCTGTGCGCCATCGGCCTGGCGCTGCTCTCTTTCTTCGGGATCCACTCCTTTCCGCTGCTGATTTTCGCCACCCTGGTGTTCACCATCGTGGTCACCGGCGTATACGGCTGGGCGATCGAGCGCATCGCCTACCGGCCGCTGCGCAACTCGACGCGGCTGGCACCGCTGATCTCGGCTATCGGGATGTCGCTGATCCTGCAGAACTATGTCCAGCTGAGCCAGGGGCCGAACCAGCAGGGGATCCCGACGCTGCTTAGCGGCGCGTTGCGCATGACGGTGGGCGATGGGGTGGTGCAGATCACCTGGACCAAGGTGTTTATTCTCGTCGCGGCGCTGGTGGGGATGCTTATCCTGACCTGGATTATTCAGTATACCCGGCTGGGGCGCATCTGCCGCGCCACCCAGCAGGACCGGCGCATGGCGGCGATCCTTGGCATCAATACCGACCGGGTGATCTCCCTGGTGTTTGTCATCGGCGCGGCGATGGCCGGTCTGGCCGGCGTGCTGGTGACCATGAACTACGGCACCTTCGACTTCTATATCGGATTTATTATCGGCATCAAAGCCTTCACCGCCGCGGTGCTGGGCGGGATCGGCTCGCTGCCTGGCGCGATGCTGGGTGGTCTGCTGCTTGGGGTGGCCGAAGCCCAGTTCGCCGGGCTGGTGAATTCGGATTACAAAGATGTCTTTTCCTTTGCGCTGCTGGTGGCGATCCTGATTTTTCGCCCGCAGGGGCTGCTGGGACGTCCGCTGGTGGCCAAGGTCTAAGGAGGCTTTATGGGTGAAATTACGCGCCAGCCTGCGCGGGCTATCCAAAACGCGCTGATCGACAGCGTACTGGCCGGCCTTTGCGCGTTAATTGTCTTTGGTCCGATCGTCGGCGTGGTGCTCAAAGGGTATGGTTTTACCCTCGCGCCTGCGCGGGTGGCGATTCTGGTGGCGGTGGTGATGGCCGGCAGGCTGGCGCTCAGTCTGCTGCTGCAGAGCCACAGGGGAAAAGCCTTTATTGCCCGCTTTGAGGGGGCGGATGACGGGGTATACGTCCGGCCGCCGGGCTACCGCTCGCGGCTGCGCTGGATAATACCGCTGCTGGTGGGGCTGGCCATTGTCTTTCCGTTTCTCGCCACAAAATATCTGCTGACCGTGGCCATTCTTGGGCTGATCTACGTTCTGCTTGGCCTGGGGTTGAATATTGTGGTGGGCCTCGCGGGTCTGCTCGATCTGGGCTATGTGGCGTTTTACGCCATCGGCGCCTACGGCCTGGCGCTGGGCTACCAGTACCTGGGCCTCGGCTTCTGGGCGATGCTGCCGCTGGGGGCGGTGATGGCGGCCCTCGCCGGGGCGTTGCTGGGTTTTCCGGTGCTGCGTATGCATGGCGACTATCTGGCCATCGTCACCCTCGGCTTTGGCGAAATTATCCGCCTGGTGCTTAACAACTGGGTGAGCTTCACCGGTGGCCCTAACGGCGTACCGGTGCCATCCCCCACGCTGTTTGGCCTCGAGTTTACCCGCCGGGCCAAGGATGGCGGCATCCCCATCCATGAGTTTTTCCACGTCAGCTACAACCCCAACCTGAAATTCATCTTTCTCTACGCCGTGCTGTGCCTGGTGGTGATGCTGGTGCTGCTGGTGAAGCATCGCCTGACGCGGATGCCCATCGGCCGCGCCTGGGAGGCGCTGCGCGAGGATGAGATCGCCTGTCGGGCGATGGGGCTCAATCACGTGCTGGTGAAGCTCTCGGCGTTTATGCTCGGCGCGTCGACGGCCGGGATCGCCGGGGTGTTCTTCGCCAGCTATCAGGGGTTTGTTAACCCGACGTCGTTCACCTTTTTTGAGTCGGCGCTGATCCTGGCGATTGTGGTGCTCGGGGGAATGGGCTCCACCCTGGGAGTGGTACTGGCGGCGTTTGTTCTGACGGTCACCCCGGAGCTGCTGCGCGGTTTTGACGAATATCGGGTGCTGCTGTTCGGCGTGCTGATGGTGATGATGATGATCTGGCGGCCGCGCGGCCTGGTGCGCACCAGCCGCAGCGGGGTTGCGTTGCGAAAAGGAGTCGCGCCATGACCGACAGCATCTTACGCGTTGAGCATCTGATGATGCATTTCGGCGGCATCAAAGCGCTGAATGATGTCAATCTGGAGGTGGAGCGGGGGTCGATCACCGCCCTGATAGGCCCCAACGGCGCGGGCAAGACCACGGTGTTTAACTGCCTGACCGGTTTTTATCGGGCGACGGGGGGCAGTATCGTGCTGCGGGCGCGGGAAAAGGTCACCGATGTTATTCAGGTGCTGGGGCAGAAGCTTCACCCGGACGATTTTCTCCACCCGGCGCAGCTGGGGAGGCGGATCTATTACAAGATGTTCGGTGGCACCCATCTGGTGAACCGCGCTGGCCTGGCGCGCACCTTCCAGAATATACGTTTATTCCGCGAGATGTCGGTGATCGAGAACCTGCTGGTGGCCCAGCATACCCAGGTCAACCGCCATCTGCTGGCCGGGATCCTCAATACCCGTGGGTATCGGCAGGCGGAGAGTCAGGCGCTGGATCGCGCTTTTTACTGGCTGGAGGTGGTGGAGATGGTGGACTGCGCCAACCGTCTGGCGGGGACCCTCTCCTACGGACAGCAGCGGCGGCTGGAGATCGCCCGCGCCATGTGCACCCGTCCGGAGATGCTCTGTCTGGACGAGCCGGCCGCCGGCCTCAACCCGGTGGAAACCCAGGCGTTGAGCCGGATTATTCGCTTTCTGCGCCAGCAGCACGGCATTACGGTGCTACTGATCGAGCATGATATGGGGATGGTGATGGAGATTTCGGATCATATCATCGTCCTCGATCACGGGGACGTCATCGCCCGCGCCGCGCCGCAGGCGATCCAGGCCAACGCCAGCGTGATTGCCGCCTATCTAGGCGCTGAGGAAGAGGAGACGCGCCGATGAGCCAGCCTTTGCTTGCCTTTAATGAGGTGGATGTCTTCTACGGGCCGATCCAGGCCCTGAAGCAGGTCTCCCTCACCGTCAACGAGGGGGAGACGGTGGCGCTGATCGGCGCCAACGGCGCCGGTAAATCAACGCTGCTGATGTCGGTCTTCGGCCAGCCGCGCATTGCCGGCGGGGAGATTTTCTATCGCGGGGAGGCGATCAGCCGGAAATCGACCCACTTTATCGCCAGCAACGGCATCGCCCAGGCCCCGGAAGGGCGGCGCATCTTTCCCGATATGACCGTCGAGGAGAATCTGCTAATGGGGACCATTGCCATTGGCAACCGCTATCAGGCCGAGGACAAGGCGCGAATGTACCAGCTGTTCCCCCGGCTGGAAGAGCGGCGGGGACAGCGGGCGATGACCCTCTCCGGCGGCGAGCAGCAGATGCTGGCCATCGCCCGGGCCGACCGCGCCTGCTGCTGCTGGATGAGCCGAGCCTGGGGCTGGCGCCGCTGGTGGTGAAGCAGATTTTTCAGATCCTGCGCGAGCTGACGGCCCAGGGGATGACGCTGTTTCTGGTGGAGCAGAATGCCCGCCATGCCCTCAACCTGTCGGACCGCGCCTACGTGATGGTGAACGGCCAGATCCGCCTGAGCGGTAGCGGCCAGACGCTGCTCAACGACCCGGA
>OIXG01003593.1_pt1 | contig 9997 bp, 10 predicted proteins | sample 1587731 | NCBI WGS metagenome assembly OIXG01 (sample SAMEA3888908, study PRJEB22519) | human gut metagenome | biome: human gut; feature: human-associated habitat; material: faeces | place: Denmark | collected 2010
AAATCAATTTTTCCATATGCTATAATGCCAATAGGCAAACGAATGACAGTACTCACAGAGTACACAAAAAGCCCCCGGTGTGTGCTGACACCGGGGGCTCGCCTTTTTTGAAAAGGAGGCTTAAACCTTTGCTACCTACTCATCTCCATCCAGCCACTTACAAATATAGTAAGCCACAATGCTGGCTATCACAGAGAGCACGAATGACAGTATTCCTCCCACACAGTACACCCCCTTTCCGCACCTGTCTAGGGGTGGTAGCTGTATCAGTATAACACAGAAAAAGCGGGACAGGCAAGTTTTATTCGCAGGATTGCGGGGAAAATGTTTCCTGTGACCCTCTTTAATTGCATTTTAAAAGCGGCTAGATTTTTTCCAGCCGCTTTTATCTTATTTATTCTTCTTATAGATAATCCACAACCCCCGCAATAACAATTCATCATCTAATTCTATCTGATGCCGGCACAGCGGAATGATTTTTCTGGCAAGACCGCCGGTGGCTACAACGGTGGCTTTCTGGCCGAGTTCCTCTTCAATCCGGTCTACCATGCCGTCGATGCAGGACGCATTGCCATAGAGCGCGCCGCTCTGCATACATTCAACCGTATTCTTGCCGATCAGGCGCTTTGGCGGATCAAGGCTGATGCGCGGAAGCTGGGCGGTCCGGCTGGTCAGGGAATTCATCGATACACCTATTCCCGGCAGAATCATGCCGCCGATGTACTGCTTATTCTCATTCACCACACAGATGGTGGTTGCCGTTCCCATATCGATCAGAATGAGCGGCACCGGATACCGGTTAATTCCCGCGACGGCGCCGACGATCAGATCGGTACCGACGGAGGACGGATTGTCCATCAGCACTTCCAGACCGATATTCATATCCACATTGACGACCAGGGCTTCCTGCCCCGTCACCTTGCGGATCGCCTCCCGCATCAGGGATGTAACCGGCGGTACTACCGAACCGATGATCGCGCCGGTGATCTCACTTACCTTGATTTCCCGCAGCTCCAGCACCATTTTCAGGGAAATCGCATAGTCAAGCTCTGTTTTCCCACTGTCTGTCGCCATCCGCTCGGTAAAGAGGATTTTCCCATCCGCAATACAACCGAGAACCACATTCGTATTTCCGATATCCAATGCCAAAATCATACTGTCTTACCCCCTGCTTTTCTCCAGAGCCGGTACAAATTTTGCCCGGTAAAGTGCTGCGCCGACTGCACCGGTGAGGATTGTGGACGATACCATCTCGCATACTGCATTGATTCCTACGAAACCACATACGAACAGGATGATATTTTTTCCGCCGATCAGCCCCTGCATATATTCGGTATTGCCAAACAGAACGACTAAAGCCGTCATAAAGAAAACTGTATTTAAAAACGCGGAACAGAATCCGGTTACCAGACTTGCCATGTACACATCGGTTCTGCGGCGTACAAACTGGAAAATGTATCCTAACAGAAGGCCATCCAGCATACGTGGAACGAATCTCTGCACAAATGCCAGAAACGGGTTAATGCTGAAAAGCATTGCGCCCATCGCACTGCTGCCGCCGATGCCGATGCACTGTAAAAAGCTGGTCATGCCGAAAACTGCACCGATCGCTGCGCCGCCTGCCGGTCCCAGTGTGATCGCCGCGATCGCAACCGGAATCACATTAAATGTAATCGCCAGCGGCCCAATATTCAGATATCCGAGGGGAGTATACGCCATCAGCAGAAGAATGCCGGTCATAAGACCTAAGATGACAAGTTTAGATGTGTTGTTTGTTGTGTTCATGAAATTTTCCTCCTTGTTATTATTCCCGTTCGAAAAACCTGCTGCACCTTCTGTTCACCAGACTGCCGCTTACCTGCGCCAATATCATGTGCATAAAATCCTTACAAATTCCGTTCTTTCCGGCGATACCATCCAGAAAAGCTGCGAGCCAGGGCATTTTAATTCCCCGTCTCTTCCGGTATGATTCTCCATCTCAGATACAGATCCGTATGCAGATACGCACATTCCGGCAGAAGTTTCTTTCTTCTACCCTTTCCGCGGATTTGCTGCCAGCACGTTCGGTGCCTGTTTTCTATGGGATACAATACAACTGCTGCCGCCTGCCCCTGTTCACATCCAGTGAAAACCAGGACAGTCAGCAGACACTTTCACACTATATCACATCACTTTTCAACATACAACCAACAATTCTACCAGAATATGTACTGTTTTTTATTGTCTTTTCACAAAATACATGTTTCTTTCCTCTCCTGTTATGTGCGCTTACCAAAGCCCCAACAGAGAACGGAAGTCAAAAAAGGTTTACAATTTTTCCTCCAGATGCTATGCTGTTCGAAAATGACCCAGAAAACCAGAGTGCAAACCGAAAGGATATGTATTATGTTAACCGGAAAAACAATTATTTTGGGAGTAACCGGCGGAATCGCCGCATACAAGGCGGCGAACCTTGCCAGCCTTTTGAAGAAACAGCACGCGGATGTACACGTGATTATGACCAAAAATGCGCTGGAATTTATCACACCGCTGACCTTTGAGACCCTGACGGTCAATAAGTGCCTGACCGACACCTTTGACCGTAATTTTAAATTTGAAGTGGAACACATCGAGCTGGCGAAAAAAGCTGATCTCGCGATCATCGCCCCGGCGACCGCCAATGTCTGCGCCAAACTGGCACACGGACTTGCCGATGATATGCTGACGACCACGCTCTTAGCCTGCCAGTGCCCGCGCATCATTGCTCCGGCGATGAACACACGGATGTATGAGAATCCTATTACCCAAGATAATCTCTGCCTGTTAGAACATTACGGCTTTACCATCATCGAACCAGCAAGCGGTCTGCTCGCCTGCGGCGATTCCGGAAAGGGCAAATTCCCGGATGAGGGGCTGATCCTGGAATATATTCTCCGCGCGATCGCCTACCCGAAGGATCTCGCTGGAAAGAAGATCCTTGTGACCGCCGGTCCGACCCAGGAAGCGGTCGATCCGGTGCGCTACCTCACGAACCATTCGACCGGAAAAATGGGCTATGCGCTGGCACGGATGGCGATGCTGCGCGGTGCCGACGTGACACTCGTCACCGGCGAAACTTCGCTGACCCCGCCTCCGTTTGTCGATACTATCCGCATCAAAAGCGCACACGACCTCTTTGAGGCAGTCACCTCCCGGAGTGAGGAACAGGACATTATCATCAAGGCGGCAGCCGTCGCTGACTACCGTCCGGCAGTCGTTTCTGATGAAAAGGTCAAGAAATCCGACGGCGATCTGAGCCTGGCGCTGGAGCGCACTGAGGATACTTTAAGCTACCTCGGCGCACACAAACGTCCGGGACAGCTGCTCTGCGGCTTCGCGATGGAGACCTCCCAGCTGGAGGAACGCGCCCGCGGCAAGCTGGAACGCAAAAATCTGGATCTGATCGCTGCCAACAACTTAAAGGTAGCCGGCGCCGGATTTGGCACCGATACGAACGTCATCACGCTGATCGATAAGCAGCAAACCCGCCACCTGGAGCAGATGAGCAAGGAAGCGGCAGCGATGGAGATATTGACGGTTTTACGCGATATGATGAAATAGATTTTGATTGAAATAGATAGAGAAAGAGGAAGCAACCGAGGTCGATGGACGGATGCCTCCTCTTTCATTGAATATGGAATATATCATAAGTGTTATTTTTAGAATGTGGCTATTTAAAACGAATCCGCCATACTCCTATGATCAAGATAATTTCACAAAGCAATCGCAATACTTTCGTGATTCGATAAGCTGTATCCTCTTTTATCTCTGGACTCTCCTGCAAGTATTTGCATTCAATAAAAGCCCTTGCCGCAATTTCTCCAAAAACTGCCAGCGCTAAAAATAAAGAAAAGCCTGCCATGCCTTTTGCATAACTGTACAATGACAGTAAGAATAAAATAGAGACGCCTATATTGTATAATGTCAGCCAGAATTTTTTCTTCATATTGATCACCTCTCGATTCAATCCAAGTGTAACAGAGTCTTTTATTAAGCAAAAATGTTCTAATGACGAGGCCATACTCCTACCACCAAAATAAGACCACAAAGATATCCGAGTGTTTTTGCGATCCGATAGGTTGTATCCTTTTTGATTTCCGGATTCTCTCGTAAAAATTTCCGTTCAAATTTTGCCTCTATAATACTTGCTGCCAATACCGGTATCGCTAAACATAAGGTCACCGTTGTCAAGCCTTGAAGAGACGTGTACAGTAACAATAAAAGTACCACCGAACCGCCTAAATGGTATAATATCAGCCAGAATTTTTTCTTCATATCGATCACCTCTCGATTCACTATCCTGACAGGGCTGAAATCTCACAAAACAGCAACCTCTCTTTATTTTTGCAAAACCAGACATGTCTCTTATTTATTCTAACAATATCAGATTTATGTTCCAAAATATATAGATATTTTCTTACTTTTCTTACAAAATAGTTACAAAAATAACTCTACCAAAATGGAAAGGTACTTTTATAAATGAGAATATCCGCCCTCTTTTAATATCTGCTCTCGAATATCCCTTGCCTTTGGATATCCTTCTTCCATAAGCTGGATGGACATTTCATTCAGCGCTTGTCGATGTTATTTTCATTCCAAATCACCCTATTTTTTGTTCGAACGGCTATATAATTGTTTTGGTGAAATAATAAAGCCGTTCGGCTATGTCAACATTTTTCAGTTTTACTCTATACTCGCTTCTTGCCCCTGCGTAATCAGTTCCGCGATCAATCTCGCCCCATTCACAATATCCCCCACCTTCGCATACTCCCGCACGGAATGAACATCGTACATACCGCAGGAAAGCACCGCGCATGGGATTCCGTGCTGCATCATCGTGTTTCCGTCGCTGCCGCCGAAGGTGCTGCCGAATTTCGGCTCGATTCCCAGGGTGCGGCAGGCCTCGGCAAAATGAACTGCCACCGGCGCGTCCGGTTCCAGATGGAAGGCTTTGACATGGAGGCGGTGTGTGAAAGAAAGCTCTGCCCCCGCCTCTTTGACAGCGGTTTCAAACATCGCACGGACATCTTCCAGAGTCTCCATTGCCTTTTCATGGCTGTAGCTGCGGATCTCGCCCCGGCAGGTGCAGAGTTCCGGCACGGCATTCACAACCGAACCGCCCGAAATCAAGCCCACATTCAGGGTTGTTTCCTCATCCACGTGCCCCAGCTTTAATGCGGCAATCGCGCGGGCCGCCGTCTGAATCGCGTGGATGCCTTTCTCCGGCTCGAATCCGGCGTGTGCTGCACGCCCCTTGACTGCCGCCTCAAAGGAAAGGATCGTCGGTGCCTGCAGGATCGCTGTCCCGACTGGTCCAGTTACATCCAAAACGTAAGATTCCTTCGCTTTCATCTGGCTGAAATCGAACTCCGAGCTTCCTCTTGTAAACGGCTCTTCCGCCGCCGCAAAGAGGATCTCGATATCCCGGTGCGGGATTCCTGCCTCCTGCACGGCACGGATGCCTTCTAAGATGGCGATTACCCCGGTCAGATCGTCCGCGCCAAGCACGGTGGTTCCATCCGAAGTGATGGTTCCGTCCTCATGAAAAACCGGCTTCTTTCCGATTCCCGGCGCGACCGTGTCCATATGCCCGGACAGCAGGATCGGCGTGCCCGGCAGCCCGCCCTTTAACGTTCCAAACAGATTTCCCGCATTGCCTCCTATTTTCTCGGCTGTGTCATCTTCCTTTGCCTGGATTCCCAGCTCTGCGAGCTTTTCCTTCAAGCGATCCGCCATCTCGCGTTCCCCGAAACTTTCCGAGTCGATCCGCGCCAGCTCGTCAAATTCAGCGCGGATGCGGGCTTCGTTTATCTGGATTCTATCTGGATCAGCCATGGGTGAGTCCTCCTGTAAAAAAAATTATTTGCCTATCATTTCTATTTGTTTATGCCCCTTATTATATACCCAGACAATACATTTGTGAAGCAGATTGATTTTACCTTTCACTTTAAATTCTAAAATGACCTGACCAATCTCTTTCTATTTCCATATCCGCTTTTCCTCTATATTTTTCTCAAAAATTTGATATACTAAATATACTAAAAACAACAAGATTCATTTCCACTTTTACAATGATGCAGTTGAGTATAAAGCATACAACAAATAAATAGAACATTGATAAACACCATCTGACCCACACACTTTGAAACAGAAAAAGGAGAAATGACCATGTGTACAGCCGCAACCTACAAAACCGCCGATTTCTACTTCGGCAGAACCTTAGATTATGAATTTTCTTACGGGGACGAAGTAACCGTCACACCTCGCAACTATCCACTTACTTTCCGCCACGCAAGCGCGGTTTCGACCCACTATGCCATCATCGGCATGGCACATGTGGCGGGGGATTATCCGCTTTATTATGATGCTTTTAATGAGAAGGGGCTTTGCATGGCGGGACTGAATTTCGTCGGCAATGCCTCCTACCAGAAGCCGCAGGAGGATCATGACAACATCGCACAGTTTGAGTTCATCCCCTGGATTCTCAGCCAGTGCGCGTCCGTGAAAGAGGCTCGCGTCCACCTCGCCCAGATGGTACTGACCGACACCCCATTCAACGAGCAGTTTGCCCCGGCGCAGCTTCACTGGATTCTTGCCGATAAAAATGAATGCATCGTCATCGAGCCGATGGCGGACGGACTGCATATCTACGACAATCCGGTGGGCGTCCTGACAAACAATCCGCCGTTCCCGCAGCAGCTGTTCTCCCTCAACAATTACATGAACCTGTCCCCGAAGCAGCCGCAGAATACATTTTCTGCCGATCTGCCGCTTACAACCTACAGCCGCGGCATGGGCGCTCTCGGACTTCCGGGAGACCTCTCCTCCGCTTCCCGGTTTGTACGGGTCGCTTTTACAAAATCAAATGCCCGCTCCGGCGCATCCGAATTAGAAAGTGTCAGCCAGTTTTTCCATATCCTAGGTTCGGTTGACCAGCAGCGCGGATGCTGCGAGGTCTCCGATGGAAAATATGAAATCACACTCTACACCTCCTGCTGCAATGCGGATAAGGGGATTTACTACTACACGACATATGAAAACCATCAGATCACGGCAGTGGATATGAACCGGGAGAACCTGGACGGGGAGACGCTTTCGCGTTTTCCGCTGGTGCAGGGGGAGCAGATTCGATGGGAGAACTGATCTTCTCTGCTTCCAGCTTGCCCCATCCTCGTTGCAAAAACTGACAATATCGGTACCGGAGAGACAACATTTCTCTTCCCATTCGCCTTGTTTTCTAGTATACTGATAAATATGCATCTGAAATCACTGGAAATTGTCCGTTTGAGGAAGATTGTCCATTACCGCATATCAATATCATTTGGAGGATTTTAAAATGTCTGAAATCACAGGACGCAACGTCGGCAAAACCTGCCGCACACATTACAGAGGTACTTTTAACGATGGCACACAGTTCGATTCTTCCTACGATCGCGGCGAACCGCTGGAGTTTGTCTGCGGCGCCGGTCAGATGATCAAGGGCTTCGACGCCGCTGTCGCTGATATGGAAGTCGGCGAGGTAAAGGAGATCCACCTGATGCCGGAGGAAGCTTACGGCATGCCGGATCCGAACGCAATTCTGGAGCTTGAGATTGCCAAACTGCCGGGTTCCGAGGAACTGCAGGTAGGTCAGCAGGTTTACTTAACCAACCAGATGGGACAGCCGTTCCAGGTAAAGGTTATCGCAAAGGATGAGGTAAATATCACGTTTGACGCCAATCATGAGATGGCTGGTAAGGAGCTGAACTTCAAGATCGAATTGGTTGAAGTAAAATAAAATAAGAATTACAACGCAAGACGCAGGTCATAGAAATGTGACCTGTGTCTTTTTTTATACGCCATGCACAGCTCATTGTGTTCACAAAAACTTCACAGAAAATTAGCACTCACCTCTTGACAGTGCTAATTATGTGTGTTATATTACAGCTAGAACAAAGGAAAGGAACAAGGAAATGAGAACGAGCTTGTTGCCACCGATGTTTTCACATAGATGTTAAGATAATACGAAAAGGAGAGATGACTTATGTATATGCCGAGCATTTTTAATAATAGTGTATTTGATAACTTTGATAACTGGATGGATTTTTCCTTCCCGAGCTTTAACCAGAGACTGTATGGCGCTTCCTCTTCCCAGCTGATGAAGACGGATGTCAAGGAAACCGATAAGGATTATGAAGTTTCCATCGACCTGCCGGGATTTAAGAAAGACGAACTTCAGATTGAGCTGAAAGATGGCTATCTGACCGTCAGCGGTTCGAAGGAAGTTACATCGAAAGATATGCCAGAGGAGAATCAGAAGGATGCAACGACCGCAGAAGCAGATGCTTCCAAGAAGGACGCTAAAGCCGAGCAGAAAACCGTTAAATATATCCGCCAGGAACGCTACAGCGGCAATGTAAGCAGAAGCTTCTACGTCGGCGAGAACTTGGAGGAAAAGGATATCCATGCCAAATTTGAAAATGGCACTCTGATCCTGACCTTCCCGAAAGAGCTGGAAAAGAAAGCGGTTGAAGAGAAGCATTTCGTTTCCATCGAAGGTTAATAATCAGATAGGCAGCTACGGCTCACACATTGTGTTGCCAGCAGCCAGATAGCTTCAGAAGCTGTCGCAGGGATGCGGCAGCTTCTATCATACCCAATTTTTTATCATAACCTAAATAATTGAAACTTAAATCACTGCATCTACGGAGGTGATAATCGATGGCAGAGAAAAGAGACTATTATGACATACTGGGGATAAAGCGGGACGCCAGTGCGGAGACGATCAAAAAGGCATTCCGGAAACTTGCCAAAAAGTATCACCCGGATTCCAATGCCGGTAATCCCCAGGCAGAGCAGATGTTTAAGGATGTCAACGAAGCCTATTCGATCTTAAGTGATCCAGAAAAGAAGAAACTCTACGATCGCTTCGGTCACGCCGCATTTGACCCGAACAGCGCCGCATACGGCGGAGCTGGCGGTGCCGGCGCTTCTGGAAATGGTCCATTTGGCTCCGGCTTTGGCGGTTCCGGTCAGGGCGGTGCCTGGCACTATCAGAGCGGTCCGGGCGGTTATGCAGAATACCATTTTACCGGGGATGACTTGGACGATATGGGTGACATTTTTGGAGATATGTTTGGCGGCATGTTCCACGGCAAGAGTTCGGGCGGCAGTTCCCGCAGCCGACATTTCACGGGCGGTTCCGGGTTTGGCGGCTCTGGGACTCATTTTACCGGTGGTTCCAGTTTTGGCGATTCTAGCGCTCATTTTGGCGGCGGGTCTGGCTTTGGCGGCTTCGGCGGCAGTCAGGGCTTTCACAGCGCCGATTTCCGTGAGAAAGGTTCTGACCTCACGTCCGATGTAACCATAAGCTTTGATGAAGCCGTATCCGGCTGCGAGAAGCTCATCACTCTGCAGAACCCACAGACCGGCAAGCGCCAGTCTTTACAGGTTCACATCCCAGCGGGCATCGATACCGGTAAATCTATCCGTCTGAAAGGAAAAGGCATGCCGGGAACGGGCAGCGGCGAGGCGGGCGATCTTCTTTTAAATATCACCGTCACCGCGAAACCGGGATGGGAGCGCAAGGAGATGGATGTTTACTCGACCGTCCGCATTCCGTTTACCACCGCAGTCTTCGGCGGTGAGGCGCTGGTTTCCACCCTGTACGGCAATGTCCTGTGCAAGATCGCAGCCGGGACGCAGTCGGGAACCAAGATTAAATTAAAGGGAAAAGGCATTGTTTCCATGAAGAATCCGTCCATCCATGGCAATCAGTACGTGACGGTCCAGATCGATGTCCCGAACCATCTGACCCCCGAGGCAGAACAGAAACTTCGCGAATTTGAACACGCCTGCGGACTGAACAAAAACAGTCAGGGCGGACCCAACGGCAGGAGCGCAGCTTGACGGCTCCTGCCGTTTTTTTACTGAACGTCTGTAAAGCCAAAAATATCATAGAATTTTCGCCTTGTTATTTTCATATACATGGTTGCTTTTT
>OIXG01003594.1_pt1 | contig 9994 bp, 7 predicted proteins | sample 1587731 | NCBI WGS metagenome assembly OIXG01 (sample SAMEA3888908, study PRJEB22519) | human gut metagenome | biome: human gut; feature: human-associated habitat; material: faeces | place: Denmark | collected 2010
CCTTCTGGCGGCGCCTACAGGCCGCGCAGCCAAGCGGATGACGGAAGCCACCGGCTGGGAGGCAGTGACGATCCACCGGCTTCTGGAGCTGTCTGGGGTGCCTTCTGACGACCGCAGCACAGCCTCCTTTGAACGGAATGAAGAAAATCCGCTGGAAGCGGATGTGATCATCATTGATGAAATGTCCATGGTAGACATTTTCCTGATGAATGCCTTGCTGAAAGCTGTCAGTGTGGGAACCAGACTGATCCTGGTGGGTGATATCAACCAGCTGCCAAGTGTCGGTCCGGGCTGTGTGCTGAAGGACATTATCAGAGCCGGAAGCTGTCCGGTAGTACAGCTGACCAGGATCTTCCGTCAGGCAAGCCAGAGCGATATTATTGTGAATGCCCACAAGATCAACCGGGGCGAGCATGTGACATTGGATAACAAAAGCCGGGATTTCTTCTTTTTGCAGCGGCAGGACCCCAATGTCATTCTACGCGTTGTGCTTGCTCTTGTGCAGGAGAAGATGCCCAGATATGTGGATGCAAGACCTACGGATATTCAGGTACTGACGCCTATGCGAAAAGGAAGCCTGGGAGTGGAGAACCTGAACGAGATGCTTCAGAGATATCTCAACCCGCCATCTCCTGAGAAAAATGAAAAGGAGACTGCCAGAGGGCGGTTCCGCGAAGGCGATAAGGTTATGCAGATCAAGAATAACTATCAGATCGAGTGGGAAGCAAGGAACCGCTATGGAATCGCCATCGACAAAGGAACGGGTATTTTCAATGGAGATATGGGAATCGTGCAGCAGATCGACCTTCTGGCAGAGACCATGGAAGTGCTGTTTGACGATTATCGCACAGTCACCTACAGCTTCCAGATGCTGGAAGAACTGGAGCTTGCCTATGCGGTGACGATCCATAAGTCCCAGGGAAGTGAGTACCCTGCAGTGGTGATCCCGCTGCTTACAGGGCCGCGGATGCTTATGAACCGAAATCTTCTGTATACAGCAGTTACAAGAGCACGCTCTTGTGTGACACTGGTGGGAAGTCCGGAGACGTTTGCACAGATGATCGACAATGCCAGCGAGCAGACCCGGTACAGTGGACTGTATGACCGGATCAGAGAGGTGGAAGGATGCGAATAAAAGAAACTTTAACAGGACTTTTATATCCAAAAAGATGTCCAGTGTGCCATGACGTGGTAGAGGACAATGGGGAGCTTGTCTGCAGAATCTGCAGAACGAAGCTTCCACTTGTACGGCAGCCTGCATGCAGGAAGTGCGGCAAACCGCTTCTGGAAGAAGAGCGGGAATATTGTCAGGACTGTACCAGAAAGCATCATGAGTACCGGCAGGGACGGGCAGCATTTATATACGATGAGAGAATGCGCCGCTCCATAGCAAAATTCAAGTATGAAGGCAGACGGGAATATGCAGCATTTTACGCAGAAGAGATCGTAAGAAGCTGTGGAAGAGAAGCCGCACTCTGGCAGGCACAGGCACTGGTTCCTGTTCCGCTGCATCCATCCCGCAGACGGAAGCGGGGGTTTAATCAGGCAGAGGTGCTGGCAGAGGAACTGTCACGATGGATGAGGATTCCCGTGGAACGTAAAATATTGATCCGCAGCAAGAAAACCAGAGCGCAGAAGCAGTTGAACGATCAAGAACGTGTATCAAATCTTAAAAATGCCTTTTCTGTCAGAAAAGGATCCATTCCCCCTAAGACAATCATATTAGTAGATGACATTTATACCACCGGCAGCACGATTGATGAAGCGGCAAGGGTATTGCTGGAAAATGGTGCACAGACTGTATATTTTTTATGCATTTGTGTTGGAAGAGGAAGTTAATTGTGTTATACTATAGTCTATATGAGGTGGAGACAGTAGTATGATTAATGAAGAGAAGGTCATTTTAATGACACATGCCTCCCTCTATGAGAATGGAGAAGGCAAGAAACAGATGAAGATCGCCGACTACTACAGACATGACTATATCAGCGTCAGACTTCTGCTCGGCTGGTTCTGGGGAACGGTCGGTTTTGCTGCCATGCTGGCATTATGGGTCTTCTGCAAAATGGAATACTTAATGGAAAATCTTCATAATATGGATCTTAAGGGATTTGCAACTACGATCGTTGGGCTGTATGTGGCAGCAATGGTCATATACTTAGGATTCCTCTATGGAGTCTATTCGTTCCGCTATCAGGCGGCTAAAAAGAGTGTGGGAGCATATTCCCATACGCTTCAAAAAATCTCTGGGATCTATGCAAAAGAGGAGAAAATGAAGGATGCTGGATCTCTGACGGAGGAAATGGACCATGACGGAACTACTTGAGATGAAGCAGCGGCTGAAGATCTTTTACGGAAAATATGATGTATATCTGAAGCCTGCGTTAAAATTTTTACTGGCATTGTTTGCCTTTTTCATGATCAACGAACAGATCGGATTTATGCAGAAGTTATCGGGACCGGCGGTGTCTTTATTGCTGGCACTTCTGTGTTCTTTCCTTCCGGTCAATATGATCGCAGTATTTGCAGGACTTTTAGTGTGTGCCCATGCATATGCACTGTCACTGGAAGTATTTGCCATGGCAGCCGGGCTTCTGGCGGTTATGTATATTCTGTATTTCAGGGTATCGCCAAAATACGGATATGTACTGGTGCTGACGCCCATAGCATTTTTACTGAAGATTCCATATGCGGTTCCGCTGACCATGGGACTGCTTGGCGGACCGGCCTGTGTGGTGCCGGTAGCCTGCGGAACAGTTTTTTATTATTTGATTTATTACATGAAGAACAATGAGGCCATGCTGGCAAGCTCGGAGACCGAACAGATGACTTCCAGACTTAGTTATCTGGTGGAAAATGTGCTGAATAACAAGACAGTGATCCTGACAGTGCTGGTATTTGCCGTTGTCCTGATGATCGTCTATGCGATCCATCGCCTGAGCGCAGATCATGCATGGCATATTGCGATCGGAGCCGGAGCGGTGACGAATATAGTTCTGTTCCTGGTAGGAGCACTTGTGATGCAGGTGAAAGTGCCGATCATTCAGCTGATCCTTGGTACGCTGGTGTCCATCGTGATCGCCATGGCTGTGGAGTTCTTCGTATTCAGCGTGGACTATTCCAGAACAGAGTATACGCAGTTTGAAGATGACGAATATTATTATTATGTGAAAGCTGTTCCGAAGATGTCGATTGCGGTTTCGGATAAGCAGGTGAAGAGGATCAACACCAGACACCGCACCGGTCAGCGGAAGCGTCACTAAGCAAAGTATAAGAGGAAAAACAGACAGAAAGGTTGTGAAGAGATGATACCAGAATGGCTGGATCAGTATATGTCCATGGCGGCATTGAATATTACTTGGTCAGATGTGGTCGAGATTCTTATATTGGCATTCATTATTTATCATGTGATGATATGGATCAAATCAACCCGTGCCTGGAGTCTGATGAAAGGATCTGCGGTTCTGTTTGCATTGCTGATTCTGGCATATGTGTTCCATATGAACACGATCCTGTGGATCGCCAAGAACTTCTTCAGTCTTGGAATTATGGCGGTCATTGTAGTATTTCAGCCGGAACTTCGCCGGGCCCTGGAACAGCTGGGTGAGAATAACCTGCTGACATCCATCGTGCCTTTTGACAACAGCCGGAAAGTAGAAGAGACGTTGACAGACCGCACCATCGGAGAACTGGTAAAGGCCTGTTTTGAGATGGGAAAAGCACGGACAGGAGCATTGATCGTTCTGGAACAGGCAGTAAGCCTGCAGGAATATGAGAGAACGGGGATCTCTATTGATTCTCTGGTATCCAGCCAGCTGATCCTGAACATTTTTGAAAAAAATACACCCCTTCATGATGGTGCGGTGATCATGTCAGGCAACCGGATCCGTTCGGCAACCTGCTATCTGCCGTTATCAGATAATATGACACTTAGCAAAGCATTGGGAACCAGACACCGGGCGGCAGTCGGTGTCAGTGAAGTCAGCGATTCTCTGACTATCGTAGTGTCTGAAGAGACTGGTTCTGTATCGGTGGCAAGAGGCGGAAGACTATTAAGGAATCTTAATCAGGAGCAGTTGAAGAAGCAGCTTCAGGCACTGCAGCCAAAGACCGATGACAGCCGCAAGATCAGGCTCTGGAAAGGACGGGGAAAGAATGAAAGCAAAGATATTTGATAATCTGTTGTTTAAGATCCTCGCATTGCTCATGGCAGTCCTTCTGTGGGTCGTTGTGGTTAATATTGATGATGCGGTGTCTTATAAGAAGATCAGTGGTGTGAAGGTCAATCTGATCAATACAGATGTGCTGACGTCCCAGGATCAGACGATCCGGGTGGAAGAGGGAACCGATACCGTGAATCTGACGGTCTATGCCCGTTCCTCTGTGTTAAAGAGTCTGAAAGCAGAGGATTTTTCTGCCACTGCGGATGTGAAGAAGGATCTTCTCTATGACAATATGGTGAAGATCGGAGTCAGCTATGTGGGAAGTCTGCCATCCAGCAGCATTCAGAAGATTGAGCAGGATCGCAGCAATGTGCTGGTCAGCATTGAGAAACAGGTGACCGAGCAGTTCAAGGTAACTGCCAAATATACAGGAGAGCCCAGTGACGGACTGGTACTTGGCTCTCTGGTTCCGGAGCAGTCTCTGGTAGAAATCACGGGACCGAAATCGGTGGTTGAGAAGATCAAACAGGTAGTAGCAGAGGTAGATATTACCGGAATTACCGGTACGGCAGTGAGAAGCTGTAGTCTGAAGCTTCAGAACAGTGATGGGGATGCTATTGATGGCACATACCTGGATTATGTAGGTAAGAACGAGGATTTTGAAGTGACGGCAACTACATTGAGCACCAAGCTGGTAGGCATCAGCTTTGATGTGAGTCAGGCAGCACCGGAGGGTTATGGGCTGTTATCCATTTCCTATAAGCCGGAGACTGTGACCATTGCCGGAGAGAAGGCAGCACTGACCGCTATCTCGAACCTGGAGATCCCGGCGGAGGCACTGAATCCGGAAGGCAAGACCGGAAGCGTACAGAATACGGTAGATATCAGTCAGTATCTGCCGACAGGCATTCAGATTCCGAAGGAAGATGATAAGAGTATTGTGGTGACTATGGAGATCCAGGAGCTTGAGACTGTAGATTATGCATTTGCACCGGCGCAGATCAATTATGACAATCTGCCAGATGGACTGACCGTGGACGAGGATGAGAGCCATACACTGGAGATCCCGATCCGGGGCATGCAGCACGATCTGGCGACCCTTTCCATGGATGCTGTGGAGGTTCATGCGGATCTGAGCAGTTACAGGAAAGCAGGTACTTATACGGTGCCGGTGGCCGTCACATTACCGGATGGATTTTCCTGTCCTTCCGATTTGACGGTGGATGTAAAGCTTGAAAAAGCAGATTAAAAAGAAGGAAAACAGATGAGACAGGGGAACTGCGGATAACAGCATCCCCTGCCTTTGTCGTTACATGAGGATGTGAAAAATGCGGAATCTGGAGAACAAGAAAAAATATCTGGCCATCTGGCTGCTGATCTGTCTGGCCGTGGTACTGATAGGTACAGCGATCCCGGTAAGAGAGGCACGGTCTTTGGGACTTTCCGGAGCCAATCAGGCCAATTTAAAATCAGCAACAGAAGAACTGACAGAGGGACATGAGCTGATATTTCAGGTGGACATGCCTTCGGAGACAGCCAGTCAGATTGGATTTTTCTTTACAATAAATAAACATCAGTTTACAGAAGGCGAGCTGTCGATCTGTGCATACGACGGGGAGGAGCAGATCGGTAAGAATGTTACTCCACTTGCAGATATGGAAGCAGATCAGTTCTTGTTTGTGAAGTTTTCCCGTTGTCCGGAGACTCTGACAGTGCGGATATCTTCTGACGCGCCGGAGGCAGGACCTTCTGTGTGGCTCAATGAGGTCACGGTCAATCCGGGAACGGCACAGATGGATGGAGAATCTATAGAGAAAAGTCTGGTCTACAATCTGACATATATCGTCATGGTACACAGGTTCCAGAAGCCGATGCTGATCGGACTGATCCTGCTGCTGGGAGGTATCGGTGTCTACGGAGCAGGCGGATTTGTACGACCTGTGAAAAAGGAAAAGATAAAGCTGCCAAAGAAAAAAGGCAATCGAGTACGTCAGATGATCGGTCTTGGCTGTACCGTGCTGGCAGTGGCACTGATCTTCTTCTATCTCTATGATACGAAGATCCGGATCGCGCAGAATACAACAGAGCGGGTGACAATACTGGAGTCAGATGGGGAGACACAGGAAATCACCGAAGAGAACGCATATTATCGACAGTTGGTGCATCCAGAACAGGATTCACTGACAGGTCTTGGCGTGCGGTTCTTTGTGGAAGCGGATAACACATTGACGGATGAGGGAATCATGCATGCCAGAGTGACAGATCTGTCGACAGGACAGGTCATGTGTGAGACAGATGTGGCTGCATCCTCCTTTATTTCCGGGGAATATGTGGGACTTCTGTTTGACGACTCTCAGACTGGCGTGGCAGATCATGACTACGAGATCGAACTTACTTTTTCGCCGGAGCTTCTGAACCGGGGCTTAAGTCTGATGACCAGCGAGGAAGGAGCCTGCGTCTGTGCGTACCTTTATTTTAATATTTTCCTGAAGAAATTTTTCTTCTTTTTATTCCTGGGTGCTGAAGCATTTGCCTGCCTGTTTGTATATCTGACTTTTATACGGAAGACAAAGCTTACCACCGTGTTTTTAGTGACGGTACTGTTCCTGGGACTGGTGTACAATGTGCTTCTCACCCCACAGATGGTGCCGGATGAAGCGAAGCACATAGATATGGCTTATCGGTACAGCAACGAGTTACTGGGATACGAATCTCTGGGAGATACCACCTGCCTTATGAGAGCAGACGATGCGGCCATTGATTTTACATCCTCGCCGACCATTCATAATTACAGAAATGTATATTATGGACTGTTCTCTAAAGTGACAGATGACCGGATGGTAGAGACAGAGATCAACAGTAATATAGAAGGTAGCTTTCTGTTCTATGCGCCGGCGGTACTTGGCATGACGTTCGCCCGCCTGCTGGGACTGGGAACGGTTCCGATGCTGCTGATCGCCAGATACTTGAATCTGGTGGCATTTGCCCTGCTGGCATGGTTTGGCATGAAGCATCTGCCATTTGGGCAGATGACCTTGTTTGTGCTGGCGATGTTACCGGTCAATCTACAGCAGTGTACATCCTTTTCCCATGATGCGATCACCCATGGGATACTCCTGCTCTATGGATGCCTTTGTCTGGAAGCTATTTACAAGGAAGAGAAGATGACCGGCCAACGGATACTTCTGCTGGAAGTGATGGCATTGCTTCTGTTGTACTGTAAGAATGGAAGCTATGTGCCACTTTGCCTGCTTCCAATACTGATCCCGGCGGCTCGGTTTGCCGGAAAACGGGAAAAATATCTGTCTGTGGGGGCGCTGGCAGGCATTCCGCTGCTTGCATTTGCAGGAAAGCATATGACAACAGTCAGCGGAATCGTCACGACGACCGCGGCAACCAGCGTGGTCAGCACCGGAGATGGAACAGAATTTCTGACTGGTTATACCATTGGATATTTTCTGAAGGATCCGTTGGAATTTATCCATATGATGGCAAATACATTTTTTGATAAGATTGGATTTTATCTGGAGTCACTGGTGGGTTATAAGCTTGGCTGGGTGGAGATCGAGACCTCTATGTTGGTGGTTCTGCTGTTCTGGTTCCTTTTGTTCTTGACGACGCTGGATACACAGGAGAAACAGGTGCGGATCCGCGGTTTTGAACGGTTCTGGATGATCTTCCTGTGTCTGGGTTGCACGGGGCTCATTCTTCTTGGTATGTTGTTCCAGTGGACACCTATGGGACATGTCTCCATTGAAGGGGTGCAGGGAAGATATTTTCTGCCGTTTATGCTGATCCTTCTGACAGCCGCAAGAGGCAGATGGATCAGTCTGACCACGCGGATCGACCGGGGAATTGCAGCAGCTGCTGTGTCTGGCCAGCTTCTGACGATCATGTATGTGATCAAACAAGTGACGACGGTTTAACCTAAGAAAGAGGATAGATTATGGATAAAAAAAGACTGGCAATCAATATGGCTGCCCAGCTTCTGGCTTTTGCAGTCAATATGGGGATCAGCTTTTTCCTGGCACCCATTATTGAGGCGCAGATGGCAAATACGTACGGATTTGTGACGCTTGCCAATCAATTTGTACTGTATGCTCAGATTGTAGTATCGGCGCTCAACACCATGGCAAGCCGTTTTGTGACGATTCACATTCATCGTGGGGAAGAGCAGGAGGCGAGAGAATATTTCTCCTCTGTATTTTTCGGGAATGTGATCATGGCTGGCATTTTCCTGCTGCCGGCGCTGGTGATCGTGATCTTTATGGGGAACTTGCCGTTCCTGCATGTTCCGGCGGATGCTCTGCATGATGTACAGCTGTTGTGGGCGTTTGTATTTTTGAACTTTTTCCTGAGTATTATCATGTCTATTTACAGTGTATCCACTTACGCCATGAACCGGTTGGACCTCACATCCATCCGAAGCATGTATGCGGATATTTTAAGAATTATTTTCCTGTTTGGAACATTTCTGTTGTGGAGACCGGCTCTGTGGCTGGTGGGTGCAGCATCTCTGATCAGTACCTGCTACACAGCGTTCTGGAACCGCAGATATACGAGACAGCTTCTGCCAGGTATCACGGTGCGTCGGCAGGACTTCCGGTGGGAGCTGATCTCTCTGGGGGCATGGAATTCTCTGACCCGTCTTGGACAGCAGCTTCTGGACGGTGTGGATATTCTTCTGTCAGGTGCGCTGATCCTGGATGAGAGTGCTTCCATGACCATGCTGTCTCTGGCAAAAATGGTACCTACAGCTATCTCCAGCCTGATGGGCACGGTAGTGGGTGTCTTCAATCCCCAGATCACCATCGCATACGCAGAAGGTGACAAGGAAAAGCTGGTGGACATTATCAAGAGCTGCAATCGGATCCTGATTTTTATTATGAGCATTCCCATTGCATTTCTGACGGCTTATGGAAGAGATTTCTACGCACTGTGGCAGCCAACGAAGGATCCTGATATGCTGCAGAGACTGTCTTTGCTGGCAGTAGGCGTGCTGTATGTAAGTATGAGTATTCAGGTGCTCTATCATGTATTTATTATTACGAAGAAAGTAAAATGGAACTCTTTGGTGGTTCTGGGATCGGGAATCTGTTCTTCGCTCCTGTCACTGATCCTGTTGTCAAAGACAGATCTTGGCGTGGCCTGTTTCCCTCTGTCCAGCATGCTTACCGGAGTTCTCCGGAATATGATCTTTACACCGATCTATGCGGCAAGATGTCTGGAGATCCGCTGGAATCGGTTTTACAGTGATATTTTCCTTGGTTTTGCGTCCATTGGTACAATTACTGTGCTTGGACTTCTGTCCAGAATGATTGTTCCGATCCATTCCTGGATAATCTTATTGTTGACAGGTGTGGTTATGGGACCGCTGGCACTGCTGGTGAATTTCTTTGTGATCCTGCGTAAACAGGAGAGAAACATGGTCATTGGCATGGTTCGTTCCCGGCTGAAAGGAGAGGCTTAAAGAGACATGTACAGTGTAGTCATTCCGGTGTACAATGCAAAAAGCAGTCTAAAACGATGCGTAGATTCCTGGCTTGCCCAGAGCAGGTCAGATCTGGAGCTTCTGCTGGTGGATGATGGTTCCACGGATGGAAGTGCCGGACTTTGTGATGAACTGGCAGACAGTGATCCAAGAATCCGTGTGATCCATCAGAAGAACAGTGGAGTCTCCGCTGCACGAAATGCAGGAATTCAGGAAGCCTGTGGGGAGTATGTACTCTTTACAGACAGTGATGATTATGTGGCGGTGGATTATCTGGAAAAGATGGAAAACTGTGTGGATAACACCGGCGCAGATCTGGCCTTGTGTGGATTTCATCATT
>OIXG01003595.1_pt1 | contig 9989 bp, 11 predicted proteins | sample 1587731 | NCBI WGS metagenome assembly OIXG01 (sample SAMEA3888908, study PRJEB22519) | human gut metagenome | biome: human gut; feature: human-associated habitat; material: faeces | place: Denmark | collected 2010
GAGCGTACGGTTCGCATCCGTAAGGTCGTGGGTTCGAATCCCTTCAGGTCCACCAAAAAATAAGAGACACGCGAAAGCGTGTCTCTTATTTTTTGGGTTCACTCATTTCATTCGTTCACCCCAAGGGTAATTAAAATGCTCGGTGGAAGTGAATCCCACCTCCGCCAAGATTTTGCTGCGCAAAATGCTTGCACGGCGCAAATGCGCCGGTTTTGGTATCCGTGGGACATTTAACAGCGCACAAGCAAGTGAATTGCTTGTGCACCAAGGTTTTCGCACAGCGAAAACGCTTGTGACGCGCCACTCGGCGCGTTTTTTTGTTTCACGCGCCGCAGGCGGCTTAACCCAAGGGTAATTAAAATGCTCGGTGGAAGTGAATCCAACCTCCGCCAAGATTTTGCTGCGCAAAATGCTTGCACGGCGCAAATGCGCCGGTTTTGGTATCCGTAGGACATTTAACAGCGCACAAACAAATGAATTGCTTGTGCACCAAGGTTTTCGCACAGCGAAAACATTTGTGACGCGCCGCTTGGCGCGCTTTTTTGTTTTTCCGCAGACGGCTTAAAGGTTCACTTGGGCCGCTTTTTTTGTTTACAGCCCCAGGCTCTCGACCCATTTCTGCACGCTTGCCATGCTCTCGCGGCTGCTCAGGCGCTTGCCGGGGGGCCACTTTGTCCCCTTCGAGCAAGCGGATCTCAAAACGTCCTCGCCGCCCATGCCGCTGCCGCCGGAGGTGGCAAAGGGGATGACGGTCTTGCCCGAAAAGTCGTAGCTTTCGAGGAACGTCTCGATGATGCGCGGGGCCTGATACCACCAGATGGGAAAGCCCACGAACACCGTGTCGTACTGCGCCATATCCGCGACCTTGCCCGCGATGGCGGGGCGGCTCTTGGGGTCCTTCATCTCGATGGTGCTGCGGCTCTTTTTATCCATCCAGTCCAAATCGGCAGCGGTGTAGGCCGTCTCTGGCGCGATCTCGAAGAGGTCGCCGCCGGTCACACCGGCAAGGATCTTGGCAAGCTTCGCGGTCTGGCCGCTGGCGGAAAAATAGGCAACTAAGGTTTTCATTCTACTGCACTCCTATCTGTTGAAATTTCTCACTGTTTCGCTTCCGGAAGGACCTCGTTGATGCAGGAAAGCGCGTTGAGCGTGCGCGGAAAGCCGATATACGGCAGGCACACCGTGAGCGCCGCGAGCAGGACCTCCTTCCCGTTGCCGACGGTGGCGTTCCCGCCGACGTGGGCCTTGACCTGCCCTTCGCAGCCGCCCTGAGAAGCGAGGATCGAGAACGTCAGCAGCTCGCGCTCGTGGATGGGCAAAAACTTTCTCGTATAAAAATCGCCGAAGCAGTAGGCGGAGAGATCGTCCTGAATGTTCTTCTGGTTCTTCGGCGCGGCGGCGCGCACCGCGGGGGAGCCGCGCAAAAAAAGGAGCATTCTTTCGAATGCTCCTTTTTTCACATGAAGTTTGCGAAGATCGACGCGCCGACGACCGTGAGAAGGCCCGCCACGACGATGGACAGGCTGCTCATCGCGCCCTCGACCTCGCCGATCTCGAGCGCCTTGGCCGTGCCCAGCGCGTGCGCGGCCGAGCCAATGCTCACGCCCTTGGCGATGGGGTCGGTGATGTGGAAAAGCCTGCACACCGAAACTGCGATCACGTTGCCGAAAATGCCGGTGATGATGATCATGGCGACCGTCAGCGTCACGTAGCCGCCGAGCTCTTCGGAAACGCCCATGCCGATGGCCGTCGTGATGGACTTAGGCAGAAGCGTCACGTATTCCTCGTGTGTAAGATGAAAGAGCTTGCTCATCACAAACACGCTGCAAAGCGTCGTGATGACGCCGGAGAGAATACCGGCGAAGATGGCCTTCCAGTTGCTCTTCAGAAGCGATAGCTTTTCATAAAGCGGCACGGCGAGGCACACGGTCGCGGGCGTGAGCAGGTAGCTCAAATACTTCGCGCCCTCGTAGAACGTGTCGTAGCTGATGTGCGCCGTCAAAAGCACCGCAATGGTCAGCACCACCGAGATGAGCAGCGGGTTGAAGAGTGCGAACTTGAACTTTTTTTGCAGCAGCACGCCGATGCCGTAGGCAGCAAGACTGACAGAGACGCCGAAAAAGACGGACTGTTCAAAAAATGTCATTTCTTCTCCGCCCCCTTCTTGCCCTTTTTGAGTACCGCCTGCGTCACAAGGCCGGACACGGCCATAACGACGATCGTTGTCACCGCGGCAATGATGAGATAGGCGACAAGATTCGCCTGAATGACGTCCCACGAAGCCATCAGCCCCACGGCGGGCGGAATGAACATGATGGGCATGATCTCGATGAGAAAGCAGGCCGTGTCGTGCACATCACTGAGCTTGATGACGCCGAGCATCAGGCAGAGAAACATCAGCACAAGGCCGTAGATGCTCGCCGGAACGGGCAGGGGCAGAAAATAATTCAGCAGCTCCCCAACAAGCGAGACGATGAGGATGATGCCGAACTCCTTGACATATTTCATGATTTTTCCTCTCTTTGTGTGTTAATTTTCATTGTACGGCGCGCACTTTCCCCTGTCAATCGACGAACGGGCGGGATTCCGCCCCGCTGCGCGGCTTTTTCTTAACAAGGTGTATAAAGGCGGCGCAAACGCCGCGCTTTCGCCGCCCGTGTGCAAAATCCCATCTTCTGCAAAAAATCATCGTCCGCTTTGCACAGAACAGCCCGCGCGGATTTAGTCGAAGCGCCGAACTTGCAGTTTTTTCTCCAAAAGGCGAAAAATGCGCGTTTTTTTGCGTCTAATAAGATAAAGGCCGATGCTTCGCCGCTCTCTGCCGGGGCGGCGAAGCGTCGAGTGGAAAATTCATACAGGGAGGATAACACCATGCAAATATCCACACAGCCGCGCAAAAGACTTTTGTTCGCCGCGCTCTTCCTCGCAATTTTGATTCCGCTATTCTTCACCCTTGCGATCCGCTCGCAGCTGCCGCTCCTCGGTTTCGAGGGCGGCTCGCCCCTGATCGACTGGGTACATCAGAATACGACTGGCAGCGGTTTCTTGCGGAAAGTGACCGGGGACGCCACCTTTTACAGTCTTGTGCTCCTTGCGAAGGACTCGCGCCTCGGGGCGCTGTTGTTTTTCCAGAGCATCGCCTGCGCCTCGATCGCGCTCGTTCTGCTCTGGCTGACGCTGTATTGCAAAAGGTCCTATCTTGCGCCGTTTACGGTCGCCTATACGATTTTGTCCGCGCTCATTTACCTGGCCACCATGGGCGACTACGCCATCAACTCGCAGGCGGAGGAATACTGCGTCCTGATGCTCTGGGGCGCTTATCTGCGGGAGGGGCGCGGCCTCGGCTCGGTACTCGTCTATCTGGCCGTGGCAGGATGCTATTTTATCAGCCTCGCGCGCAGCCGCAAGGCGGCGTGAGACGTTCCCCGACTTTTCCACAGCAAAGAAAAACGGCGCGGTCTCCCGCGCCGTTTTTTCTTTTTCGTTTTCACATCAGCGTCATATAGCTGACGCCGTCGAGCGCTTCAAGCGCCTGGATCTCCTCGTCCAGCGTCGTTTTGCCGTTCACCCAGAGGGTGAACGTGCCGCACACGGGGCCACCGCTCTTCTCCTGCGTCTCGCTGAAAAGGTTCAGGTCCCAAATGTAGTGTCCGTGGCCCTTTACCTGGCGGATGATCTGGCCGACCGTGCTCTTTTTCTCCATCTCGAAATACACAGTGGAGACGCGCTGCGTCTTGCGGATGCGAAGGTCCACGCGCCGCAGCACTTGCATCGCAAGGAAGATGAACGCATAGCAGATGATGCCGCCCGCGTAAAAACCCGCGCCGAACGCCGTGCCGATGATGGCGACCGCCCACAGGCCCGCCGCGGTCGTCAGGCCGCGCACCTCCTGATTGCGCGTCACTAAGATCGTGCCCGCGCCGAGAAAGCCCAGCCCCGTGATGACCGAGGCCGACATGCGCACAAGGTCCGTCTCGCCGATGCCGGCAACAAAGATATTCGTCATCATCACGAGCGCCGAAGCGTCGCTCACGATGATATACGTCCGAAAGCCCGCCGCCTGATTGTGCCGCTCGCGCTCAAAGCCGAGCGTGCCCGCGCAGAACGTGGAGAGCAGGATGCGCACCACGATTGAGAGCACCGTGATGTCGGTGAGCTGTTGAGAGATCGCCGCCATAGGATCTATTCCTCACTTTTTGCAAAAAACTGGAAATACCCGCACAGCAAACTATGCCTGCCGCGCAGGAAAGATACCTTTCCGCCGCAGCCTCAGTCGCTCGCCTTTTTGAGCTCGACGTTTTTCTCGTAGGCCACGGTCACGGCGTCAAACACCGCCGCGCGCATGCCGCGCTCTTCGAGCGTGCGCACGCCCTGGATCGTCGAACCGGCGGGCGAGCAGACGCTGTCTTTGAGCGCACCCGGGTGCTGGTTCGTCTCGAGCACCATCTTGGCCGTGCCGAGCATCATCTGCGCGGCGTACTGCACCGCTGCCGCGCGCGGAAGGCCGCACGCGACGCCGCCGTCGGCCATCGCCTCCAAAAACATCGCGGCAAAGGCCGGACCGCAGCCTGCGACCGCGGAGCCCGCGTCCTGCAATTTCTCCTCGAGCGGGAAGAGCTTGCCCGCGGGCGCCATATAACGGAGGAACGCCTCAAGCTGCGCCTTTTCGCAGTTTTCGCTGCACGCGTAGAAGATGACGCCCTCGCCCACGGCGGCGGGCATATTCGGCATGATGCGGATGACGGGATAGTCCCCGCCCGTAAGCTCGCGAATGCGCTGGATGGTCAGCCCCGCAGCCATGCTGATGAGCAGCGGCTCGCTCCTGCGCGCCTTGAGCGCGGGGGCGATGCCCTCGAGCATGCCCGCCATCATCTGCGGCTTCACGCCGAGGAAGATGTGGTCCGCCTCGCGCGCGATGATCTCGTTGCTGCTCACAACGGCCCCGATGCGCTCCGCGAGCGCCTCCGCCTTTGCCTTCGTGCGGTTGGCGAGCAGCACCTCCACCTCGCCGCTTCTGGCCGCCGCGCTCGCCAGCGCGCCGCCCATATTTCCTGTGCCGATAAAGCCGATCTTCATCATCTGCCGTGTCCTTTCTACACCCATCAGGAGCCCAAGCGCAGCCCTGTACCGCGCACCGCCCCTGTTTTTATTATCAGTAAAGGATATATCAACCCCCGCCGCCTTGTCAAGCACCACGCCCGTCAATCACCCGTCAATCACCCGTTCCGCGAAAATTTTATAATAGCATCGTGACCCCATTCTCTTCGATCCCGATCTCCACGACCGGCGCGCCGGGGTCGTACTCGCCGTCGAGCGTCCAGGGAATGTCCTCGGCGGTCTCCGCCGTCACGTGCTTGACGTGGCGGAAGATGAGCCCCTCGGAGTCGTAATAGTCCTTGTTGATGAGCGCTAAAATGAGCGCCTGCATCGCAGCCGGCGTGCGCGGCACGGGCACGAGCAACAGCTCGAACTTGCCGTCGTCGAACGACACCTCATCGGGCGAGAGCTTCATCAGCCCCGCGATCGACGTCGAATTACTGATCGCGCCGAAGAGGTATTCCCCGTCGAAGACCTCGCCGTCCGCCGTGATCTTCATGCGGTACGGGCAGAGCGTGTCGAGATTCTTGACGCCCTCGAGTAAGTAGGCAAAGTGCCCGAACATATTTTTAATGTCCTGCTGGACGGTGTAGGTCGTTTTCGTGAACGCGCCGAACGACGCGACATAGACGAAGTTCCGCTCGCCGAATTTGCCCACATCGAGAGATCTCGGCTTCATGCGCATGGCGGAGGCCGCCGCCTCGGCGGGATTCGACGAGATATTCAGGCTCGCGGCAAAGTCGTTCGTGCTGCCGCCGGGCAGATAGCTCACGAGCGGGCGGTATTCTCGCGGAATGCGCATCACACCGTTCACCGTTTCGTTGAGCGTGCCGTCGCCGCCGTGGCAGACGACGACGTCGAATTCCGGCCCGAGCGATTCGGCGAGTTCCGTCGCTTCTCCGCGGTGCGTGGTCTTGCGCACGGAGACGAGATAGCCCGCCTCGGAATAGATCGCGGCGGCGTCAAACAGCGGTGCGAGGGATTTGGTCTTTCCCGCGCGGGGATTGACGATAAAGAGCAGCTTTTTGTCGTCCATGGGTTCCTCCTCGTTTGCTCTTCACAGCATCAGACCGGCAAAGCACCCTGCGCCCTGTCGGTCAAAATCACCCTCTGCCAAAAAAGTCAAGCTCTGTTCATCTTCATTAACAGAGAGTAAAGATTATCATAACACACGAAATGAGCGGTTGCAATTCCCGGCAAAAAATAGTAAGCTGTTTTTGGTATCTTTTTAGCAGTCATTTAACGCATTTTGCCCAAAAAAAGGGGGAGCCCATGAAGCAGAACAAAACCTATCTTCACCTCGGCGTAACGCTGATCGTCTCGGCCTGCGCGGTGCTGATGTTTTACGACACGTTTTTCCAGTCCCGCGTGCTGCTGGACTTTTTCGACAAGCTGATGCAAGTGCTCTCGCCGGTCATCTACGGCCTTGTGTTCGCGTACCTTCTCGCCCCCATCGTCGACTTTTTCGACCGGTATATCCAAAAGGGGCTGCCGAAGGTCAAGTCCTCGCTCGTCCGGGGGCTGAGCATCCTCGTCACGTGGATCTGCGTCATCGCCCTCATCTACCTGATGTTCAGCATCCTCATCCCCGAGCTGGTCGACAGCACGAAGACACTGGCCGACAACTTTGAAAGCTATTATAAAACCGTCTACAACTGGGTCAACAGCCTTGTGGAGAATCAGACGATCTTCTCCGACGACATCTACTCCGACCAGCTGCTCTCCGCACTCAACGGCTACTACGATAAGCTCGTCAAGTGGGTCACCGACACGGTCATCCCGCAGGCGCAGGTCGCGATCGTCGCCGTGACGGGCGGCATCTGGAGCGTCGTCATCTTCCTCAAGAACATTCTCATCGGCATGATGATCTCGGTCTATCTGCTCGCGCGCAAGGAGAGCTTTGCCAAGCAGTCGAAGAAGATCCTCTACGCCATTCTGCCCGAAACGCCGTACCGCCGCACGCTGCGCGCCGTGGCCGAGGCTGACCGTATCTTCAGCGGCTTCGTGCGCGGAAAGCTGCTCGACTCGCTCATCATCGGCATCCTCTGCTTCATCTGCTGCTCGATCTTCAAGTTCCCGTATACGCCAATCATTTCGGTGTTCGTGGGCGTGACGAACATCATTCCGATCTTCGGCCCGTTCCTCGGCGCCATTCCGAGCGCATTCCTCATCCTGCTCGTCAGCCCCAAGCAGTGCCTTTATTTCATTCTCTTCATCATCGCATTGCAGCAGTTTGACGGCAATATTCTGGGGCCGAAGATCCTCGGCAAATCCACCGGCATTTCGAGCTTCTGGGTCATCGTGGCCATCGTGGTCGGCGGCGGCTTCGGCGGGGTGCTCGGCATGTTCCTCGGCGTTCCGATCTTCGCGTGCATCAGCTCGCTTGTGAACTGGTTCACGAACCGCAGCCTCACGAAAAAGGGCGTGACGGACGACGCGATGTTCGACCCCGCGCTGGCAGCGCCGCTTGATGAAAAGAAGGATTGATCTCCCCATGAAAACCCTGTACCGTGACAACAAAGGACTGCACCGCTGGCTTTTCGCCTGCGGCGCAGTCCTTGTGCTTTTCTATCTTTTCCGCGGAAACCGCGCGGCCGTCAATTTCTGGGTCTATTCGGTCACGCTGCCCTTCGAGCAATTCTTAGGCCGCGCGTGCGCGGCGCTGCCGTTTTCGGTCGCGGAGCTTTTGTATGTGCTCGCGGCGGTCACGGCGGTCGTGCTGCTCGTGCTGATGGTGCGCTATCTTATAAAGTCGCGCCAAAAAGGGCGCGCCGCGTACCGCTGCGCGCTCTTCGTGCTCGATTTGTTTCTCACGGTCTACGCCGCGTTCTCGCTTCTCTGGGGCGCGAACTATTACGCGGACGACTTCTGCGACAGAAGCGGCCTTTCGCCCGAGCCCGTCGCGTATGAAGACTTAGTGCGCGTCACGCAGTATTTCGCGGACCATCTCGCCGAGGCGTCGGCGCACATCGCGCGCGACGAAAACGGCCTCTTCACCGCCGACCGGCAGGAGATTCTTAACTACGCCGACACGGTGTACGACTGCCTGTACGACGAATTTCCGTTCCTCGACATGCCGGACCAGAAGCCCAAGGGCATTTTCTTTTCGAAGATCATGAGCGCGATGAACTTCACGGGCTTCTACTTCCCGTTTACAGGCGAGTCGAACGTCAACATGGACTCGCCCGCGATGCTGCTGGCCTCGACCTGCGCGCACGAGCTCTCGCATCAGCGCGGGATCACGTCCGAGCAGCAGAGCAACTTCCTTGCGGTCCTCGCCTGCACGCGCTGCGACGACGCAAACTACAACTACGCGGGCTGGATGCTCGGCTACATTCACCTCGGCAACGCGCTCTACCGCGTCGACCCCGACGCATGGCAGCAGATTCGCGATTCGCTTCCCGACGAGATCGTGCTCGATCTGCGCTACAACAGCGCCTACTGGGCGCAGTACAAGGGCCTCACGGCCACCGTCACCCAGTCGCTCAATGATAAGATGATCAAATCCTACGGCGATGAACTCGGCACGCAGAGCTACGGTGCGGTCGTCGACCTGCTCGTGAATTACTACGCCTGAGCGCTGCTCGTCTCGCGGTAAGACTGCAAGAATTCCTTGGTCCGCTCCTGCTGCGGGTTTTCGAAGACCTGTTCGGGGCTGCCCTGCTCCACGATGACGCCGCCGTCTAAAAACACGACGCGGTCGCTCATGGCGCGGGCAAAGGGCATCTCGTGCGTCACGATGACCATCGTCATGTGCTCGTCGGCGAGAGAGCGGATCACGCGCAGCACCTCGCCGGTCAAAAGCGGATCGAGCGCGGAGGTCGGCTCGTCGAAAAAGAGGATTTCCGGCTTCATCGCGAGCGCGCGGGCGATGGCCACGCGCTGCTGCTGCCCGCCCGAGAGTTGATAGGGGTAAGCGTTTTCCTTGCCTTTTAGTCCCATTTTGTCGAGCAGCGCCATGGCCTCGGCCTCGACCTCGGCTCTATCGCGCTTTTGCACCGAGATCGGCGCGTCGCAGACATTTTTCAGCACCGTGTAGTGCGGGAAGAGGTCAAACTGCTGGAACACCAGCCCGAACTGCCGCCGCACCTGCGCAAGCGCGGCTTTTCCGGCGTAGACGCTTTTGCCGTTTTCCTCGCGCGCGGCGACGTTTTCGCCATACGCGAGCGTGCCGGAGTCCATGGTCTCAAGCAGCGTCGCGCAGCGCAGCATCGTCGACTTGCCGCCGCCCGAGGGGCCGATGATCGACACGACCTCGCCTTTTTCCACCTTGAGCGACACGCCCTTTAAGACTTCGAGCGCGCCAAACGCCTTTCTGGCGTTCCGCATTTCAAAAACTGCCATTGCTCTCCCCTCCCTTTAGCGGTAATAGCGCAGCGCCTGCTCCCATTTTTCCATGGCGAAGGCGACCACATAGTTGAAGACATAGTAGAAGACACCCGCCGCCACCAGCGCCAGCATGCCCGGCGTGTTCGGCGAGGCAACGATCTGCTTGGCGCGCGTGAACATCTCCACCGTGCCGATGACGGACGCGAGCGACGTGTCCTTCACCAGCGTGATGACCTCGTTCGTCACTGCAGGGATGACGCGCTTGACCATCTGTGGCAGGATGATCTTGAAAAATGTCTGCGCCTTGGTATAGCCGAGCACCTGCGCGGCCTCATACTGCCCGCGCGGGATGGACTCGATGCCGCCGCGGTAGATCTCGGCAAAATACGCCGCGTAGTTGATGACGAACGCGACGATGACCGCCGTGAAGCGCCAGTTGCCCGGCACCGTGACACCGAGCAGCAGCTTCGGCCCGTAGAAGACGACCATCAGCTGCAGCATCAGCGGCGTTCCGCGCATGATGGAGATATACGCCTTGATGAAGCCGCGCAGCGGCGTCACTC
>OIXG01003598.1_pt1 | contig 9984 bp, 10 predicted proteins | sample 1587731 | NCBI WGS metagenome assembly OIXG01 (sample SAMEA3888908, study PRJEB22519) | human gut metagenome | biome: human gut; feature: human-associated habitat; material: faeces | place: Denmark | collected 2010
TTTACATAGTAAAGTGCAATGAATATATGATAAATAAATCCGATTATTTAATAGCGTTTGTAAACCACGGTTGGGGCGGTGCGGCTTTGACATACAAATATGCGAAAAAAAATAAAAGCATTAAGGTTTATAATATTGGAAGTTATTAATGTTTTGGTCTGTACAAAAACCAAGCGTGCAAAGCATAGATTTACCCCTGCTTTGCACGCTGCTATTGTATTTTAAAATACAAAACACAAAAAATTAATTGTTGGGCAGCATATTGCCCGATTGAGTATGAGCCATTACTTCGTCGGCCATATTAAGTAATTCGCCGACAGATAATTTACCGTCAATTTGCATTAACTGATACTGCATACCGTCCATTGCCCAAGTAACGCTTTGTATTTCGTATATTTCAGTTTTTGCGGAACCGTAACTAAACACAAGCTCGCCGTTTGCCTCTGCCTTTTTATCGGCGTCCGTAAGCTTATAATCGGCAGGTACGCTTTTGTTTGTGTAACTGTAGAAGTAAATATCGGTACCGTTTACGGTTTTAACAATGTTCCCCTCCGGTTTTGATTGCGATATAAATTTGTCCTGCGAAAAAATTACTTTGTCTCCGTCTTTTTCATAATCAAACGAAACAGACTTGAATTTTTCAACTGTTTTTCCGTTTTCATCGGTAAGATTGTTTTTTACAATATTTCCGTCTTTAAATTTGTAACCGTTTTTAAAACCGTCAATCAAAACAGGCTCATAACCAATATCCTTTATAACACGCTGTGCTGTGGGAAGTGTGTTATAATCGGGTTTTGATGATGATGAGCTAATCCAATTCGATACAATTCCGCTTGCCGCAAAAGCAGTTATTCCCAAAGCCAAAGCCGCCGCAATTACAATAAATGATATCTTCTTTGTGGATTTCATAGTAATTATCTTCCTTTCTGTGTAGGCGGAGTTGAGCTTTAAAGCGGTTTTTTGTTTAATTACATTAATATCAACGTTAAATACATTATCTGCATCATCATTTTGCAGGTTAATATTTAATTCGTTATACAAATTATTTTTTGCTTTCATTATAATTCCTCCGCATCAGATAAAATTTTTTTAAGTTTATTTTTTCCTCTTAAAAGCTTGGATTTAACGGTAGATAAATTAAGACCCGTTATTTTTGCAATGTCTTTAAGCTTTTCGTTAAATTTATAATACCTTACAAAAATCTCGTTATCGGGTTCGCCCAAACTCATAACGGTATCCCACAGTACACTTTTGCGCGCATTTTCTTCGGCAAAATCAACATTGTCGGTAAGTTCAACATCATCAAGACAAACAAAGTCTTTACCGCCGCCTTTTGCAATACGTTTTAATGTAATATTGCGCGCAACTGCTGCAATATACGAACGTATTGTGCCTTTTTTTAAGTCTATGTATTCCGCGTTGCGCCACAGACGGACAAATACATCGGATACTATTTCCTCAATATCCTCCGCGGGTAATTTGCTGCCTGCAATATTATATATCACCGTGCACACATAAGGAGTGTACATATCTATTGCTTGGTTTATCGCGTTGCTGTTTTTGGATTTTAGCCGTGTAAGCAGCCTTAATTCATTTTCCATTTTTCGTTTCGGGCAAAAAAGCGTTAAACGCACCCTGCCCAACCTCACTTTCTTTTTGTTGAGTTGTACAACTTACACTTATATATATCCCTAAATTATAAAAAAAGTTTCATTGTTTGTCAAATTTTTTAAATCAAATTAACATATCGTGATACTGTTTTGCAAGGTGAAATATCGTAATTCAATTCTTTAATAATCATATTGTTCATTCTCCTTTCAATCTTTTTTTATTATATACCGCAATAAAAAAACTGTCTATCAAAAATACAGCTCAATATTAAAAATTCAACAATAAAATTTGTATTTTGTATTGACATACATATTATAATAATGATAAAATGTAGTCAAACAAGGGGCGTTTTGTGGGTTTAAAATTGAATAACTCAAAACAGAAAGGGTTAAAATATATACAGTAACGCACGAAAATATTCCCGTATTGGTTTAACATAGAGATTTTCGCCGTAATAAATGCGGCGGATACAAATATATGATAACAGGGAGGTAATGTTATGAAAAAAATAATACCTTTGGTTACAGCTTTAATTATTTTATTTTCAGGCTGTGCAAACATAAATATAACCATTGGAGGCAATAAAAGCAAAGCCAAAGATTATGATGTTGACTCAATAAAAATTGTACGTGTCAGCGGTACGCTGTATTACGATACGGGCGAGGATACCGACGATTTGTACGGCGGCAGCAATACAATGTACGGCAATGCCGGCGGCAGTTTAACAAAGACGGCAGGAAAATACGAAATACCACAGGGCGATAACGAAAGCAATTTTTACTGTGAGCGGGATTTTCGCCTCGGCAGATTGGAAGATACAATCGAAATTTATGACGGCGATGATGACGGTTGGGAAATATTTAAAAAACTGATTTGCGATACGCAAGTATTATCATATAAATACTGTTATGTTTTGGAGGGTGAAACAAACAATACCGATCAAGACATATTGGTGCTTGCAAACAGCCGTGATATTACATTTGATGAGGCATATAATTCCTGTGTGGGTTCTGTGAATGTAAAAAAAGATATGTTTGTAATGTTTTTGGACGATTGATAAAAATGGTTTTAGCCGCAAAAAGTGTAATTAATTACAATTGTTAGTTGTAAAAAATGTGATTTACGCTAAATATTCGTTGCAAAAAATGTGATTTATGCAAAATATTCGTTGAAGAAAGTGTGAAAAAGTTAAAAATTTTCGTTGTATTTTTTGTAATTGTGTGGTATAATATTATTGCAAACTAATAATTCGGAGGATTGGTTATGTATCGTTATGCAACGGAAAGTCTTAATAAATGGAAAAACGGAAAACACCGCAAGCCGCTCATTATTGAGGGTGCAAGACAAGTCGGAAAAACCTGGATTATGAAAGAGTTTGGTAAAAACTCATACGGCAGTACCGTATATATCAATTTTGATTCAAATGTGCAAATGGCAGAATTGTTTGAGGCAGATTTAAATACGGAGCGTATAATTACGGGGCTTGAACTATATGCGGGTCACAAAATAAACCCATTCGATACACTCATAATATTTGACGAGGTACAGGAAGTACCCAAAGCATTGTCGTCGCTAAAGTATTTTTGCGAAAATGCCCCCGAATATCATATTGTGTGTGCAGGTTCGCTTTTGGGAATTGCACTGCACGAGGGAACGTCATTTCCTGTGGGAAAGGTGGATTTTTTGAAATTGTATCCACTGTCGTTTAAAGAATTTCTTATGGCAATGGGGCTTGAAAGATTTGCGCGCCTTTTGGAAAAAAGAGATTACGTTATGATAAAAAATTTTAAACAAACATATATAGACGCGCTGAAACAGTATTACTATATCGGCGGTATGCCGGAGGTTGTGGCAAACTTTGCCGAAGAAAAAGATTTTGGCGAGGCAAGAAAAATTCAAAACAGAATACTAACCGCTTATGAACAGGATTTTTCAAAACACGCGCCAAAAGAAATTGTACCAAAAATAAGAATGTTGTGGAATAGCATACCGTCACAGCTTGCAAAGGAAAATAAAAAATTTATATACGGACTTATACGCGAGGGCGCAAGGGCAAAGGATTATGAAACCGCAATAATGTGGCTTTCGGATTGCGGGCTTGTGCATAAAGTGGGCAGGGTCAGCGCCCCCAACATTCCGCTGAAAGCGTATGAGGATTTAAAAGCTTTTAAACTATTTGTTGTTGATGTAGGTTTGCTCGGCGCAATGACGGGTATAAGGCAAAACATTCTTTTAAACGGAAACGAACTGTTTACCGAATTTAAAGGAGCATTGACAGAACAGTATGTTATGCAGCAGCTTGTGACAGATGATGAATTGAAAATTTACTATTATACCAACGACCGTAATACCTGCGAGGTTGATTTTATAGCAGATAACGGCGAGAATATTGTTCCGCTCGAAGTAAAAGCGGAAATAAACCTTAAAGCCAAAAGCCTTAAAGTTTACAGAGAAAAATTTAAGCCAAAAATATCGCTACGTTTATCTATGGCAGATTACAGTAAAGATGCGGGGCTTATAAATATTCCCCTCTATGCCGCAGGCGAAATAGGGGAGAACATTGGTTAAAAATTTAACAAAAAAACAGAGCCGAAAAAAGTTTTTTTCGGCTTTATTCATAATCTTTATAAATATTAAAAAAAACCATAGCAATTTAATTAATTTTGATGTATAATTTTAAGTAATTATAATGCGGGAGAATTGGTTTTTTCGGCAGATAAGCATTTAAACACTTTATTGCGACAAACTTACATCTGCGGGGGGTAACCGTTGCCCGATCAAATAACATTTTTTACCGAAAGGAGGTCACGCCTTATGCTAAGTGACGGTCTTGTATGTGTAATTGGTATAGGAACTGTATTTTTCGGCCTTATTTGTCTTGTATTTATATGTATGATAATGAGCGCCGTTTGCAAAACATTTGTAAAAGACGCTCCCGTTCAATCTGCACCAAAAGCGGTTTCCGCTCAAAACACGGTTTCGTCAAATGCGCCTGTACAAAATAAACAGGAAATCATTGCCGGAGCGTGTGCGGCGATTGCCGAAGAACTCGGTACGGATGTAAAAAACATTAAAGTTACATCTTTTAAAAAAGTTGATTAACTACAAAAAATTAAAAAGCGAGGTAAAATGATTATGAAAAATTATAAAGTTAATGTAAATGGTACAGAATATGTTATCGGCATTGAGCTTATGAGCGACGAAGAAGCTAAAGCCGCTAAAAGCGCAGCTGCGGCAGCACCTGCACCGGCTGCGGCACCGGCTGCGGCACCTGCTGCTGCAAACGGCGAAGGCGAAAAGATTTCTGCTCCTATGCCCGGAACAATTCTTTCGGTAAATGTTAAAACAGGCGACGCCGTTAAAAAAGGCGACGTTCTTATGATTTTGGAAGCTATGAAAATGGAAAACGAAATTATGGCAGGCGCAGACGGTGTTGTTACATCGGTTGGCGTAAGCGCAGGTACAGCAGTTGAAACAGGTACTGTTCTTTGCACAATTAAATAATCGGAGGACGGGTAAAATGACTAAAAGAATAGTTTGCGCGCTCACCGCACTTTTAATAGTGTGCGCTTGCACCTTAACGGGTTTTTGCGCCGCACCGGCGGACGGACACGCTTTATATGTAAAATCGGCATCATATGATGAAGCCGAGGGTAAACTTGCAATTACGGTTGCAAACAACAGCACCGAAGATATTTACGATGCGGTTGTTATGGTTAAAGATAATGACGGCGTAATAGAAAAAAGCCAAACATCAAACTACATAGAAACACAAACAATTAAAGCCGGCGGAGAAGCTGTTATAAAGTTTGACGCCGATATTAAAGATTACAAAAATCTTAAAAGAGCAAACAAATTGCCCAAAATTGACGTAAGCTGTCAATATATTATGGCAAAGAGCGAAATTGACGCAGCCAATCCCTCTTTTTCACAAAACGACATTAAAGAATTTACGGCAAATGATATTTTAAATGCTCAAAAATCCAACGTATTTGTTGACTTTGCAAAATCAACGGGTTTTTCAATGCTCGGTGTATATTGGAAAAATATTATAATGATACTTGTAGCTTGCGTACTTATGTATCTTGCAATTGTTAAAGGCTTTGAACCCCTTTTGCTTTTGCCTATAGCTTTCGGTATGCTTCTTACAAACCTTCCGGGTGCTGATATATTCCACGAGGAACTCTTTAGAGAAGGTCACGCACATTGGAACTTGTTTGACGCGTCAAACGCGGTAACTCCGGGACTTTTGGATTATCTCTATCTCGGTGTTAAAATGGGCATTTACCCTTGCCTTATATTCTTAGGTGTAGGTGCAATGACAGACTTTGCTCCTCTTATTGCAAATCCCAAATCACTTCTTTTGGGCGCTGCCGCACAGGTTGGTATTTTTGCAACATACATAGGCGCGGTTAAACTTGGCTTTACACAGGCACAGGCAGGCTCTATTGGTATTATAGGCGGAGCCGACGGTCCTACGGCTATATTTACCACAAGTAAGCTTGCTCCCGAACTTTTGGGACCGATTGCAGTTGCCGCATATTCGTATATGGCGCTTGTACCGGTAATTCAGCCGCCTATTATGAAAGCTCTTACAACCAAAAAAGAACGTCAAATAACAATGACGGCACTTCGCCCCGTAAGCAAAGTGGAAAAAATTATATTCCCCATTGTTATTACGGTATTTGTTGCACTCTTGGTTCCCTCGGCAACACAGCTCGTTGGCTGCCTTATGCTCGGTAACCTTGCAAAAGAATGCGGCGTTGTAGACAGAATTTCAAAAACAGCTCAAAACGAACTTATGAATATAGTAACAATATTCCTTGGTATTTCGGTAGGCGCTACCGCAACCGCATCAACATTTTTAAGCCTTGAAACAATTAAAATTATTGTTATGGGTGTTGTTGCATTCGGCGTTGCAACCGCATCCGGCGTATTGCTTGCTAAATTTATGAACTTGTTCCTTAAAAACAAAATCAATCCGCTTATCGGTTCGGCAGGTGTTTCGGCTGTTCCTATGGCGGCGCGTGTATCGCAAAAAGTCGGTCAGGAAGATAACCCCAAAAACTTCTTGCTTATGCACGCTATGGGACCCAACGTTGCAGGTGTTATAGGTTCTGCAATTGCAGCCGGCGTTCTTATTACAATGCTCGGCTAATTAAAGCCTTGAAAGGAATGATAATATGTCAAAATTATTAATTACCGATACAATATTGCGTGACGCGCATCAGTCACAGGCGGCAACACGTATGACAATAGAAGATATGCTCCCCGCACTTAAACTTTTGGACGATGTAGGTTACCACTCACTCGAATGTTGGGGCGGTGCAACGTTTGACGCTTGTATGAGATTTTTAAACGAAGACCCGTGGGAGAGATTGCGCATACTTAAAAAGAATATGCCCAAAACAAAACTTCAAATGCTTTTCAGAGGTCAAAATATTTTGGGTTACAAACACTATGCCGATGACGTTGTAGAACAGTTCTGCAAAAAGTCAATCGAAAACGGTATTGATATCGTAAGAGTGTTTGACGCGCTCAACGACCCCAGAAACCTTGAAGCGGCGGTTAAATTTGTAAAAGAGTACGGCGGAATATGCGAAACTGCCATAAGCTACACGGTAAGCCCCGTACACAACGAGGATTATTTTGTAAAGCTTGCCTGCGAGCTTGAAAAAATGGGTGCCGATATTATTTGTATTAAAGATATGGCAAACCTTTTGTTGCCGTACGACGCATACAGCCTTGTTAAAAAACTTAAAGAGAATGTGGGTATACCCATACATCTTCATACACATAATACATCGGGAACAGGCGATATGACAAACCTTATGGCGGCACAGGCAGGAGTAGATATTGTAGACTGCGCACTTTCACCGCTTGCAAACGGTACAAGTAACCCCTCAACCGAATCGCTTGTTGCCACACTTAAAGGCACCGAAAGAGATACAGGTCTTGACCTTGCAAAATTAAGCAAATGCGCAGAGCATTTCAGAAAAGTTGCGTCCGACCTTAAAGCACGCGGAAACCTTGACCCCAAGGTGTTAAACGTAGATACAAACACACTTTTGTATCAGGTTCCGGGCGGTATGCTTTCAAACCTTATATCACAGCTTAAACAGGCTAATGCCGAGGATAAATATTACGATGTTCTTGCCGAAGTACCCAGAGTACGTGCAGACTTCGGTTATCCTCCGCTTGTAACACCCACAAGCCAGATTGTGGGAACACAGGCAGTTTTAAATATATTATCGGGCGAAAGATACAAAATGATTACAAAAGAATCCAAAGGTCTTTTGCGCGGTGAGTATGGACGTCTCCCCGGTAAAGTAAACGAGGAAGTACGTAAAAAAGCAATCGGCGACGACGAAGTTATAACAGTTCGTCCGGCAGATTTGCTTGAACCCGAACTTGAACACTACAAAGAAGTAACAAAAGACATTGCCAAGAGCGAGGAGGACGTATTAAGTTACGCACTTTTCCCGCAGGTTGCCGAAAAATTCTTTGCTGTTCGTGACGGCAAGGTTAAACCGGAACAACCCAAAGCAGACGACGGCAAGGTACGCAGTATATATGTACAGGATTTGTCGTAACAGGGCAAAATAATAAATGCTACGGCAAAATGTGTTTGTAAATAAATGCATTTTGCCGTATTTTGGTTAAAACATTATAAAGGAAAAAGAAAAAATGAGCAATATAAATGATTATATGATACGCGCCGTTACCGAAAACGGCGGTGTGCGTGCCTTTGCGGCAATAACAACGCAAACGGTTAATAAAGCGTTTAAAATTCACCATACATCACCCGTTGCAACGGCGGCACTCGGACGGCTTTTAACGGCGGCGGCAATGATGGGTGCGTCGCTTAAAGGCGAAAAGGACAGCATATCGCTCCAGCTTACGGGCGGCGGACCGCTGGGAAAGGTGCTTGCAATAAGCGACTGTAACAGCAATGTACGCGGTTATGTTATAAACCCGCAGGTTGATATGCCGTTAAATCCCGATACGGGCAAGCTTGATGTAGGCGGTGCCGTGGGCAGAGACGGTTCGCTTACCGTTATAACCGATTTGGGACTCAAAGAGCCGTATGTAGGCACTGTTCCGCTTGTAAGCGGTGAAGTGGGCGACGATATTACAAGTTATTTTGCCACAAGTCAGCAAACACCGTCGGCGGTTGGTTTGGGCGTTTTGGTTGACAGAGATTACACCGTAAAATACTCGGGCGGATTTATAGTGCAGGTTATGCCCGACGCGGCGGATGAGGACGTACAAAAGCTTGAGGAGAATGTTGCCAAAATAACATCGGTTACCAACTTATTAAAAGACGGCAAAAACGCTGAAGATATTTTAAAAATTGCGCTTGACGGCATAGATTTTCATATAACCGAAACACGTGATATTGCGTATAAATGCAACTGTACACGCAAAAGAGTGGAACGCGCGCTTGTGTCGCTCGGCAAAAAGGAACTTACCGACATAATAAATACCGACGGTAAGGCAGAGCTTACCTGTCAGTTTTGTGACGCGGTATATAATTTTACCAAAGACGAATTGGAGGAACTGGTTAAAAATGATTAAGGCTTGCATATTTGATTTGGACGGTACGCTTTTAAATACTGTAAATACAATTTCGTATTACGGCAATAAGGCGCTTTGCGAATACGGACTTGAGCCGTACCCAACCGATGATTATAAATATATGGTTGGCAACGGTGCCAAAATATTGGTTGAGAGAATGTTAAAAGGCAGAGGTAAAGAGGGCGACTTGGAGCTTTTTGAAAAAGTATTTAAACTCTATAATGAGCTTTACGATAATGATGTTGAATACGGTACACAGCCGTATGACGGCATATGCGACCTTTTGGACGAACTGAATGCAAGGGGAATACTTACAGCGGTTTTATCCAACAAACCTGATTTTGCAAGCCGTGAGGCGGTTGAAACCTTTTTGGGCGGATACTTTGACGTTGTACACGGACAGCGTGAGGGCATACCCATAAAACCTGCACCCGACGGAGCAATTGAGATAATGAAAGAACTCGGTGTTGACGCAAATGAGGTTTTATATATAGGCGACACGTGGATAGATATGCAAACGGGTAAAAAAAGCGGTGCGTTTACAATAGGCGTGTTGTGGGGATTTCGTGACAGAGAGGAATTGGAAACAAATAATGCCGACGCAATAATAGAAAAACCGTCGCAGATTTTGGATTATTTGTCAATATCAAGATAAATATTTTTTAGTTTTTATAATTTTATATTTTATAAAAAACGGTGGTAATTCAGCAAAAAGAGGGTGTAGCAAAACGAAAGCGTTTTGAACCCCGCCCTGTCAAGTAGACAGACTAAATAACAAAAATTTTTAGATACCGT
>OIXG01003601.1_pt1 | contig 9973 bp, 9 predicted proteins | sample 1587731 | NCBI WGS metagenome assembly OIXG01 (sample SAMEA3888908, study PRJEB22519) | human gut metagenome | biome: human gut; feature: human-associated habitat; material: faeces | place: Denmark | collected 2010
GACCAGGGGTAATGTGCTCTCGGAATCTTTCTGTGCTTGATTTTGTGAGATGATTTTTTTGTCAGTTGTGCCCAAATTTCTGAGGCGTACGCGTTGCGTCCGCCTCTGAAATTCGGGTGCGGCTGGCGGAAAATCAGCCACAAAAGCAGGTGCAGAAAAGACTCCGAGAGTACATTATAGAGTGATGGAGGAGAAAGACATGTTAAATTACAAGAAATATAAGAGAGTTCCGGTGGTAGATTACCCGGAGCGTGAGTGGCCGAATAAAGAGATTGAGAAAGCGCCGATCTGGTGCAGCGTTGACCTGCGCGACGGCAACCAGGCACTGGTTGAGCCGATGGTCGTAGAGGAGAAGATCGAGATGTTCAACCTCCTGGTAAAACTTGGATTTAAAGAGATCGAGATTGGCTTCCCGGCAGCTTCCCAGATCGAGTACGATTTCCTGCGCCAGTTAGTAGAACGCAAGCTTATCCCGGACGACGTAGTTGTACAGGTTCTGACCCAGTGCCGCGAGCACCTGATCAAGAGAACCTTCGATGCCATCCAGGGTATTCCGAAGGCGATCGTACATATTTACAATTCGACTTCTACCTTACAGCGTGAGGTTGTATTCCATGCAGAGCGCGAGGAAGTAAAGCAGATCGCGATCGATGGTACCCGCATGGTAAAGAAATATATGAAAGATTACGACGGAAAAGTAATCCTTGAGTACTCTCCGGAGAGCTTTACCGGAACCGAGCTTGATTTTGCACTGGATATCTGCACCGCTGTACAGGAAGAGTGGGGCGCAACCCCGGACAATAAGATCATCATCAACCTTCCGGCAACGGTTGAGATGACGACTCCGAACGTATACGCAGACCAGATCGAGTGGATGAACAAGCATTTTAAGAACCGTGACAGCATTATTTTAAGTATCCATCCGCACAATGACCGTGGTACCGGCATTGCAGCGACCGAGCTGGCTCTCTTGGCAGGTGCAGACCGTGTCGAGGGTACACTGCTTGGAAACGGCGAGCGTACTGGTAATATCGACATATTAAATATCGCTTACAATATGTTCTCGCAGGGTATCAACCCGGAGTTGAATCTGGAAAATGTAAAGGAGATCACCGAGGTTTGCGAGCGCTGCACAAAGATGACCGTTGATCCGAGACATCCGTATGCAGGCAAGCTGGTATTTACCGCATTTTCCGGTTCCCATCAGGATGCGATCAGCAAGGGTATGCAGGCGCTTCAGAAGAGAACCGATGGCATCTGGGAGGTTCCGTACCTGCCGATCGATCCGAGCGATATCGGACGCGAGTACGAGCCGGTTGTCCGCATCAACAGCCAGTCCGGCAAGGGCGGCGTAGCCTTTGTTATGGATTCCTTCTACGGATTCCGTCTTCCGAAGGGAATGCACAAAGAGTTTGCTGACATTATCCAGAAGATTGCAGAAAAGCAGGGCGAGGTAGCTCCGGAGCAGATCATGGACGAGTTCCGTGCAAACTATCTGGACAGAAAAGAGCCGATGCACTTCAAAAAATGCCAGATCACAGACAAGGAGTACGAGGGCGGCGCATTCGCAACCGTTGCAATTCTTACCTTTACCGATCATGACACCGAGCGTACCGTTGAGGGCGTAGGTAACGGACCGATCGATGCGGTACAGAGAGCGATCGAGGAGGCACTTGGCATTGAGATCCGTGTTCTGGACTACAACGAGCATGCACTTCGTTCCGGTTCCGGCGCACAGGCAGCTTCCTACATCCACCTGATGGATGTAAAGAGTGGCCGGGCAACCTACGGTGTCGGCATCAGCTCCAACATTACGAGAGCATCGATCCGCGGTATCTTCAGTGCGGTAAACAGATTGTTCTACTAAAAATTAAAATGAATCAATTCAGGGTGACTGCTTGTGTACGTGTGGACAGTCGCTGGTTTGGGCGGTATGCAGAAATGTGTGCCGCTCTTTTTCTGCCTGCCCATCTTCTTGTTTCATAGGAAATTGCGTCCTATGAAACAAAAAACGCTCCGCGAGGATGCGCACTCGCGCGAAGCAGAAACATGTCGCAAGCGACCGCGCTCGGCGCGAGAATGTGCTAAGGCACATTCTTTTTTAAAATAGGTTATAGCGGATACTCCGCATTCCAATATTGACAAGAACAAAATCCCGGTGTTACGATATAGAAAACTGAAAAACTGCATGAAATGACGATATTCGACTGAAAATTTCATGCTTATGAAAAAGAGAAAGGAAGTCCGTGAAAATGATTCTAAGGGCAAAGTATTTAATTACCGGAGATGGCAGAACCTGCTTGCAGGATCAGGCGGTGTATCTGGATAAAGAGGGAAAAATCGGCTGGATAGGAGACGCAGCGGAAGCGGCGGGGCGCTACCCGGAAGAGATGGTAAAGGATTACGGCGAGGCGACGATCCTGCCGGGACTGTTTGATATGCATGTGCATTTTGGCTACTACTACAGCCAGCCGGATCTGGATAATTATGACGATTATATGGTGGCATACTATGCGCTGGAACAGGCGAAACAGTCGCTGCGGCTCGGCATTACGACGGTGCGCGATCTGTCCTGTCCGCCCAATCTGATGAAGCAGCTGCGTCTGGCAGGGCAGAAGGGGTATGTGACGGTTCCGCGAATCATCCATGCGGACGCAGGTATCTGCATGACCGGTGGACACGGACATCAGGATGGGGTCGAGGAGGCGGACAGCCCGTGGGGCGTGCGCGCCGCTATCCGAAGACAGCTGCGTGCGGGAGCTGACTGGGTCAAGATCCTGACGAGCAACCGTGGCGATATCCCGGAATTTACGCAGGAAGAGCTGGATGCAGCGGTCGATGAGGCGCACCGCCAGGGGGTGAAGATCGCGGTTCATTCGGGTACGCAGCCGTCGATTCAGATGTGTATTGACGCGGGATTTGACACGATCGAGCACGGAACCTTTTTAACAGAGGCGCAGGCGCGCCAGATGGCGAAAAAAGGAATCGCGTGGACGCCGACGATCACGGCGTACACGTATTTGTATGAGCAGACGAAGCAGATGATCGAGGCGGGTGTGGACATGGACAACCCGATCGCCGCCAGAGCCGTTCACGATCAGGCATTTTTCAAACCGGCGTTTGAGGCATACCGGGATAATTTTAAAAAGCTCTATGACACAGGGGTTACGGTGCTGGCAGGCAGCGATATGGTGCTTTACAAGGCACCGCCGCTTCCGATTCATCAGGAACTCGGCTATATGGTAGACTATGGAATCACGCCGATGGAGGCGATCCGCACGGCAACCTACAACGCGGCAAGCGTGCTTGGTATTGAGAACGAGACAGGCAGCCTGAAAGAAGGATTGGCTGGCGATTTGCTGATTGTAAAGGGGGATGTCTCAAAGAATATTCGTGCGCTGGATGATGTGCAGGAAGTGTATCTGGCAGGAGAAATAGTGTATACGGTGTAAAAGATATGAAAAAGCTGTCTTTTTCAGAAATGCAGGAGTTTTTGTTTCCTGAGATGGGAAAAACCAAAAAGAAAATAAAAACATCTTGAAATTCTAAAAGAGACAGCTTTTATTATGTTTCTATACCGCGCAGACTATTTAAAATACGACTTCATTCCCATGAACAAACGGATTCGGCGTGTGTACGGTCAGAATCTTAACGACACGGTTTGTGTTGTTGACCCAGTCATGCGGGGTCTGGGAGTGGATCTGGATGCTGTCGCCCGGATTCAGGCAGTATTCGCTGCCGTCCAGATATACGGTCAGGATACCCTCCAGAACGTAGATAAATTCTTCACCGTCGTGCTGATTCATCTCAAGCTGGTTTTCAGAGCTTGTGGTGGCAGACGGCATCAGGTGGAAAATACGCGGAAGACAGGCAAATCCCTGTGCATTTCCATTGACCAGGTACTGTACGATCTGGGGGTTGATCTGGGAACAGTGCATGGCAAAACTCCGGCTGACCGGGGATTTCTCCTGATCGGCGGAGGAGTCAAAGAACGAAGACAGACTAACTCCGAGGATCGTAGCAAGCTTTGCCAGAGAGTCGATTGCGATCGAAGAGAGACCGCGCTCCAACTGGGAAAGAAAGCCGATGGACAGACCGGACTCTTCGCTGAGCTGTTTCAGTGTGTATTTTTTTGCGGTACGGAAGGCTTTCACCTTGGCACCGATGGTAACATTATGATCCATAGATATATCCCCCTTGCGGCATCATTCTTTAATATAATATATCCACTATACAGGATTTTCAGTGGAACGTCAACCAAAGGGGGAGTTTTGGCGGGTAAATTTATTTCAAAATGGAACGTTTTTTTGGAAAAGGCTGAAATGGGCGGCAGATTTGTAGAAGTGAATCGGTGAGAGGATAGAAGGGGCAGGAGAATGGGATAGAGAAAACGGGTGGACAGAAAATAAAAAACAGGGGGAGAAACAGAATGAAGGAAATAGTACGCGCTTCGATCGAGGATTGTTCCCAGATCGAGCGCTTCCGTTTGGTGACCCGTCTGGGAAATGCGATTCTTTCCAACGGCGGGGAGGTATTCCGGGCGGAGCAGGCGATGGAGTATGCGGCGCGGGCGCTGCGTCTTGAAGCATTTAATGCGTATGTGATTGCGAATGGAATTTTTTCAAATGTGGTGATTGACGGGCGGTTTTATTCCAGCCGTATCTGTTATGTGCCGCTGGCACCTACGATTCTATGCCGGGTGGATGCCTTAAATGATCTGTCGAGAAAGATTGCGGCGGGTAAATGCGGTCCTTATGAGATGCGGATGCGCCTTGAGCAGATTGAACACATGAAAGTGCTCGAAAATCGGGGAAAGGTTCTGGCGGCAGGAATTGGAAGCGCTGGATTTTGTTACCTGTTCCAGGGCAGCCTGCGCGATACGGCGGCGGCATTTGTGGCGGGAGTGCTGCTGTATTTGTTCCTTTTATACGCAGCTCCGCGCTTTTCTTCGTCCCGGATGATGCAGACGATCATGACGAGCAGCGTGCTTGCATTGTGCTGTTGTTTGCTGTGCTGGATCGGGCTGGGAGAAAGCCTGGATCATGTCATGATCGGAGCTGTGTTCACGCTGGCGCCGGGTGTGCCGCTGACCAATTCGATCCGGAATTTTTTGGAAAATGATTATTTATCCGGTCTGATCCGTTTTGTAGACGCCTTTTTGACGGCGGGCTGTATTGCGATCGGAGTTGGTGTGGCACTGCGGTTCTGGATGTTTGCGATGGGAGGTGTGCTCTGATGGAAATGGCAGGGGAAATTCTGGGGCAGCTTCTGGCGGCCTGTGTCGGAACTGCCGCCTTTTCGGCGCTGTTTGGAGTTCCGAAGAAGTATTGGCTGGACTGTGGTATCTGCGGGGCAGTCGGCTGGGGCGTGTATCTGGCGGTCATGGCAGCTTATCAGACGCCGATCATCGGGACCTTCGCGGCAAGCGCAGTCTTGACGATGCTGTCGCGCTGTCTGGCGATACAGCGGAAAGCGCCGACGATCCTCTTTCTGGTATGCGGCATCTTCCCGCTTGTGCCTGGAGCGGCGATCTACTATACCGCCTACAACTTCTTCATGGGGCAGGAAGCGCTGGCGCTCCAGTATGGCATGGATACAATCAAGATGGCGATCGCAATCGGGCTGGGGATCGGAGCGGCATATTCGCTTCCGGGACATCTGTTTGGATGGAAGAGGGAGATAGAGGTGTGGGAACCTGGGAAAGAAGGTAAAAAGTAGCCGCGGTTTACTTTTCCTTTAAAATATAGTAGAATACCCTCGTACTATTAAGGAAAATATGATCGGCTGCGGCAGGAGTGGGGTATTCTGCGGGCTTGGTGGAGGGGACAGACATCGATATGGACAGTAAATTTTATGAGCCAGAAGTTCTGAAACAGCTGCAGGGAGAGATTTTGTCGATTCTGGATGATTTTATCCGGATCTGTGAAGACTATCATCTGGAATATTTCGGGATAGCCGGAACGGGAATCGGTGCGCTGCGGCACAAGGGATTTATTCCCTGGGACGATGATATCGATATTGCGATGCCGCGGCGAGATTTTGAGCACCTGCTCCGGATCGTGGAAAAGAAGATGAGCGACCGGTATCTGGTTCTCAATGCGGAGCGATATCCCAATTATCCGCTGATGACGACCCGTCTGGTGAAGAAGGGGACGGTGTTTGTCGAGGAGGTTATGAAGGATGTGGACTGTCCGTTTGGTATCTTTCTGGATTTGTATGTGCTTGACAATGTGGCGGACAACCCGGTTCTATACCAGATTCAGTCGTGGACGGCATGGTTCTGGAGTAAGCTGATGATTCTGCGGGCGATTCCGCGCCCGACGCTGCAGCAGCGGGGCATCAAGGCGAAGCTTATCTGGGCGGTCTGCGGGATGGTCTACAAGGCGATGAAGCTGCTCCATATCTCGCCTCAGTGGTTGCGGATGCGCTGTGAGCGGGTCTGCCGTAAATACAATAAATACCGGACACGCCGGATGGCTTTTCTGCCGGACACAAGCCCATACTGGAATGTCGTGGACCGGACACGCTGTTATCCGCTCCGGAAGCTGGAATTTGAGGGCAGACGCATGAATTTTCCGGGAAATATCGAGGAAATGCTGACAAATATGTACGGCGATTTCATGCAGCTTCCGCCGGTTGAGAAGCGCAAAACACACACACCGAGCCGGCTGGAATTTTCAAAGGAAGAGATACTGTAGTGATAAAATATTTAGCGAACGCCCTGATTGGTGGAGACGGGCAGATTGAAAAACGAAATATGAGCTGGAATATGATAGGGAGCTTTCTCTATGCGCTGGCGTCCATGGTGCTGACGATCGCGGTCATCCAGATTGTCGGCGAGGATGAGGGCGGTATCTTCTCCTTTGCGTATTCTACATTTGGTCAGCATATGTTTATGGTGGCCTATTTTGGCATCCGCCCGTTCCAGATCACGGATACGAGGCGGCGGTTTACGTTTGGCGAATATCTGCGGCTGCGCCTGATGACCTGTGGTGCGGCGCTGGTGGCCGGGCTTTTTTATGTGACGGTGATCAACCGGGACTATGCCTTTGTCAAGGCGGCGACGGTATTTTTGATGGTAGCGTACAAGGTGATCGATGGTTTCGCGGACGCTTATGAGGCAGAATTTCAGCGTGACGGACGCCTGTATCTGACGGGCAAATCAAATGCATTCCGGACGGTTTCATCAGTCGGTGTCTTTTTGGGCTGTTTGAATGCGACCCATAACCTGGTCGGCTCCTGCCTGGCGGCAGTACTGGCGCAGCTGGCGGGCGTGTGCCTGTTTGATTTTTCGGTAATCGGTCATCTGCCGCAGGTGGACTGGGAGGTCCGCTCCGGACGTGTCGGGCTGTTGTTTAAAGAAAATGTAGTCCTGTTTTTATCGGTTATCCTGGATTTTTATATTTTTTCTGCCGCGAAATATGCGATCGAGGGCAATATGGCGGACAAGTATCAGGCGGTATTCGGTGCGATCTTCATGCCGACCAGCGTCATCAATCTGGTGGCAGGCTTCGTCATCCGCCCGTATATCACGAAACTCTCGGAACAGTGGGAGCGGAATGTGCTCCCGGAATTTGCCGGGACGATAGGCCGGCTGGCGGCAATCATCGCGGCGCTTACGGTGCTGGCAGTCGGGGGTGCCTGGATTCTCGGAATTCCGGTTCTCTCAATATTATATCCGAAAATTGCGTACATGCTGCGGGAATGCCGTCTGGCGCTGGTGTTTATCATTCTAGGCGGCGCGTTCAATGCGTATGTGAATCTGTTTTATTATGCACTCATCATTATGCAGGAGCAGAAACGTATTTTTCTGGGTTATGTCGGTGTGACGGCAGCGGCGCTCCTTATTTCTTCGCCCTGCGTACGCGCGGCAGGACTGCTGGGCGGATCGCTTTCGTATCTGCTTTTGATGGCGGCACTGACTGCCTGCTTTGGACTGACGTCGCTTGTGATGTACCGGAGACGGGCACGTGGGATATAGAACTTGTTTGATAGATTTGGAGGAGACGTATGATTAATTTTGCGGTAGGACCGGTTCAGATGGACGAGGAAATCCGGGCGATCGGGGCGGAAGAAGTACCATATTTCCGCACACCGGAATTTTCTGCAATTATGAAGGAAAATGAGCGCCTGATGAAGCAGTTCACGGGGGCGCCTGAGGATGCGCGGGCGGTTTTCCTGACAGGTTCGGGCACGGCGGCGATGGAAGCGGCAGTCATGAACCTTTTTACAGAGCGCGACCGCGTGCTGGTCGTAAACGGCGGCAGTTTTGGCGCGCGGTTTGCGAAAATTTGTGAGATCCATGAAATTCCTCATGAGGAGATCCAGCTGGAGAGCGGACGGGCGCTTCGGGCAGAAGACCTGGCACCGTATGAGGGAAAAGGATTTACCGGATTTTTAGTCAATGCCCATGAGACTTCCACGGGCGTTCTCTATGATATGGAGCTGATTTCTGACTTTTGCAGACGAAACCAGCTGATTCTGGCAGTTGACGCGGTCAGCTCGTTTCTTGCCGATCCATTTTGGATGGGAAAATGGGGCGTTGATCTGGTGCTGACCGGTTCTCAGAAAGCGCTGGCACTTCCGCCGGGACTCTCGATTCTGGTGCTGGGGGCGCGTGCGATCGCGAGAGTGCAGGAGACGGCGGTCCGCTCGATGTATTTTGATCTGCGCGACTACCTGAAAAATGGCGAGCGGGGGCAGACGCCGTTTACACCAGCGGTCGGAGTGCTTTTACAGCTTCATAAACGGCTGACGATGATCGAGGAAAAAGGGCTTGCGGCAGAACAGGCACGGATCCGTCATCAGGCGGATGATTTCCGAAGCAAAATAAAAGATCTTCCGTTTGAGATCGTTTCCAATTCTCTCTCGGCGGCATTGACGCCGCTTCACCCGACGGGCGTGGACAAAGAGGGGAAAGCGGTCTCAGCGCATCGGATTTTTGAGATTTTGAAGGATGAATACGGCATCTGGATCTGCCCGAACGGCGGCGCGCTTGCCGACACGGTGTTCCGTGTCGGTCATATCGGCGCATTGACGCCGGAAGACAATGACAGCCTGATTGCGGCGTGGAAAGATATGCAAAGGAGGGGACTTCTGTGAAAGTATTGATTCTGGCAGCGGGACGGGGAACCCGGATCTCGCGTTATCTGTCGGGAAAACCAAAATGTACGGTGGATATCGGCGGCGGGCAGTGCCTGATCGAGTACACGATTGACCTGCTTCATTCCCGCGGCATCCAGGATATCGGCATCGTGCTGGGCTATGAGGCGCAGGTGATCCGCGAGGTCTTGGCAGACAAGGGAGTTTCCTTTTTCTACAACCCGTTTTACGATGTGACAAACAGCATCGCGTCTGCATGGTTTGCGAAGGAGTTCCTGACAGGGGACGATCTGCTGATCATGAACGGTGACGTATACCTGGAGGAAAAATTGCTTGACCGGATCCTCGCGCAGGGCAGGAGCCCGGTGATGTTTGCGGACGAGAGCCGCCGGGAGACAGCGGATTATAAGTTCTTCTATGAAGATGGAATTTTGAAAAAATATGAAGATTTAATGACTTTGAAAACTGATTTAGAGTCAATTCTGGGCATCAAACCTAAGGAAGACTTGCAGGTTAAGCACAAAGGTCTGTTGGATTTACTAAAAGGGAAAAACTAAATGCTTTTTGGAAGAAAGAAACCGGAGAAAATTAAGAAAACAAAGGGAGAGATAGCTAGAGAATATATTTTAAAAGCAATTTTTATAACGATTGGTGCTTTTATAGTTGCTGTAGGTTTGGAAATGTTTCTGCTTCCTAATAAAATTATTGATGGCGGTGTAATTGGTATTTCAATGATGGTATCTTATATAACCAAATGGAATTTAGGTCTGCTGATTTTTTGCATAAATATACCATTTATTCTTCTTGCCCTGAAAAACCTTGGCCGTAAGTTTGTAATACAAACCTTTTTTGCAACCGGCATGCTTGCAAT
>OIXG01003605.1_pt1 | contig 9962 bp, 9 predicted proteins | sample 1587731 | NCBI WGS metagenome assembly OIXG01 (sample SAMEA3888908, study PRJEB22519) | human gut metagenome | biome: human gut; feature: human-associated habitat; material: faeces | place: Denmark | collected 2010
ATGCGTATCGACTATTTCAGCGATGCTGCCTATATTGAGGAGCAGGCTGCGAAATTTAAGGTTTGATAATGATGTAAAAGATAGAAATATAAAGTGAAAAGGCAAAAGTTATCGTCAGCTGGTAACTTTTGTCTTTTTTATATTATTATGATATGTTTTTAACGCAAAAAACAAAATAATTTCTTTTCTTATCCTTTGTTCTCGTTTTTTTTTCTTATTTTTGCAAGCAGAATAAATAAAAGAAGCAGAGTATAATGAAAATGAGAAAAATGCTCCAATACAGACTTGCTGATTTAGATAGTATGCTGGTATTGCTCTTCGCTTTTTTGCAACCCATCTCGGCTCAAAAAGCTGATGACAATGTGCATATATTGCAATGCAATGATAGATACGTCTTCAAAACTGATGACGCAGGTAAGACTATTGTTGTTAACACTACGGATTATGAGTATGGTGTAACCCAATATTCCGCTCTAGTTCAACCATGTGCTTATTACGGAGAGTTTATTCGTTTGGACAAGGCACAGTGTAAGGGGGATGCACAATACAAGTCAGCCATTCCTCGTAATGTCTTTTACGATGATACCAAGATTTGCTACTTTAGCTATCAGATTCCAAAAGTTGGCAAGACTCTGAAGGCTTCTTTTACTCGAACCTATCTCAATCCTATTTATTTCACAACTATTCCTTTGTGTGAAGCTAATTATGTAGAGCATAAGAAGATAGAGGTAATCAAGCCAAAAGCCTTCCAGCAGTTTCGGATAAAAGAATATAATCTTCCTGCTGGTATAGAGAAAAGTACTACATGTAATGCAGAGGGAGATTCCGTTTTTACTTATGTGATTCATTCCTTACCTGCACAGCTGGTAGAACCTAATTCTCCATCTTGGGGATATAGTGCTCCTCATCTCTTGGTGTTGGGAGCATTCCAAAGTCTGCAAGATATGTTTGTCTGGTCTCATCAGTTGGCTAATGTGGATTGCTCTATTCCTAATCAAGAAGAAATACTAAGAGAGATACAGAAAGGGGCAAAAAACGATTATGACAAGATAGCCAATACTTATGCCTGGGTACAGCAGAATATCAGATATTTGGCTTTTGAGGCAGGCATTTCTGCCCATCAACCGGCAACACCTGCTGAAACTATTCGTAAGCGTTATGGTGATTGCAAGGCTATGGCTCTTTTGCTCAAAACCTTGCTCAAGGCGCAAGGCTTTGATGCTCGTCAAACGGATATAGGGACATGGGATGTACCTTATTCTTTGCAGGAAAATCCTTCTATTGCATCTATTGATCATGCGATATGTACGGTTTTCTATCAGGGAAAGCCATATTATCTGGATGCTACGAATCCATATGTTCCTCTAGGCTATGTGCCAGACAATATACAAGGAAGGATGGCTTTGGTAGAAGACGCAGATAGCTTTCGTATGAATAAATTACCTGAGCTGGCTGCTGATTCTTGCTTTTCTTCTATAACATATCAGGCAACCTTAGAATCTGGGGATGATGGAAACTACGATATAAAGGGAAAATTGTACTCTAAATGGAAGGGCGATATGAAGTCTTGGATACTAGTGGGGAATGACGCTACGGCACAAGATGAAAAAGAGAAGGCCTTGGTGGCAGCGATGGGGGCTGGTGAACGATTGGATAAGATTGGGGATATAGTGATGACGGGAAATCGTCCTCGGGATGAGTCTTTGAATATCACTGCTTTTTTTATGAAAAAGGGAGCTGGGCAACTGGTTGACGGTAGTGTTTATTTAGATGCCAATCTCGATGAGAGCCTTTTTCTGACTCCAGTGGATACAACCAAACGGGTTTCCGATTACATGATAGACTTGCGGTCTAAGGAAGTACGTGATGTAAAGATTTTGATTCCAGAGAAAATGGAGGTCAGTAGTCTCCCCGCACCTTATCAGATTCATACTGCATGGGTTGATTTTTGTCGCACTTATTCTCAAACAGGCAATCAGATTGTTATGCATAAGGAGTGTGTAATACACCACAGACGTGTTCCGCGAAGCGAAATCCCTGCTTGGAATAAGATTATAAGTGATTGGGGAGCAGCTTGTAATGAGCAAGTAGTATTAAAGGAAAAATGAGTTAAATGTATTATTCATAGTCAAAAAGTTGAATTATGGGAAAGATTAAAGTAATCCGAGTTGTCTTCAGTATTCTGTTGGTACAGCTCTTTACGTTGTCAGTGAATGCTGACGAGAAAGCTGATTATTTGAAGTTGGCGCAAAAGGTGCGGCAAGAAGTTTGGAGCAGTACGCCTGCTGACTTTCAAAAACGAACGGTTCCCGACAGATATAAGAATGCTTCGGCCGTCATACTATCTTATTATCGGGAGTTGAGCACGGATTATTATCGTAAGGCAACGGCTGATCTGGTGCTCAATCTTCGCCTTACTCGTCAGATAGACTGTACGGATATGGAGCGTATGTTAATTCAAATCAATGACAAAAAGGCGTTGAAGGATTATTCTGAGTTTACTTTCAAGACGAAAAGTAGAAAGTGGACCTGGGGATATCATCATAAAACGCAAACGGTGCTTGGCATTCGTGTTATAAAGAAGAATGGTAACGTACAGGAAGTAAGTTTAGATGACTATGTAGATGTCAAGGAAGGCAAAAATGACAAGGACTTGAGTCAGAAGATAGCTGTGCCTGGTTTGGAAGTGGGAGATTGTATTGATGTCTTTTCTCTAGACCAAATAGATACACAGGAACAACAGCTGGATCCTTTCTATTTTGTTCTTCGTCAAGACGAACCTGTCCTTTATACCAAGGTTCACTGTGTGCTAGACCAAAGTCTTGCCACCGTCTATCGGACGATGAATGGTGCCCCTGATTTTACTCAGACCACAGACAAGGACAAAAATGCAGTGCTTGATATGGTTATGGATAAGCCGATAGATGCAGAATCATCCATTTGGTATAATTCTTTGGAGCAGTCACCTTTTATAGAGATGTATATTACCCCGACCAAGGCTAAAGTGGCAGTAGTAGAGAAGGCTATGCGCAAAAAAGGTGTTCGAGGCAATCCTGATGTAACACCAATCCTGCAAGACGATTGGAAATTGCTGAAATCTTATGTGTCTAAGGGGGGATATTCTCCTGCTGGTCTTCCTAGTACGTATAAGAGCGTCTTCAAGTCTGCCAAAAAAGAGGGGATGTCTGCCGAGGAGAAAGCTGACCGTATTTATTCTTTTGAGTATGTTAGTAGTGGATCTTCTCAGAGGGCTTTTAATACAGTGGCTAATTATTTGCGTAAATTGGGCGTGGAAATAGAAATGGGCATTACCACTCCGTTTGGTGCATTGCCTGTTGATAAACTGATTAATTATAATTCTACATCTTGGTTCTTCCGCCTTAAGGGAACTGATATGTACTACTTCCCTGGGACTTATCCTAAGGTTGCTTCCGAGATACCTTATATATATCAAGGAAGAAAGGCGTATATGCAAGATTCCGAGGAACAAATAACGATACCTGTGAGTCAAGCTGAAGACAATAAGTCGGTGAATGATATGGTGGTTAAACTTGATGGTACTAAACTTGATATCAGTAGGAAGGTAACTTATTCGGGTGAACAGAAAATGTATGGTCAGTCTTTGGTGAGTCCTGATAACACGCTTTTTGGTTCAAGCCAACTTGAAGCTTATTGGCGATATTTGAAATACGACGACAAAGATCCGTACTCTTGTTATACTAAGAAGGAATCTGCTGAATTAAAAGGAGCTTTCAATGAATTTCGGAAAAATGCCATAGATCCGTTTAAGGCTGAAATCAGTAGTTATCACGATGCTGATCCTGTGCAAGTCGGTGGCTATGGAGTAGATTGCGTGGGAATCCGTCGAGATAGTTCTAACTTTGTTTATCATGTAGATTATGTGATGGATGGAATGGTGAAACGCGCTGGAAATAACTATTTGTTGTCGGTAGGTAAGTTAATAGGAAGTTCGTTGAAACTAGAAGGCAAGGATCGAGAGCGTATCGATGATGTTTGGCGCAAGATGGCGTTTGTTGATGAATGGAATATAGAGATTCCGTTGCCGAAAGGATATAAGGTCTCTGCTGAAGCATTAAAGAAGATTGAGACTTCGGTGGCTAATGAGTGTGGAGAATTCACGGTTAAGGCTACCGCTGGAAATGAAAGTGTAAAAGTGTATGTGCGCAAATGTTTTGCTCATAGAGTGGAACCTGTCTCAAACTGGAGCAAACTGTTGGCTTTGGTTGACGCTTGTAGCGCTTTCGCTGATAAGCAGATGGTAATAGCGAAATGAATGTAAGTTTATTGAGTATATTTTTTAATTCTAAAAGAGGTGGTTACAGCTTGAAGGTCATATACCGGTAAAACTAAATGAGGTTTAAGAATTGAAAAAGGTGAATAAACGAATATTACAATTAGCGGTGCCGTCGATAATATCCAATATCACGGTACCGCTTTTGGGTTTGGTGGATGTCGCCATCGTCGGGCATATCGGCGATGCGGCTTACATCGGAGCCATTGCCGTAGGGTCGATGCTATTCAATGTCATCTACTGGCTTTTCGGATTTCTGAGAATGGGAACAAGCGGAATGACTTCGCAGGCTTTGGGAAGGAGAGATTTGGCTGAGGTGCTGAGGCTCCTGGTACGCTCTTTGAGTATCGGTGTGGGGATAGGAGTGCTGTTCTTCGTTCTCCAGAAATGGCTGATAGCCTGCGGACTCTGGGCGATGTCGCCGGAAGCGGATGTCGTGGAACTGGCACGAAGATACTGTTATGTCTGTATCTGGGGAGCCCCGGCAGTGCTCGGACTCTACGGATTTACGGGCTGGTTTATCGGTATGCAGAACACGCGCATTCCGATGATGGTATCGCTGACACAGAATGTGGTGAACATCGTAGCCTCTCTGCTGCTGGTCTTTGTCGGCGGTATGACGGTAGAAGGTGTGGCGCTCGGAACAGTCATTGCCCAATGGTGGGGATTCCTGATGGCATGTCTGTTCTATCGTATCTGTTATCGCCGGTTAAGCAAGTATGATTATCGCCGGCATCTCTTTGCTGTCGAACCGCTGAAGCAGTTTTTCTCGCTCAATAAGGATATCTTTCTCCGCACCCTCTGTCTGGTGGCGGTCAACCTCTTCTTTACGGCGGCAGGTTCCAGGGAGAGTACCATTGTGCTGGCTGTGAATACGCTGCTGATGACGCTCTTTACCATCTTCTCTTATTTTATGGATGGTTTTGCCTATGCGGCAGAGGCGTTGAGCGGCAAGTATTATGGAGCCCGCAACATGGGGGCATTCCGCGAGGTGGTCAGAAGAACGATGGGTTTTGGAGCTGTCGTGGCTGTAGGTTTCACCTTATTATATATAGTGGGTGGCGAGAATTTCCTCTCTTTGCTCACGAGTGATAAGCAGGTGATAGCTGCATCGGGCGAATATTTCTGGTGGGCTGTGCTGATTCCGCTGTCTGGCATGTCGGCATTCGTCTTCGATGGCATCTTTGTAGGCATCACCCAGTCTAAGTCGATGCTCTGTTCTACCGCCGTAGCCTCGGCTTCGTTCTTCGGTCTGTTCTTCGGCTTGCATCCTTTCCTGGGCAATCATGCCCTGTGGTTGGCCTTCATTCTCTACCTTCTGTTAAGGGGAATCGTACTGTTCGTCATTTACCGTAAAAAACTGCGGTAAATGACGAATTGTGTTTTTATAGGATATATTAGTAGAAATAATGTACATCTTTCATAAAAATTGCACACTGAATTATAGTGTGCGCATTTTTGTGAAAAACTACATTAATATAGTTTAAATCTTAGGCTTATATTCTTTTTCTTAGCCGAAAATTAGTAATTTCGCAGAGCAAAACTTAAAAAGAAAAGAGTAAATGACAGCAGAAGAATATTATCAGCAAGGTAACGCCTGGCGCAAGCAGGGTGACTTTAAGCGTGCCCTCGACTGCTATATGGAGGCCATTGCCCTCGATCCGGAGAGCCCTGCCGTAGCAGCTAAGGAGATGTTGGATGATATCATGAGCTTTTATTGCAAAGACTACTACAATCCATAACAACCGACATGTGGACAGCAGGAGCTTTGTTTACTCCAATGGTAAAGATAATTAGTAAGAAATTAGAATATGAGTAAGATTAAAGGGGCTATTGTAGTCGACACCGGGCGTTGCAAGGGATGCTCGCTCTGTGTGGAGGCTTGTCCTCAGCATGTCATTGCATTGGCAGAGAAAAAAGTCAATGTGCATGGTTACCGTTATGTAGAGGCAGCAGTACCTGATGCGTGTGTTGGTTGCACTTCGTGCGCCATCGTGTGTCCGGACGGCTGTATCACTGTTTATCGTAAGAAGGAGGACTAAATAATGGCAAATCAGGAAGTTACATTAATGAAAGGCAATGAGGCGATAGCCCATGCCTGTATCAGATGTGGTGCGGATGGTTTCTTCGGCTATCCTATCACACCTCAAAGTGAGATTATAGAGACGCTGGCTCTGCTCAAGCCATGGGAAACATCAGGTATGGTGGTTCTGCAGGCTGAGAGTGAGGTGGCGGCTATCAACATGGTTTATGGTGGCGCCGGTGCCGGTAAGCGTGTCATTACCACTTCTTCAAGTCCGGGTGTGGCTTTGATGCAAGAGGGTATCTCTTACATGGCAGGTGCTGAGATTCCGGGCGTTATCGTCAATGTGCAGCGTGGCGGTCCGGGTCTGGGTACCATCCAGCCATCCCAAAGTGATTATTTCCAGGCTACCCGCGGTGGTGGTAACGGCGACTATAATGTGATTGTGCTGGCTCCTGCTTCTGTTCAGGAGATGGCTGATTTCGTTGATCTCGCCTTTACGCTTGCCTTTAAGTATCGCAATCCTGCAATGATTCTGAGCGATGGTGTCATTGGTCAGATGATGGAGAAGGTGGTTCTGCCTCCTGTCAAGCCTCGTCGTACCGAGGAGGAGATTGCGAAGGAATGTCCTTGGGCTACCATCGGCCGTCCGAAGAATCGTCCTGTCAACATCATGACCTCTCTGGAACTCAAGCCTGAGGTGATGGAGGAGCGCAATATTGCTCTTCAGGAGAAATACAGAAAAATCCGTGAAACCGAGGTTCGTTATGAAACCGAGCAGATGGATGATGCCGACTATGTTATCGTAGCCTTCGGTAGTGCGGCACGTATTGCCGAGAAAAGCATCGAGAGTGCGCGTGAGCAGGGCATCAAGGTAGGATTGTTCCGTCCTATCACCCTCTGGCCTTTCCCTGAAAAGGAAATTCATGAACTCGCCAAGACCAAGAAGGGCATTCTGGTTGTAGAAATCAATGCCGGTCAGATGGTTCAGGATGTGCGACTGGCTGTGAATGGTCAGACTCCTGTGGAGCACTTTGGTCGTCTGGGCGGTATCGTACCTGAGCCGGAGGAAATCGTTGAAGCATTAAAGAAGTTAATAAAATGAATGATATAATTTCACCAGAGAATCTGGTATATAAGAAGCCTACGCTGATGAACGATACCCCGATGCACTATTGCCCGGGGTGTTCGCATGGCGTAGTTCATAAGCTCGTTGCCGAGGTTATAGAGGAGATGGGCATGGAGGATAAGACGGTAGGCGTATGTCCGGTGGGCTGCGCTGTCTTTGCTTATCGCTATTTGGATATTGACTGGCAGGAGGCTGCTCATGGTCGTGCACCTGCTGTAGCTACGGGTATCAAGCGCTTGTGGCCTGATCGTCTCGTCTTCACTTATCAGGGCGATGGCGACCTGGCTTGCATCGGTACCTGCGAAACTATCCACGCCCTGAACCGTGGTGAGCATATCGCCATCATCTTCATCAATAATGCCATCTATGGTATGACCGGTGGACAGATGGCGCCAACCACCCTGTTGGGTCAGAAGACTGCTACCTGTCCTTATGGTAGAGATGCTGATCTTCATGGTTATCCACTCAATATTACCGAGTTGGCAAGCCATCTGCAGGGTACTTGTTATGTAACCCGCCAGAGTGTGGAGACCGTGGCAAGCATCAAGAAGGCAAAGAAGGCTATCCGCAAGGCGTTCGAGGCAAGCATGCAGGGCAAGGGCTCCAGCCTGGTAGAGATTGTTTCTACCTGCAACAGCGGTTGGAAACTCTCACCTGTTGAGGCTAACAAGTGGATGGAAGAGAACATGTTTAAGCAGTATCCTAAGGGTGACCTGAAGGATACAACGAACATGTAATGTTGAATGTTGAATGTTGAATGTTGAATTTGGCATTTACAAAAGATTAGAACAATGAAGACAGAAATCATTATATCCGGTTTTGGCGGTCAGGGCGTTCTCTCTATGGGAAAGATTCTGGCTTATTCAGGACTGATGGAGGATAAGGAGGTAACCTGGATGCCTGCTTACGGACCAGAGCAGCGTGGCGGTACAGCCAATGTAACGGTCATTGTGAGCGACAGTCGCATCTCTTCGCCTATCCTGAGCCATTATGATGTAGCCATCGTGCTCAACCAGCCGTCGCTCGACAAGTTTGAGCCGAAGATTAAGCCAGGCGGCATCCTGATTTATGATGGCTATGGTGTGATGAATCCTCCACTGCGCAAGGACATCACCATTTATCGCATTGATGCGATGGACAAGGCTGCCGAGATGAAAAATTCTAAGGTGTTCAATATGATTGTTTTGGGCGGCCTGCTGAAGGTTTGTCCTGTTGTGAGCACCGATGGTTTGAACAAGGCGCTTTACAAGTCATTGCCAGAGCGCCATCATGGTTTGATTCCGCTGAACATGCAGGCAGTGGAAGAGGGAATGAAGATTATCGAAAAGGTTGATTAAATTCAATCATCAGTATAGATAAGGGAGCGGGCTGCGTTGCGATGCAGTTCGCTCCCTTGTTTTATTAGGCTGGGAAGCAAGACAAAAAGTATAAGATTAAGACAATTCATAAGGAAGAACTTATGTAGATTAATCTTCCGTTCCTATATATAATAAGGTGGACAATGCTTTTTTAAAATAGCAATGTCCACCTTAATTATATATACTTCTAATCTGCTTTATTCTGCCAATCGGATGCTCATCGGGCTTACGGTGATGAGGCGCTTTTTGTATAGATCGCCCACGGCACGCTTGTAAACCTTCTTGCTCACGTGGAAACGCTCGTAGATGTCGTCGGCCTCGCTCTTGTCGCCAAGGTTACACTCGCCGTCGTTGTCCAGGAGATACTGGTAGAGGGTCTCGGCGAAATCGGCAGTCTGCTGAATACCGGTCTTCTGCAGGGTGACATCTATCTTTCCGTCAGGACGGACTCTTCCGATGTAACCCTTCATCTTGTCACCCGTGTGGATGTACTGGAAGATCTGGTCCTGATAGAGCAGACCCGGATACTGGCTGTCGATGATAACCTTGAAGCCGAGGTCGGTCTTCTGCCAGATGAGGAGATCCACCTCTTCGCCATGCTTGTAGTGAGGATGGTCTTCGTTGAGATAACGCTCAATCTTGGCAGAGGCAACGATGCGATAGCTCTCCTCGTCGATGTGGATATGCACGATGTAGGAGTTGCCGAGCACCATACGTTTCTTCTGCTCGCGGAATGGGCAGAAGATGTCCTTCATTAGCCCCCAGCCCAGAAAGGCTCCGTATTCGTTGACCCATTTCACTTCGAGATAGGCGAAATCGCCCACCTTTGCCAAAGGGGTTTCGGTGGTTGCTATGAGGCGCTCTTCCTGGTCGAGATAGATGAAGACATCCAACTCGTCGCCGATGCCTGCGTCTTCAGGTACGTAGCGGGATGGAAGGAGGATTTCTCCCTCGTCACCACCATCGAGATACAGACCGAAATCAACTTTCTTTACGATGCGAAGGCGATTGTAATCGCCGAGTTTTATCTTTTTGCTCATATAATATTATCTTCAGTTTTTTCTTCTGTTGTTGGGGCTTCTGCAACTTCTGCAGTTTCTTCCTGGCTATCAGCAGCTCCTGCTTCCACCGTCTTCTCAA
>OIXG01003616.1_pt1 | contig 9931 bp, 11 predicted proteins | sample 1587731 | NCBI WGS metagenome assembly OIXG01 (sample SAMEA3888908, study PRJEB22519) | human gut metagenome | biome: human gut; feature: human-associated habitat; material: faeces | place: Denmark | collected 2010
CCAAGCCGGCCGTAGTGTTCGTGAAAGACGGTGTCGCCCGCGTCGTCACGCGCCGCGAGACCTACGCCGACCTCTACGCCCGCGACATCTAGGAGGACCTTATGACCATCAAGCTCGGACTCGTCGGCACCGGCACGGTCGGTGGCGGTTGCATTGACATCCTTCAGAAGCACAAGGAGGACTTCAAGCGCCATTACGGCATCGACGTGGAGCTTGCCCGTGTCTGCTCGCGCGACCCTAAGCAGGCCGAAGCCCACGGCGTGAGCGATCTGTTCACGCTGGACTACCACGACATCGTCAACGACCCCGACATCGACATCGTCATCGAGCTCATCGGCGGCACCACGGTCGCGCGCGACGTGGTCGTGTCGGCACTTGAGGCGGGCAAGAACGTCGTCACGGCGAACAAGCAGCTTATGTCGGAGCGTTATGGCGAGCTGGTGCAGCTTGCCAGGGAGAATCATGTCGCGCTGCGCTGCTCCGCGGCCGTCGGCGGCGGTATCCGCTGGCTGACGAATCTGGAGAGCACGCTCGATATGGAGCCGGTGCTCCGTGTCAGCGGGATCATGAACGGCACGACGAATTATATCCTCGACACCATGACGACGTCCGGGCTGAAATTCGAAGATGCCCTGCGTCAGGCGCAGGCTCTCGGCTACGCCGAGGTCGACCCGACGGAGGACCTGAACGGCGCGGATGCGCGGCGCAAGCTTGTCATCTCCACGAACGTCGCTTTTGGCTGCGTCGTGCAGGAGCCGGAGGTCACAACGTTCGGCATCGCGGGCATCCGTGCCTGCGATATCGGCGCGGCGCGGAAGATGCACCGCGTCGTCAAGCTGATGGCAAGCGCCCGCCTGCTGGACAGCGGTGATGTGGCCTGCTATCTCGAGCCTGCGATGATGCCGCAGGGCATGCACGAGGCTGCCGTCCCGGAGAATTTCAACCTGATCTCCATCACGGGCATGCACATCGGCAAGCAGAGCTTCTATGGGCAGGGCGCGGGGCGCTTCCCAACGGCCTACAACGTCATGCAGGACTGCCTCGATATCCGCAACGGCCTGACGCGCTTCTACACGGACAAGCTCCGCCCGGCGCGCGTGGACAACAGCAGCATCATGCGGCCGTATTATGTCCGCGTCAACGGCATGGACCGCTGGCTGCAAACGCGTATTGACAAAATGCTCGACTGCGGTATAATAACAACGCCCGTGGCGGTCTCGGAGATCCACGCCTGGGCCAGAGAGAGAAAACTGACGGAAACCGGCGGCTTCCTGGCGTCGCTCCGTTAAGGATGGGGGAAAGCCATGCTGAAGGTTGCAAAATTCGGCGGGTCGTCCATGGCGGACGCCGGTCAGTATCAAAAGATCCGGGATATCATCCGGTCTGATCCCTCGCGGCGCGTGGTGGTCGTTTCGGCGGCGGGCAAGCGCAGCGCGGGCGACAATAAGATCACCGATCTGCTGTATCTGTGCTATGCGCACCTGCAGTACGGTGTGTCGTGCGACGGCATTTATCAGATGATCCGCGAGCGCTACGGCGACATCCACCGCGAGCTCGGCCTGCGGGTCGATCTCGAGGGCGTGCTCGACCGCCTGCGCAGTCAGATGGAGCAGGGCATTTCCCGCGATGAGCTCGTCTCGCGCGGCGAGTACCTTTCCGCGCTGCTTATGGCCGATTACCTCGGCTTTACGTTCGTGGACGCCGCGCAGTGGCTGTTCTTCCACTATGACGGCACCATCGATCAGGAGAAATCCTATGCCGCGCTGCGCGCGCTGGCCAAGGACAAGTGCGTCGTCATTCCGGGCTTCTATGGCCTGATGCCGGACGGCAAGCTCCGCACGCTCACGCGCGGCGGCTCGGATATCACGGGCGCGCTGGCCGCGGCGGCGCTGGATGCGGATGTCTACGAAAACTGGACGGATGTCTCCGGCATCCTGATGGCCGATCCCCGCATCGTCGATCATCCGCGCTCCATCGAGCGCGCTACCTACAGCGAGCTGCGCCAGCTTTCCTACAGCGGCGCGCAGGTGCTGCATGAAATGACGATCTTCCCGGTGCGCGAGAAGAATATCCCGCTCAACATCCGCAATACGAACGAGCCGGACCATCCCGGCACGCTCATCACGGAGAGCTTTGTCGAGGCCCCGAACCCGGAGCGCTTTGTGACCGGCATTGCGGGAAAGTGCGATTTTTCCATCGTCACCGTGTCGAAAAAGGGCCTTTCCGGCGCCGTGGGCACGCTGCGCGCCATTCTGGAGGTCTTTGAGAACAACAGCATTCCTGTGGCGCACACCCCGAGCGGTATTGACTGCATCTCACTTGCCATGCCGACGGAGGCGCTCACGCCGAACCAGTACAGCCTGCTCGACGAGCTGCGCAGCGAGATCCGCCCGGACAGCATCCAGATCAACGACCACATTGCCGTCATCGCCGTCGTCGGCCGCAAGATGGCCTTCCGCGTCGGCACGTCCGGCAAGATCTTCGCCGCGCTCGGCAAGGCCGGCATCAACATCCGCATGATCTCGCAGGGACCGGACGAGCAGGCCATCATTCTGGGTGTCGATAACAAGGACTATGCGGATGCAATCCGCGTACTATATAATGCGTTTGTCAAATAAGCGCCTGGGGGGTTATTACCATGAAATTGTATAAAGTCGGTATTCTCGGTGCGACCGGTGCGGTCGGCCGCGAAATGATGAAGATCCTTGCGGAGCGTCAGTTCCCGATCTCGGAGCTGCGCCTGTTTGCCAGCAGCCGCAGCGCGGGCAAGGTTGTGGAGTGGAACGGCCGCCCCGTCATGATCCAGGAGCCGTCGGAGGAGAACTTCCGCGGCCTCGATATCGTGCTCGGTGCTGCCGAGAGCGACATCGCCCGTCTCTACGCGCCGGAGGTCGTGCGCGCGGGCGCGGTGTTTGTGGACAACTCGTCCGCCTACCGCATGGACGATGATGTGCCGCTTGTCATCCCGGAGGTCAATCCCGAGGATGTGAAGCTGCACCACGGCATCATCGCCAGCGCGAACTGCTCGACGATCATCACGGTCACGGCAGTGAATGCGCTCAACGCCATCAGCCCGATCCGCTCCATGGTCGCCTCGACGTATCAGGCTGTTTCCGGTGCTGGCGCGGGCGGCCCCGTGGAGCTGGCCGAGGAGGTCGAGGCACTGCGCACCGGCAAGCCCGTGCAGCCGAAGGTCTTCTCGCACCAGATCGCCTATAACCTCATCCCGCAGATCGGCGGCGAGCAGTACGAGGGCTATACGAGCGAGGAAATGAAGATGCAGAACGAGGGCCGCAAGATCATGCACCTGCCGGACCTGCGCGTAACGTGTACCTGTGTCCGTGTACCGGTCGTGCGCAGCCACTCCATTTCCGTCACACTGCGCTTTGACAAGCCCGTGTCCGTCCGCGAGGCACGCCATGCCATTGCCGCTGCGCCGGGCTGCCGTCTGGTCGACGACCTCGGCAACCACGAGTATCCCATGCCGCTCGACACGTCCGATCAGGACCTTGTCTATGTCGGCCGCATCCGTCCGGACCTGACTGACGACAACGGCCTGACGCTCTGGTGCTGCGGCGATCAGATCCGCAAGGGCGCTGCGACGAATACCATTCAGGTCGCGGAGCTTCTGATTGAAAAATAAACGATAATGAGCGAAAATTAGTCCCGGCAGCGCAGCTGCCGGGGCATTTTATAAGTATTTGCCGAGCGTCAGGGCGAGGCGGCCCTTCTTTGTCAGCCCGCCGAGGGCGAGCACGCGCAGCTTGCCGAGCCCGCGCACGGAGACGGTGTCGTTCTCCTGCACGGCGCGGCCGGGCTTCAGGCAGGGCAGGTCGTTGAGATTGACGCGTCCGGCCGCGACGGCATCGGCCGCGCTGCCGCGGCTCAGATGGAATGCGGCCGAGATCACGCTGTCCAGCCGGGGCGAGGAGACCGTCACGCGCAGCTCCTGCAGGGTCTGCGGCGGACGATCTGCCTGCGAGGGGGCGATGCGCGTGAGCGTCAGGTGGGCCCGCCCGGCGGAGGTCAGGTTGTCGAGGAGATACGGTGCAAGCTCCGCCGTGACGAACAGGTCGCATTGACGCGGCTGCAGGCACAGGTCGCCGACGGCCTCGCGGCGGATGCCGCAGCCCATGAGCGCGCCGAGAAAATCGCGGTGCGTCAGCCGGTCCTGCTCATAAAAAGACGCGCGCACCGCGGCAATGGGACCGCCCTCAGAATACAGCCAGCTCTCGTCCAGATACTCCGGCAGATAGCAGCAGACCTCTCGCTCGGAAAGCGCCGCGCCGCCGAAGAACACAAACTCCTCCCCGCGCAGAAGCTCCTGCACGAGCATCTGCTCGCGTTTGGACAAAAAGCAGGAGCTTGCCGGCACGTTCCGCTGCGCTGCCATGGTGATGCGCTCATACACGCGCGCCAGCAGCACCTCGTCTTCCTTTGTCTGCGCCAGACGCGCGATTTTTTCCCGCCGGTCCATCCGTTTCTCTCCTTGTTTTTTGCATATTGTATCAGGCGCACGAAAAAAAAGCAATCCTGCCGGCAGCGCTTCGAATTTTCTCTTTCCAAAACCGGAGTTTTCGTTTATACTAAAAAGAAAATCCCACCCGAACATCAACCAGAATACACTAGAGGATTCGTCTATGAAAGTACTCATTATCGGCGGCGGCGCAAGCGGCATGATGGCGGCGCTCTCCGCGCTGGAAAACCCGGACAATTCAGTCACGCTTCTCGAGCGGCAGAGCCGCGTCGGCAAAAAGCTTCTTGCCACCGGCAACGGCAGGTGCAATCTCACCAACCGCAACATCCGGCTCACGCACTACCACGGGCAGCAGCCGGAGTTTGCGCGCTTTGCGCTGGAAAGCTTCTATGTCGGACGGACGCTCGCGTTTTTTGAGCGCCTCGGTCTTCTGACCGTCACCGAAGATTCCGGCAAGGTCTATCCCCTGTCCGATCAGGCGTCGAGCGTGCTTGACGTGCTGCGCTTTGCGCTGGACGCGCGGGGCGCGAATGTCGTGACCAGCTGTGATGTCATCGAGGTCAAGCACAAGGCGCGCGGCTATGAAGCGCTTTGCGCCACCGGAGAAAAATATTTCGGCGACAAGCTGATCATCGCCTGCGGCGGCGCGGCGGGCAAAAAGCTCGGCGGCAGCAAATCAGGCTATCATCTTCTCTCGCAGCTCGGTCACAGCTGCACAGAGCTTCTTCCGAGCCTCACGCAGATCAAAACGGACCCGACCTATGTCAAAGCACTCAAGGGCGTGCGCGCCGACGCGCATGTCAGGCTCCGCAAAGACGGACAGACCGTGCAGGACAGCTTCGGCGAGGTGCAGTTCACAGACTTCGGGCTCAGCGGACCCGAGGCGTTCACACTCTCTCGCGCGGCGGCAACCGGCGGGGAGAATCAGGAGCTCGCGCTCGACTTTTTCCGCGAGTACGGAGACGGCGCGCTTCTGGACATGCTGCAGGAAAAGCGCGCCAATCTCCCGGCGCTTGCCGCCGAGGATCTGTTCTCCGGCATGCTCCAGTCGCGCCTCGGAAAAATGATCGTCAAGCGCGCAGGGCTCAAATATCAGACGCCGCTGCAGAGCCTGAATGACGAGCAGCTGCTCGCCTGCGTCAAAATCGCCAAATGGTTCACCCTCGCAGTCGAGGGCGTCATGGGCTTTGACAGCGCACAGGTAACAGCCGGCGGTGTCTCGACGCGCGAGTTTGACTCAAGGACGCTGGAGAGCACCATCAGCCCCGGTCTTTTCGTCTGCGGCGAGGTGCTGGACATCGACGGCGACTGCGGCGGGTTCAACCTGCAGTGGGCGTGGTCTTCGGGCTACCTTGCAGGGCGGCTCGGGGAAGGAGACTGACCATGATTCGCATCCGGGACATTTCCCTCCCCCCGCAGCAGGACATGTCGCAGCTGGTTTTCGCCGCAGCGCGGCAGCTGCGCATCGACCACACGCAGATCAAGCGGCTCGACATCAAAAAGCGCTCGGTCGACGCACGGAAGAAAAACGACGTGCGCCTGATCTACACCGTGGACGTGCTGGTCAAAGGACGCGAGGATAAAATCTTAAAACTGGCGCACAATCCGAAAGCGTCGATCGCACAGGACAGCTTCTATGAGCCGCCGAAGCCGGAGCATCTTCCCGCGCAGCGCCCCGTGGTTGTGGGCTTCGGTCCGGCAGGCATGTTCTGCGCGCTGGTTCTGGCGCGCGCGGGCTGCAAACCGATCGTTTTAGAGCGCGGGCAGGATGCGAAAACGCGCCAGACGCTCGTGCAGCGTTTCTGGGAAACGGGAGCGCTCGACCCCTCCTGCAACGTGCAGTTCGGAGAAGGCGGCGCAGGCACATTTTCCGACGGTAAGCTCAACACCGGCGTCAACAATCCCAGAAACTACTGGGTCCTGGAGCAATTTGCAGACGCAGGCGCTGGCGCGGAGATTCTATTTGATGCAAAGCCGCACATCGGAACGGACGTACTGGTAACCGTCGTGCAGAATCTGCGCGAGGAAATCCTTGCGCTCGGCGGCGAGGTCCGCTTCGGCGCAAAGCTCACGGACATCATGCTGCAAGACGGCGCGGTCTGCGGCGTGCGCTATGAAAATCAAGCCGGCAAGCAGACGCTTGCGTGCAGCCATCTCGTTCTTGCGCCCGGTCACAGCGCCAGAGACACCTTCCGCATGCTGGACCGGCTCGGCGTTCCCATGCAGCCGAAGGCGTTTTCGATGGGCGTTCGCATCGAGCATCTGCAGAAAACCATCAACGAGGCGCAGTACGGCGCGTTTGCGGACAATCCGGCGCTCGGCGCGGCAGACTATAAGCTGAACGTCAAGCTCCCGGACGGCACAAGCGCGTACACCTTCTGCATGTGCCCGGGCGGCTACGTCGTCGCGGCGGCATCGGAAGAAGGCGGCGTCGTGACCAACGGCATGAGCAACTGCGCCCGCGACGGAGAAAACGCCAACGCGGCGCTTCTGGTCACGCTCACGCCCGAGGATTTTCCGGACAAGAGTACGCTCGGCGGCGTTTTCTATCAGCAGCAGCTTGAGCGCGCAGCGTTTGAAGCCGGCGGGAAAAACTATCATGCACCCGCGCAGCTGGTGGGCGATTTTCTGGCGCACAGACCGAGCACCGCATTTGGCAGCGTCAAGCCGACCTATCGTCCCGGCGTGACGCTTTGCGAACTGCACGACGTGCTGCCCGCGCGCATCACAAGCGTTCTCGAACAGGCGCTTCCCGCGCTTGATAAGCGCCTTCACGGCTTTGCCGGTCCCGACGCTGTCATGACCGCGCCGGAGACCAGAAGCTCTTCTCCCGTGCGCATCGTGCGCGGAGAAAACCGGCAGTCCGAGATCGCAGGGCTGTATCCCTGCGGCGAGGGCGCAGGCTACGCAGGCGGCATTATGTCTGCCGCCGTCGACGGCATTCTGACCGCCGAAGCAATTTTAAACGCATAAAAGAACCGGGGTGGCAGGTCCATCCCGGTTTTTGTATTAAAAATCGTGCCTTGCGCCGCCGTCTGCGCCGATTGCCTCATAGATCTTGACGATTTCTTCGATTCTGCGAAAGCACTCCGCATCCTGCGTGTCCGCATCGAGCGCGCGCCGGATGGCGCAGAGCGCCTCAACGCAGCGTTCTCTCAAAAGCGCCTGCATTGCCTCCTCAGAAATCCTTCGCTCGTCGTAGACCGTATCGAGCAGAATCGACTTTTCCATCTGCCGCAGCAGTGCTTCATCCAAAGAATCCCGCATAATATATACCTCCATTCAACAATTTTTTTCTTATATAATATAATATTTCCCCTTAAAAGTAAATGATCGTTTAGTTTCAGATAATTATAATTGATATGAAAAATTGGTAGCATAGTATCGTTAGAGGTGGTACTATGAAAACTGATTATCCGGAGCGGTATATCACGCTCGGTCTGAAGATAGCTTATTATCGCAAAAAGCGCGGATACACGCAAGAAAACCTTGCCGAAAAAGTGGGAATCAGTCTGAACTTTCTCGCGCAGGTCGAAGGCACCGGAACTATCCGCGGCATCAGTCTGGAGACGCTTTTCAAAATGGCGGACGTTTTACAGGTTGCACCGTCGAAGCTTCTCGAAGATGACTGACGCAAAGTATCTATGAATCAAGCATATAACCATTTAATCGGCACACGCATCCGCTCTGTTCGGATGCAGCAAAAGCTCTCGCAGGAGCAGCTTGCGGCAAAGGCGCAGCTTCTCGGCTGCGATCTGACGCGCAGCGCGCTGGCAAAAATTGAATGCGGGCAGCAAAGCATCTACCCGGACGAACTCAAGGCACTGCATCTGGCGCTGAACGTTCCCTGCGACACACTTCTTCCATAAAAAAATCCCTGTTGCATTGTTCGTCCGCTTTGGGTATAATACGACTATAATGACGGATAGGAGGCCACAATCATGGCTGTAAAAATTGAAAAGTCCACCATCATCGGCGACGTTCTCGACATCGCGCCGCAGACCGCTCCTTTGTTCATGGCAATCGGCATGCACTGCCTGGGCTGCCCGTCCTCCCGCGGCGAGACCGTAGAAGAGGCTTGCATGGTCCACGGTGTCGACGCCGACGCTTTCCTGGCACAGGTCAACCATTTCATCGAGGCAAGCGAGGAAGCAGGTCTGTAATCGGCAAAAGCAGAAAGGCGGCGGAAGCCGCCTTTTTTCATGAAATTCAAACTCTTGACACAACGGAGAGCGCCTATGAAGCTGCCGATTTCAAAACGACTTTTATGCTGTGCGTCCATGGTGCCGCCAGACGCGCGCGTGGCGGACATCGGAACCGACCACGGCTACCTCGGCATCCACCTGCTGCAAGCGGGCATTTCCCCGCACGTCATCGCCTGCGACCTGCGCAAAGGACCACTTGAAAACGCACGGCGCAACGCCCGACAGTTCGGCGCGCAGGACGCCATGGAGTTTCGCCTGTCCGACGGGTTGGAAAAAATCGCCCCGGAGGAAATCGACTGTGCGGTACTCGCCGGCATGGGCGGCGATCTGATCGTCCGGATTTTATCCGCATGCAGCTGGCGCGCGCGCGAGGGCTTGACGCTTGTTCTGCAGCCCCAGAGCGCAGGAAATGTGCTGCGCCGCTGGCTCTACAGCGAGGGCTTGGAGCTTCTGCGCGAAGAGCCGGTGCAAGACGGCAGCTTCCTGTATACCGTCATGCAGCTGCGCGCCGGGTCTCCCGCGCCGCTGACGCCCGGGCAGGAATACGCCTCGCCCGCGCTCTTACAAAGCGGCAACCCGCTCGTCGGCGCGTATCTTGCGCGCGTCGAGACCGCGCTGATTGCAACTGTCGAGGGTTTGACGGGCGCGGAAAAGCAGCGCCCCGAGCGGCTTTCCTACTTCCGTCAGGCGCTGCTTGAAATTCAGGAAATGAGGAAAAACTATGCCGACCATCCGTGATATTTACAACATTTTGTTTGACTTTGCGCCCGCCGATATGAAGCTGGACTGGGACAACGTAGGGCTTGCGTGCGGGCATTTTGACGCTGAGGTTCATAAAATCCTCGTCGCGCTCGACCCGATGCCGGACGTGTTCGAGGAGGCAAAGGCGCTTTCCTGCGAGCTTGTTGTGACGCATCATCCGCTGATTTTCCAGAGCATCAAGCAGGTGAACGACGAGAGCTACGACGGTCGGAATTTGCTGTACCTGATCGAAAACGGCATCGCGAGCCTGAATCTGCACACGAATCTTGATTGCTGCCCCGGCGGGGTCAACGACGTGCTGGCGTCTCAGCTGGGCTTGTCCGGCGTTGAGATTCTGAACCCCGTGGGCACGGACGAGAAGGGGCGACCTTACGGCCTCGTGCGCATGGGAGAGGTGGCCGAGCAGCCCCTTGCGGCGTTTGCAGCCTTTGTCAAGCGGGTGCTGTCCTGCCCGGGCGTTCGGTTCGCAGACGCGGGGAAGCCCGTG
>OIXG01003622.1_pt1 | contig 9920 bp, 9 predicted proteins | sample 1587731 | NCBI WGS metagenome assembly OIXG01 (sample SAMEA3888908, study PRJEB22519) | human gut metagenome | biome: human gut; feature: human-associated habitat; material: faeces | place: Denmark | collected 2010
ATGCTGGCCGGGCCCATTTTGCAGGAATGCGGTTTTTCGGAAGGCGAGAGCGCCGAAGTGCTGAAGCTCATCGGAAGCCACCGTACCCAAAGCGACGCGAGGGATCTGCCGGGATTGTTCTACCGGGCGGATAAGCTGTCGCGGAACTGTTTTCTATGTCCGGCCCAGGCAGACTGCAACTGGCCGGAGGAGAAGAAAAATTTAGAAATTCGATTATAGCCCGGAAAGGAGAGTAATTGTTTCATAAAGCCGGAAGTAATTATTGCGGAGGGCGCAGAACAGTTACGGTGAAAATTTATGAAAATCGGAAGCAAAGAATTCAACGTAAAAAATAAAACCTATATCATGGGAATTCTGAATGTAACCCCGGATTCCTTCTCTGACGGCGGCAAATGGAATCACATGGACGCAGCGCTGGCCCATGCGGAGGATATGATCCGCGAAGGCACCGCCATTCTGGATATCGGCGGCGAATCCACCCGTCCCGGACACCAGCAGATTACCGAGGACGAGGAAATCCAGCGGGTAGCCCCAGTCATCGAGGCAGTGAAAGCCCGCTTCGATGTCCCTGTGTCCATCGATACCTACAAGGCAAAGGTGGCAGCCGCAGCCATCGAGGCAGGCGCCGATCTGGTCAACGATATCTGGGGCCTGAAATACGACCCGGAGATGGCCGGACTCATCGCCCGCACCGGAGTGGCCTGCTGTCTGATGCACAATAAGAACAACACCGAGTACCAGGATTTCTACCCGGATATGCTGCGGGAAACCGCAGAGTGTGTAAAGCTGGCGAAGGAGGCGGGTATCGCTGACGATAAGATTATCCTTGATCCGGGCGTAGGTTTTGGAAAAAATTACGAGCAGAATCTGGAGACCATTTTACATATGGAGCGGTTCCATGAGCTGGGATATCCCATGCTGCTTGGCACATCCCGTAAATCCGTGATCGGTCTGACCCTGGATCTTCCGGCAGATCAGCGGGTGGAGGGAACGCTGGTGACTACTGTGATGGCTGTGATGAAAAAGTATGCCTTTGTCCGGGTTCACGACATCAAAGAAAATCAGCGCACGATCCGGATGACCGAGGCGATTCTGAAAGCAGGAGAGAACTAAATGGATAAAATACAGATCAAAAATCTGGAAATATTTGCCAATCACGGCGTATTTCCGGAGGAAAATAAGCTGGGACAGAAATTTGTCATTTCCGCGACCCTTTACACTTCCACCCGGAAGGCGGGGAAGACGGACGATTTGACTGCCTCCATTCATTACGGCGAGGTCAGCCAGTTCATCACAAAATTTGTTCAGGAGCACACTTGGAAGCTGCTGGAAACGGTGGTGGAGCAGCTGGCGGAAGCCATGCTTCTGAACATCCCCCATCTGGAAAAGGTGGAGCTGGAGATTAAAAAGCCCTGGGCTCCGGTGGGACTGCCCCTGGAGACTGTGTCTGTCTCCATCGAGCGGGGCTGGCACACCGCCTACATCGCTATGGGATCTAACATGGGCGACAAAAAAGCTTATCTGGACATGGGCGTCCTTGGACTGCAGCTCACGAAAGGCTGTGTCGTAGAGACAGTGGCCGATTACCTGGCCACCGAGCCCTATGGCTATACCGAGCAGGATGAATTCCTGAACAGCGTCATGAAGATCCGAACCATTCTGCCGCCCCATGAGCTCCTCGATCGACTCCATGAGCTAGAGCAGGAGGCCAACCGGGTCCGCGTGATCCACTGGGGTCCCCGGACGCTGGATCTGGATATTTTATTGTACGATGATCTGATTCTTGACGATGAGGAGCTTCATATTCCCCATATCGAGATGCACAAGCGGGATTTCGTGCTGATTCCGTTGGCACAGATCGCGCCCTGGGTGCGGCATCCGGTATACAACCAGACGGTGCAGGAGCTGCTGGATAGATTAAAATAAGAAAAGCGGCGGCGGTTTTCACATAGACGGGATTACGGAAAAACAGTAAAAAATAAAAAGCAAGACAGGACTGTATCATGGAAATTTAGGATACGTCCTGTCTTGCTTTTTGCTATAAAGAAACGGAGGAGGAGGGATTTGAACCCTCGCGCCGGTGCTACCGACCTACTGGTGTTCGAAGCCAGACCCTTCAGCCACTTGGGTACTCCTCCATTGCTGAGAACCAGCGACTAATAGTATAATATATTTTCCGATGCATTTCAAGAGCGGGATTTCAAAATCGCCTGCCTGTGTTATGGTACAGAGGATCTGATTTATATAAAAGAAAACCATTTTGGTGCTTCACTACATTCTATAAGTGTAAGATAAAATTCTTATAAGTCGACTTAAAGAAGAAAGGTAAAAGGATAACCATTTATGAATGATCATGAAATCGAGCAGTTTATCCTTACATATGGCTGTGATATTCTGCGCTTTTGCCGGATGACTGCCGGCGGAAGCGAGGCAGGAGACGATCTGTATCAGGATACCATGCTGAAGCTGACTGAAAAAAAGAAGACATTACTGCTTGGCCCGCACACGAAAAGTTATGCCTTATCCACAGCCTTGTTTCTCTGGAAAAACAGCAGAAGAAAATACGCCGCAAGAAACCGCATACTTCCTATGGAAAGTGTGGAGGCGCTGGAAGATACCGGCTGGCAGTGTCCGGCTCAGGCCAGTGTCATTTCCCCGGAGCAGGAGCTTTTGCAGCAAAATGAACTGGAGACGGTACGAGGTGTTGTTGCCGCTTTGCCTGAGAAATATAAGCTGCCCGTTTACCTGTTTTATTCTGCCGATATGCGGATCTCCGAAATAGCGGAAATTCTGCACATTCCGGAGGGGACGGTAAAAACAAGGCTCAGAAAGGCGAAAAATTTATTAAAAGCCAGATTGGAGGCACTCGGTTATGAACGATGAGAGACTGGAGCAGCTTTTAAAGCAGGCCCTTATTCCTGAAATTAAGGAGGACGATTTGAAAATGAAGAGAAAGATAAGAAGTTCATCTGTAACTCATAAAACTGTTCCAAGAAGAACGATAAAAAATCGGAGGCACCTTCCGGCAGCAGTGGCTGTGGCAGCACTTCTCATAGCCTCATCTGTTACTGTCTTTGCTGCCTGGCACTATCTCTCTGCCAGGGACGTGGCAATGGCCAATGCGGACGAGCAGCTGGCTTCGCATTTTGAGCAGAGCAATTGGCTTTCAGAATATGAGACACAGCACTGCAGTGATTATGATATCACACTTCTGGGTGTGGTCTCCGGCAACGAAATCTCCGAACATTTATCCAAGGATGATCAGGGCAATGTGGATGGAGACAGGACCTATATTGCGGTAGCTATCGCCTACGCAGACGGAAAGCCCATGCCGGATGTGCAGAGCGACGACTTCGAGCGCACACAATTTTTTGTATCCCCCTATATTCATGGCCTCAACCCGGAAAAATATAATGCCTATACCTTAAGCGGCGGCGTTACCTGCTTTGTCTCAGACGGGATCCAGTACCGGCTGGTGGAGACTGACAATGTGGAATACTTTGCGGACTGCGGCATTTATGTGGGAGTGTCCGATGGCGATACGTATAATAATCAGGCATACATCTATGATACGGATACCGGTGAAATACTCAGGAGCGAGACCTATCAGGGGGTAAATGCCCTGTTTGACTTGCCGGTAAACACTGCAAAAGCAGATTCTGTAAAAGCCTCCGGAATTATCACCGACATCAATGATTCGGAATCGAACGGAGGATATCTTTGGATATTATCGGAGGGCGACCGGTGGCTCAACAGCCTTACGACGGAAAATATAAATGAAAAAGCCAAACCGGTGGAAGACTCCAGAAAAACCGTTACCGCAGAGGAATTTATCTTCGAGAAATCCGGAGAAACATCGGCTGACGCGGATATGGCTGCTGCAATTATGAAAGAATATTTCCCGGACGGCGCCGGAATGAGTGTCATCATGGAAAAACATACGGCCGCCATGGACGATGCCTGGGTGGAGACCTATACGCTGAATCCGGACGGAACGATTACCTGTCTGAGATATGTTCCCAGATAGCGTCCTTTAAAAGTTGTAAGAAACCATATCGTATACACTGAGTTCTAACAGTAAAAAAACGGGTACAAGCCGGCAACGCTGGGTTTGAACCCGTTTTCTCAATTCATGGCGGTCAATCATGCTGCTTATAAGTATTTCTCACGAAGATAGTCAGCCTGTTCCTGTGTGATTGCATTGCTCCATTGATTGGAATCTCTGTCAAAAGCTGAATGCAGTCTGATTCAGCAAAACTATTATCTATTTGATTATTGTGATGAAGTTCTAAAAAATATCGGAGAGATGATAGATATTGATTTTAGAAAACCCGCCAAATCTTGTATTTATTGGGTTTGACTGGTGTTTTGTATTTAGTTACCTGCAAAAGTCAGGATATATTTCCCATAAATTTTCAAGTCCAGTCCTCCATAACAGTCTCCCGCAAAGCCAGCGTTCCGCCGTGCTCGATTACATAATCCGCATATTCCCGTGCCTCTTCGACCTGTCCGATCTCTCGCAGATAAGCACTGAGCAGTCCGGCGAACATCACCTGTTCATAAGGAACCCGCGGCTGCGTAGTCTTGAGCCGTTCCACGGCCTGTTCCTGCCGCCCTTCCAGCCAGTCCAGACGGGTCCAGAGCGCCGTGCTTCGCTTCAGCAGCCGTCCGCCCTGTTCCACGATACTGCGGTAGCGCACGGCGTCCTTATCCTGATAAGCGTAATGTGCCTGGATATTCAGGGAAAGCTGCCGGTAAATCAGGGCATTTCGTTTGGACCTCCAGCCGTTTTTCATATAAAGATCCGCCACATCCACCTGTCCGCAGGCCAGCAGCGCTTCCACATAAAGCTGCTCAAAGAACCGTCGCTGCCGCCCGGCTACATTCCGGGCCTGTTTTTGATTTTTGTATACATCATAGGGGACATATCGCGTTCCTTCATCGGCGATACGAAGGAGGCGCTTGGCGTCACAGTCCATATACAGAATATTCCGGAGTGCCTTAAAATTTTTCACCCCTGTAGCGCCGCCCCGGATCACAGCCAGCAGTCCGGAAACCAGAATAATCAGATACATCAGCCAGTTTTTCTCCCAAAACCACCCGTCGACTCGATAAGTAAATCCGGCTGTCGTCACTGTCCGCGAAAACGGCGGTCCCAGCAACACACTCGTAAGCATCATCAGCACGATAATTGCCGCAAAGTACAAAGTTAGATTCTGACGCACAGCGCGTTTCACATTTTGATAATAGGTAGTCAGTTCAGTCATAATTATCACCCTTTTTTGAAAGAATATAATTTAATTATAACGCATTTTCAGGAAGAAAATATGATTTTTCTCTTAAAAACTGGCATAAAAATCTGCCCGGGCGATCCGTCTCAACCCCTTGTGAGAATCCCCAATCTATGCTAAACTAACCATAAGTATTGCCATGCACCCTCAGCATCGGAGCACACACTACAGATGCATGGCGCGCAAATTAAATATATGGAGGCATGCAATATGAAAAGAATCGGAATGCTGACCAGCGGTGGAGATTGCCAGGCACTGAACGCGACCATGCGCGGAATCGTAAAGGGTGTATGCAACGCACTGGACGAGGTAGAGCTTTACGGCTTTGAAGAAGGCTATAAGGGCCTGATTTACGGAAATTACCGGATGCTGACCCCGAGAGATTTTTCGGGAATCCTGACTAAGGGCGGAACCATCCTGGGAAGCTCCCGCCAGCCCTTCAAAATGATGCGGGTGCCGGATGAAAACGGACTGGACAAGGTAGAGGCCATGAAGCATACCTACTATAAATTGAAGTTGGACGCTTTAGTCGTCCTCGGCGGAAACGGAAGCCAGAAAACGGCAAATCTCTTAAGCCAGGAAGGACTCAACGTGATCGGACTTCCGAAGACCATCGATAACGATATCTGGGGCACGGATATGACCTTTGGCTTCCAGAGCGCAGTGGATATTGCCACCGACTGCATCGACTGTATCCATACCACGGCAGCCTCCCACGGCCGTGTATTCATCGTGGAGGTTATGGGACACAAGGTAGGACAGCTGACCCTGCACGCAGGTATCGCCGGAGGAGCGGATATCATTCTGATTCCGGAGATCCCCTACAGCATCGACAGCATCTGCAAGGCTATCGAAGCCCGTAACAAGCAGAAAAAGGGCTTTACCATCCTAGCTGTAGCCGAGGGCGCGATTCCCAAGGAGCGCGCCGAAATGAGCAAGAAGGATTTGAAGAAATTCATGGAGACCTACAAGTATCCGACCGTGTCCTACGAGATCGCGGATCAGCTGACCAAGCGCTTAGGCACCGAGGTGCGCGTCACCGTTCCGGGTCACACTCAGCGCGGCGGCAGCCCCTGCCCCTATGACCGGGTCCTGTCCACCAGACTGGGCGCGGCGGCTGCACAGGCCATCGTAGACGACGCTTATGGGTGCATGATTGGTATTATCAATGGAGAATGCCAGCGGATCCCGCTGGAGGAGTCCGCAGGCAAGCTGAAGTTTGTAGACCCAAATTCTTCCATTATATCAGAAGCGAAGATGATCGGCATCAGCTTCGGAGATTAAAACAACAAAGGGGAATTGATACATGTCGTATATGGCCCTCTACCGGAAGTTCCGACCCACCGAGTTTGGTGACGTCCGGGGACAGGATCACATTGTAACCACACTGAAAAATCAAATCAATGCAGACAGAATCGGACATGCCTACCTGTTTTGCGGTACCAGAGGTACCGGTAAGACAACCGTGGCGAAGATTTTCGCCCGGGCGGTGAACTGTGAACACCCGGTGGATGGCAACCCCTGCGGAACGTGCGCGGCCTGCCGCTCTATAGCGGCAGGCACTTCCATGAATGTGATAGAGATCGACGCCGCCTCCAACAACGGCGTGGACAACATCCGAGAGATCCGCGACGAGGTAGCCTACTCGCCCACCGAGGGTAAATACAAGGTCTATATCATCGACGAGGTGCATATGCTCTCCATCGGAGCCTTTAACGCCCTCTTAAAGACCCTGGAAGAGCCGCCCTCTTACGTTATCTTCATTTTGGCGACCACCGAGGCCCACAAGATTCCGGTGACCATCCTGTCCCGGTGTCAGCGGTATGATTTCCGGCGCATCACGGCGGACACTATCACCGCGAGACTTCAGGAGCTGACGGAGAAAGAGGGCGTGGAGACGGAGGAGAAAGCCCTGCGCTACATCGCCAAGGCGGCCGACGGCTCCATGCGAGACGCTTTAAGCCTTCTGGACCAGTGCATTGCTTTTTATCTGAATCAGAAGCTGACCTACGACCACGTCTTGGATGTACTGGGAGCCGTGGATACGGAGGTCTACAGCAAGCTGCTCCGAATGACCCTGAACCGGGATCTGCCCGGCGTTATGGCGGAAATTGAGGAGCTGGTGATTCAGGGCCGGGAGCTGGGGCAGTTCGTGAGCGATTTCACCTGGTATCTGCGCAATCTGCTTTTGTTAAAAAGCAATGATAATATGGAAGATATTCTGGATGTGTCCACCGAGAACCTGGCCCGCCTGAAGGAAGAAGCCCTGCAGATCGAGGACGACACCCTGATGCGCTATATCCGTATTTTCTCGGAGTTGGGCGGACAGATCCGCTATGCGTCCCAGAAGCGGGTTCAGGTGGAGGTGGCCTTTATCAAGCTGTGCCGTCCCGCCATGGAGACGAAGACAGACGTGCTCCTGGATCGCATCCGCGTGCTGGAACAGGAGTTCGAGGCGAAGATGGAAGAACTGGAAAGCGGAGCCATTTCCTACGGAGGCGGCTGGCAAAATGGAGCGCCCGCAAGTGCCCCGGCAGAGCCGAAGAAACCTGTGCCTGCGTCTCCGGCGCCCAAGTCCCTGCCCGAAGACGTACAGAATGTGGTAAAGAATTGGCACAACGTGCTGAACCGCCTGCACCCGCTCCTGCGCACCTACTTAAAGGACGCGCAGCTGAAAGCAGTCGGCGACGGGAAGCTTGGCATCATCGCGGCCACGCCCACCGGCGAGGCTTTCCTGAAGGAGACCCGTCACATTCAGGAGATTAAAAACGTGATCTTACAGGATACCGGAAAGGACATGGAGATTCTGGTAGCCTGTATGGAAAATGACCCCCACGCGGAAGTGGGAGCGATTGACATCGAACAGGTCATTCATACAGAAATAGAATTTGAAGACGAATAAGGAGGAGTAAAAAATGGCAAAAAGAGGTGGATTTCCGGGAGGCATGGGCATGCCCGGCAATATGAACAACCTGATGAAGCAGGCCCAGAAGATGCAGCGCCAGATGGAGGAGAACCAGAAGGCTCTGGACGAGAAGGAGTACACTGCGGCAGCAGGCGGCGGAGCAGTCGAGGTCAAGATGACCGGTAAGAAGGAAATTACGAAAGTAACCATCGATCCGGACGCGATCGATCCCGAGGACGTAGAGACCCTGGAGGAAATGATCCAGATCGCGGTCAACCAGGTACTGCGTCAGCAGGAAGAGGATTCCGCGTCCATGATGTCCGGTCTGACCGGCGGTCTCGGCGGAGGCTTTCCGTTCTAATGGATTATTACAGCAGCCAAATCAGTAAATTAATCGAGCAGCTTTCAAGTCTGCCCGGCATCGGCGGCAAGACGGCCCAGCGGCTGGCATTCCACATCGTAAATATGCCTCTGGAGAAGGTGCAGGCACTGTCTGATTCCATCATCAATGCCAAGAAAAATGTCCGTTATTGTAAAGAATGCTTTACCATGACGGATCAGGAGCTCTGCCCCATCTGCGCCAATCCTAAGCGGAACCATAAGGTGATTATGGTGGTGGAGAATACCCGGGATCTGGCCGCCTACGAGAAGACCGGCAAATACGACGGCGTCTATCATGTGCTCCACGGAGCCATTTCCCCAATGCTTGGAATCGGCCCGGCAGATATCCGTCTCAAGGAGCTGATGACCAGACTGCAGGGAGATGTGGAAGAGGTCATCATCGCCACCAACTCCAGCCTGGAGGGGGAGACGACGGCCATGTATATCAGTAAGCTGATCAAACCGACCGGAATTAAGGTCAGCCGGATTGCCAGCGGCGTACCGGTGGGCGGAGATCTGGAATATATCGATGAGGTGACGCTGCTCCGGGCGCTGGAGGGGCGGGTAGAGCTGTAAAAATGCTGAATTTCAGACAAGAACTGACGGGAATTCACAAAGAACGGCTTGACCAGATCTGAAAGTGTCTGTATACTAAAAGAAGCAAAATTTAATTTCCAAAAATAAAATAAAGGTGGGACAAACATGACGAATTTAGAACTCCAGAAGACGGCGAATGAAGTCCGCAAGGATATCGTTACTGCCGTTCACAGCGCAAAGTCCGGACATCCGGGCGGATCTCTGTCAGCAGCAGACATGTTTACATATCTGTATTTTGAAGAGATGAATATTGATCCTAAGGATCCTAAGAAAGCAGACCGTGACCGTTTTGTATTATCAAAAGGACACACAGCACCAGGATATTATTCAACACTGGCACACAGAGGATTCTTCCCGGTTGAAGATCTGACAACTCTTCGTAAAGTTGGATCATACCTTCAGGGACATCCGGATATGAAACACATCCCAGGTGTTGATATGTCAAGTGGATCTCTTGGACAGGGCATCTCAGCTGCAGTAGGAATGGCTATTTCTGCTAAGCTTTCAAATGATGATTACAGAGTATACACACTTCTCGGAGACGGTGAGATCCAGGAAGGACAGGTATGGGAAGCTGCAATGTTTGCAGGATCCAGAAAACTTGACAATTTAGTAGTTATCGTTGATAACAACGGATTACAGATTGATGGACCAATTGATGAAGTAAACTCTCCATATCCGATCGGAGCTAAATTCGAAGCATTTAACTTTAATGTGGTTGAAATTGATGGTCACGACTTTGATCA